>JACDJC010000572.1_pt1 | contig 41999 bp, 41 predicted proteins | sample 7454191 | NCBI WGS metagenome assembly JACDJC01 (sample SAMN14253291, study PRJNA609438) | sludge metagenome | isolation source: sludge after 25d culture with pyrite and EDTA | collected 2018-12-20
GAACTTGGTCGCTATAATATAAGAGTAAATGCTCTAGCTCCTGCAATAATAGAGTCAGATATGACAAAAGATATTCCAAATCTAAAAGAGATGAAAAAAGCAATTCCACTAGGAAGATTTGGGGCAGCTAGTGAAGTGGCAAAATGTGCTTATTTTATGGGAGTTGAAGCTACTTATGTGAGCGGCGAAGTTTTAAATATTAGCGGTGGAATGATTAGGTAGATTTTAATTTTATGCTAAAATATTAAATATTCTAAAAGGAGTAACATTTGAAAACAGATAAAGAACTCGATTTTTTAGAAGAGCATATTCCAGAATTAGCAAACAGTGCTATAAAAAAAGCATATTTGGATACTTTAAGTGCTGGACTTAGTGTTACTAAAGTAATAGAAAATAAAATTTATGAAATTTTTCCAGATGGAAGTAAAAAATTTATTAAAGATATAGAACCATCTATAAAAGTGGATAAGAAAGTATTTAATATATGAATTTTGAAACACCAAGATTGAGAATGTTTGCTGGACCAAATGGTAGTGGGAAAAGTACGATAAAAAATATTATAAGCAATGAATTACTTGGTGTTTATATAAATCCAGATGAAATAGAAAAAAGTATAAATGAGAATGGTTTTTTAGAGTTCAGCAATTATGGATTTGATACAAATAAAGATGAAGTTTTTACTTTTTTAAAAAACTCTATATTATTAAAATCTTTTAGCTTAGAAAGAAAAATAGAAAATTTAAAATATAGTGATGATAAGTTGATTTTTAGCAATATAGATATGAATTCATATTTTGCTTCTGTATGTGCTGATTTTATACGAAAAAAACTTTTAACTTTAAGAAAATCATTTACTTTTGAAACTGTTATGAGTTCTTATGACAAAATTGAGTTATTAAAACTTGCAAAAGAGTCGGGGTATAAAAATTATCTATATTATATAGCAACAAGCGACCCATTAATAAACATATCAAGAGTAAAAAATAGAGTTGTTTTTAGAGGACATAGTGTTCCTGAAAATAAAATAATTAGTAGATATTATCGCTCTTTGGGTTTTTTAAAAGAAGCAGTAAAGCTTACAAATAGGGCATATATTTTTGACAACTCATCAAATGAAAAAACTTGGATATGTGAAATTACAGATGGAACTTTTGTTGATATTAGAGTAGATAGTATTCCAAATTGGGTAAATGAATATTTACTATAAATTGGAAATATCTTGAACTTAATAATATCTTTAATCTATGCTCCAGTAGTACTTTTTTCTTTAAAACATTTTGATATAAAAACAGCATCCATTTATATATTTATATTCTCATTTTTTTGGTTTTTAGCAAATGTTAAAAAAGGTTTAAAAGAGTATGGATTTTCTATTCTTTATATGATTTTTGCGATGGTGGCATATTTTGTGGAAAATAGCCTATTTCTTAAAATTACTCCATCAATACTTGCTTTTGTGGTCACTTCATTTGTTTTATACTCATATGTCACAAAGAGTTCTTTTTTGATCTATTATATTGAGAAGTTCAAAAAAAATCTAAGTTTTGAGGAGAAGATTTATCTTCAAAACTCAACTCTTTTTTGGTTTTTTATAGCTCTTGCAAATTTATTATTGCACATTTTTATTTTATACTATGGTGATATTTTTATTTGGACGATATACTCAAGTTTTGCTTGGTATTTTGTCTTTATTTTTGGTTTAATTATGCAAATAATTCATAAAAAACTATTTTTTAAAAAGGAAAACTATGTTTAAAATTTTTATGTTTTTATCTATTTTTGTCTTAAATATTTTTGCACAAACTATAAATTTTAAAGAAGAAAAATATTTAAATGCCCTGCAAACAAGTGTTTATAAAATTGGAAAAATAGATTTTAAAAAAGATTCCATAGAAGTTTCATACAAACAATCATCTTCAATTTTTACCTTTTTTGATGATTATTTGGTAGTAGATGATGGTAAAACACAAAGTAGATTTGCATATGAAGATAAGATAGAGTTTATGCTTTTTTATAAGCTCATTGAGTTTTTATACCTAGGCAAAGAGGGTGACATAGATGAGTATTTTGTTCTAAAAAATGAGCAAAATAGAGTTGTGTTATCGCCAAAAGAGTATCTAGCAAATGCTATAGATAAGATCATCTACAAAAAAAATGGATCAAAGTTGGAGTTTTTAGAGATACATTTTTTAAATGGAGATATTATAAAAATTGCTCAAACCTAAAAACTACATAAGCATAGCTATATTTTTAGTCATACTTGGGCTAAACTATCTAGTTGGCTCATTTTCACATATATCTACCAATCTGCAAAGCATCTTATCTTGTAGCGAAAAAAAGGAACTACTAAAAAAGTTTGATGAGTTTAGCATTAGCAAAAAGCTATTTATCTATGTTGATGGCTTGGATAAATCTTCGCTTTTAAAGATAAGATCGCTAGAGAAAAATATAACACAAAATAGTGCCATATCTCTTGATGTTGTGAAGTCAAATAGTGCTTTAGCAAAGTATAAAAGTGAGTATTTTTTATATCAAGATGGCATTGATACATTAAAACTAAAAAACTTAGATATTGAAAAAAATCTAGCTACATTAAAAGAGTCATTGTTAAAATCCGAGTTTGTAACCATAGTAGATAAAAATGACCCATTTTCCATACTAAAAAGAGAGCAAAATAGCACAAATTTATATATAAAAAATGCTCATCTTGCCATAAAAGGTATGGGATATATATCGATATTTTCCATAAATAGCTCCATAAATAGCATAGATGAGTATGAAAAATTATATGATTTTTTAAGTGCTTTTTTTAGTAATGATGTGAAAATTTTTTCGCCTATATTTTATTTTGTAGAGAATCAAAACATAGTAAAAAATGATGTAAATAAGATAATATATCTAGCTACTTTTATACTTTTAGCCCTCTATATGTTAATCTTGAGAGATCTTAAACTTCTTTTTAATGCTCTGCTAACTCTTAGTTCTTCAATACTATTTGCTCTTTTTGTGCTTAGTTTTATGTTTGATGAGATTAGTATATTTGTGGTTGTTTTTGGCATTAGCATATCTAGTGTTGCTATTGATTATATGTTTCATCACTATGTTCATAGAGAGTATGAGGGAGTTTTTAGGTTTAACAAAGATGTATTTTTTGGTATGCTAACTACTATAAGTGCTTTTTTTATACTCTCTTTTGTATCATTTGTACTTATAAAAGAGTTGGCTATATTTACGCTATTTACACTTATGTTTTCATATGTACAGTTTGCTTTTGTATATCAAAAAATAGGTTTTAGATATAGTGATAGTATTAATTTTAATTTTGATAAATTTGGTTTTATCAAGCCAAAACATCTTCTTTTGTTTATCGTTTTTATAATTTTTGTATCGCTTTATAACTTTAGGGTAGATCTAAATTTGAAAAACTTAGATGTACAAAATAGCCATCTTGATAACCTTAGAGAGTTCTTTAGTAAAAATATAACGCATAGTGATAGAGTGGCGGTTTTGATAAAAGCAAAAACTCTTGATGAGCTCATAACTAACTCCAAAAAACTAAAACTCTTAGCACCAAAGAGCGATGTGGCACTAGATACTCTTTTGAGTAAGAGTGAGTTTTACAAAAAACAAAAAGAGCTAAGAGAGGATGAGCTAATTGGCTTAAATGCTAAAATATCTAAGTTATCACTAGAGTTTGGTTTTGATGCTAGTTATTTTGATGAAGCTTATAGGGCATCTTTGATCGAGCCTATCTATACTCTAAAAACTCTAAAAGATATGAATTTTGAGGTTTTAGAAACTAACTTTGGGTATATAACATATGCTAATGTTTTACAAGATGATATAAAGAGTTTAAATAAGCTTGATTTTACTATAAATCTAAGCATAAAAACTATGTTTGAACAAGAGTTAAACGCAGCTAAAAATGAGTTGATATTTTATGGTGTATTGGCGGTTGTTTTTATAGTTTTTATAGTGTTTTTAGGATACAGAAAAAACCTTGCGAACTACCTTATTTTTCTATTTTTTCCATTTAGTATGATCTTATCTATTGTATTGTTTACACCACTTAATATTTTGCATATTTTTATTCTTTTTATTATACTATCGATCTCAATTGATTATGGAATCTATATAAGTTCGGCTAAGAAAAATGAAGATACCGCCAAAGCTATAATCTACTCCATATTGACAACTTTTGCGGGGTTTGGGGTCTTGATATTTTCTAATATCAGTGCTCTATATAGTATTGGCATAGCCGCTAGTATAGGTGTTTTGTCTATTATTTTTTTATTGATATTTTTAAAAAAGGAAAAAAGTGCATCTAATAATCTATAATGATGATAAAACAACTAGCAAATACAAAATATCAAAAGAGCTATTTTTTGATAAAGCCTTGCAAAATTGTATTTCATATATAGCAAGTTCAAGTAAAGAGCAAAATGCACTAAAAATTTTTAAATCATACTTTAGTGATGCAAAATCAATACTTTTTGATGATTCAAATAAGATTTTACAAAATGAGTTAGAAGATTTAAATATTCCAAAATTTTCAAGCATTAAAGATGAAAATAGAGCTTCAGAAAATATTTTTGATAAACACAACTTCTCTTTTTTATACTACACTTCAGGAAGCACAGGATTTCCAATAGCTGCTTTAAAAACAAAAGAGAATATTAGTAGTGAGATAGATGATTTAACAACTCTTTTAAGTAGCTATAATATCAAAAGAGTTATAGTAACTGTTCCATTTATACATATTTATGGCTCACTATTTGGACTTTTTTATCCTCTACATAAGAATATTGATATTGTTTTAAAAGAGCATTTTTTACCAAATGATTTATTAGATTTAATAGATGATTACTCTTTAGTAGTTACAACTCCGCTGTATATAAAAGCTTTAAATAAAATAAGCTCAAAAAAAGATTTAAACAAATCTATTTTTATAAGTTCAACAGCTCCACTTTTAAGTGAAGATGCAAAAGAGTTTAAAGATAAGTTCAACTCAAATGTTATTCAGATATTTGGTTCAACAGAAACTGGTGGGATTGCTTATAAACAGAGTGATGAAGAGTTATGGTCACCCCTAAAAAGTGTGAAAATTTCTACAAATGAAAATGGTGAATTAAAAGTAAACTCTCCTTATGTATCAAATATAATATATGAAAAAGAGTTTAAACAGACAAATCAAGAGATACAAACTTTTGATTATGTAGAACTTTTAGATAATAAATTTAAACTAATAGGAAGAAGTTCTCAAATACTAAAAATTGCAGGAAAAAGATACTCTACAATTCAGATAGAAAATATCTTAGAAAAAATAGATGAAATATCAAAGGCATTGGTTTTAGTTAATAATAATCAAAACTCTCTAAAAGATGAAGTTTTAGATATTACTTTGGAAACAAAAAAAACATTTACAACAAAAGATATTCAAAATGTTTTGAAAAAAGAGCTCTCAAATCTAAAATTTTCTATAAATTTAAAACTAGTCGATAGGATAAAAACATCATCAACTGGTAAAAAGTTGGCTTTGCAATAATGTCGCTCACCATCAAAAAACTAAACAAATCATATGGCAACACAAAAGTTTTAGATAACTTAGATCTAAACATAACAAGTGGCACTATTTTTGGGTTCTTAGGTGCAAATGGTGCTGGAAAGACAACTTTAGTATCTATTTTAAATGCTCTTGTAAAAAAAGATAGCGGCGAAGTTTTAGTTTGCGGATTAGATTTAGATACAAATGCTAAGCAGATAAAGCAAATATCATCTTATGTTCCACAAAATTATGCCTTCTATCCTGAACTTAGTGCTTATGAAAATCTTGAGTTTTTTGCAGCACTTTATGGGCTGGAGGGTAGGGCTCTTAAAGATCGCATAGATATCTCCATAGACTCTTGTGCACTTCAAAAGTTTAAAAATAAAAAAGCTAAAGAGTTTAGCGGTGGAGTAAAAAGAAGGCTAAATATTGCCATAGGACTTTTAAACTCGCCAAAGATACTCTATCTTGATGAACCAACAGTTGGTATTGATCCGCACTCAAGAAGATACATACTAAACATCATAAAAGATATAAATAAAAATAGTGATACAACCATTTTTTACACTTCACATTATATGGATGAGATAGAGTACTTGTGCCAAGAGGTAGCTATTTTAGATGCAGGTCATATAGTGTTGCAAGATAGTGTGCAAAACCTAAAAGATAATCACTCTAGCTTGGAAGATCTCTTTTTAGATATGAGTGGCAAGAGGCTTAGAGACTAATGCTTTTGTATATTTTAAAAAAAGAGTTTAGATTGATCTTTAGAGATATGCATGCTCTACTGGTTCTTTTTTTAATGCCACTAGCTTTCATACTTATAATGTCAGTTGCTCTAAAAAATACATATACACAAGAGTTAGAAACAAAGCTAAGGGTTGCCATAAATAGCGAGTTAAACCACGATATAAAAGTTATGCTAGATGAACTAAATAAAAACCAATATTTTGAGGTTGTGCTTCTAAACCAAAACACTACCAAAGAGCTGCTTTATGAAAATGGCTTTGACTTTGTGGTGGTTTTAGATAGTGAGTTTAAACAAAAGATAATAAAAAACTCTAAAGAGTTGCAACTTTTGATCTTTAGTAAACCAGATATTAAGAGCGAGTTTTACTACATACTAAAGAGTGAAATTGTTAAAGATATATCAAAATATATCACAAAAGAGTTCTATATAGAGCACAAAATAGATGCAAAAACTTTAGACAACCTAGATAACTTGATAAAAAATGAGTATATATTTAGAGATAAAAAAGATAGTAAAAAACTAAACTCAACACAACAAAGTGTACCAGCTTGGTTGGTTTTTTCAATGTTTTTCATACTTATTCCAATCTCAAATACTTTTATAAGTGAGAAGAATTTTGGGACACTGCAACGCATAAGAAGTATAGACGCTCCACTATATCTACTATTTGTAGGTAAGTTTTTGCCATATTTTGTTATAAATCAGCTTCAATTAATCATTATGCTTATGGTCGGTAGGTATATTGTGCCGCTCTTTGGTGCTAGTGCACTTAGTTTAGACATAAATTTAGGACTACTGTTTTTGGCATCTTTTGCTATATCTTTTTGTGCTATTGCCTTTGCACTGCTTGTGGCAAACATCTCAAAAACTACCGAGATGGCAACTTCTATTGGCGGAGTGGCAAATATTATATTTGCAGCATTAGCTGGAGTTATGGTTCCAAAATTAATCATGCCAAAGTCTATGCAAAGCATAAGCGAGTATTCACCGATGTCTTGGGCGGTGGATAGTTTTAGTGCACTTATGCTTGGGAGTAACAACTTGAGTGATATTTCTATGAAACTTGTTTGGCTTATGCTATTTGGTATAATTTGTTTTTTTATTTCATATATTTTATTATCGAGGAGAGAGTTATAGTGGAAGTGTTAAAAGATGATCTAAAAAGGCTCATAATAGATGAGTGCGAGAAAGAGTGCAATATAGAAGATATAAAAGATGATGAACCACTTTTTGGAGCTGATTCCATTTTAGAACTAGACTCTATGGATGCACTTCAAATCTCTATGGCACTACATAAGAAGTATGGACTCAAAACCACTGATAGTAAAGAGTTAAGAAATATAATGCGTTCAATCAACACAATGTATGAGTATCTGCAAAAAAATGTCTAAAGTCTATATAAGCGGCTCTAGCATAGTGTGTGCTTTGGGTGAAAACAAAGAGCAGGTTATTGCTAAAATGCACTCTATAGATGATCAAAACTACAAAGAGTACCTAAGTGAAAATTTTTCCGATATCAATTATTATAAAATAAAACAAAATTTTAAAACTCAAAAAGAGAAATTTTTCTCTATTTTAGAAAAAACTATTTTAGATGCTATAAATGATGCAAAACTATCAAAAGAAGATAGAGAAAATTTACATATTTATTTAAGTTCAACATCTATGAATATCTCTTTAATTGAAGAGAGTTTTAGAACAACAAATAGTATTCATGCTATTAATTTTGAAGAGATTTCAAACTTTGTAGAAGATATCATATCTTCAAAATATCCTTGTGTGTTTATTCAAACCGCTTGTACATCTAGTGCAAATGCAATTATAAAAGCTAGTAATGAGATAAAAAATGAAGATATACAAAAAGCTATAGTAGTTGGTTTTGAATTTTTTAACCAATCAACCTATAAGGGATTTGAATCTTTAATGCTACTTAGTTCTAGTGGTGAATACAAACCATTTGATAAAGATAGTGATGGTTTAATTTTAGGAGAAGCTTGTAGCTGTGTAATCTTAGAAAATAGCAAAAAAGCAGATGATGATTTTGAAATAGTTTCATATTCAAATAGTTTTGATAATTACTCCATAACTAGTTCAAATCCCGATGCAATAGCAACTTTTAATTGTTTAAATCAGGCTTTAAAAAATGCTAATTTAGAAATTAGTGATTTGACTTGCCTAAAAGCTCATGCAACAGGAAGTGAAAATTCAAATCTTTCAGAGGTAAATGCAATAAACAATCTATTTAAGTATCATAAAAATAGTTGTGATGTTGTAGTTTTAAAACCATATATTGGTCATACCTTGGGTTCTTGTGGCACAAATGAAATAGTTCTTTTGTGTGAAAGTATAAAAAGTGGAACTTTGCCAAAAACAATAAATTTTAAAAATGGGTATGAAGGTATTGATTTTAAACCTCTTTTAGAAGACAAAGTTATAGATAGTGCAAATATTTTATTTCATTTTGTTGGATTTGGTGGAAGTAATGCTTCACTTGTTTTATCCAATAAAAGGTCTTAAATGTATATAAAATATTTTTTTAAACATGAAACTCCTTCAAAAAGTGAAAAAGATTATAAAGTACTTTTAAAAGAGATTACATCTCTTGATGTAAGAAAAATATCAAAACTCAACCTACTTGCTATTTATGGTGCAATTAAAACTTTGAAAGATAAAGAGTATAAAAAAGATTTAACTCTATATGCTGCATCAAATTTTGCTTGTATTCAAGAAACTTACAAAATATTGCAAGAGTTAAAATCTCAAAATCCAGTTATGCCTTTTGATTTTTTAAATATAAATACAAACAATATGGGTTTTTATATACAAAAAGCACTCGGTAGTAGTGGCGATAGCTATGGCATAGCATCTGGTTTTTTGTCATTTGAGAGAGCTTTGTTTATGGCTTTTTTGGAGTATAAAAATGGCATAAAAAAGGAGTTTTTAGTTGGTGAGATAGATAGTGCTTTGCAAAACTTACCAAACCTAGAGAGATTTAAAAATATAGATAACAACATAAATAATGATATATCTAATTGGTTTTATCTATCTAGCAATCCATCAAAAACTAAAATATCTCAAGTGCATTTTTTTAAAACCCTCGATGAGTTAAATCTCTTTTTAACACCTTTGGAGTATGGTGTAGTAGCTCTTAATTTTTTTGCACAAAAATATATAGACTCTTTGGTGCTACATGACTCAAAAGTAAAACAGTATTGTAGTTTTCAAACAGCAGCAAAAATGATAGATATGATGGAAGATGGGCATAGAAAATCCATTTTTATCAGCTTAGATGAGGTAAAAAGGGGATATATTTTTATCCTTGAGAGCTAGAAGATGCTTCTTTAGCATATATCCACATCTTCATTGCCATCAAGAAGCATCTCAAAAGTGTTGCTAACTCGCAGTCCGCTATCTATTAAGACATTTTGAAGTTTTGAGCTTATTATGAGTTTTAGCTCTCTTTTGCCAACGTTTTGTTTAGCTAAAACATAAAGATCCTCTAGGGTTTTTGTGCTACTGCTTAGCCTAATATTTAGTGTGAGTGGCGGAAGTATCACCTCTTCGACCATTATCTCTTTTTTGGTTTTAGCAGACTCTTTTTTAGCTTCAGCTAGACTCATAACTTTTAGTACTGAGATTTTTGTGAAGCTATCGTTTTGAGTTATTTTTGCTTTAAAGGCGACAGGTTCTTCAAGGTTCATAGATCTTAGCTGATCTAGCTTGTCGCTAAAGAGTGTAAACTCAATGTTTCCATGAAAATCCATAAGATTTACTATGGTAAAAGAGTTACCTTTTTTGCTCATTTTTGTTGTAATATCTTCAACTTTACCTATAAAAATGGCATAAGAGCCATCTTTTATGGATGAGATCTCGCTAGAGAGTGTGTACTCTATCTCCTCGATCTTCTCTTTATGTTTATCTAGCGGATGCCCTGAGACATAAAACCCAAGTATCTCTTTTTCAAAAGCTAAGATCTCTTTTAGATCATACTCTGCAAATTCACCAAGCTCTAGTGAAACCTGAGTTACCTCATCATCATCGCCAAACAAACTTCCAACTGCATTTTTTTTGGCATTTGATGCATCTTTTGCGGCTTCAACTATAAGCTCAACTTGCTCAAGCATAGATCTTCTTGTGTACCCAAACCTATCAAATCCACCAGCTTTTATGATAGACTCGATGACTCGCTTGTTCACTTTTGATGGTTCTATGCGGTTTATAAAATCTTCCAAGTTTTTAAATTCGCCACCACTAGAGCGAACTTCAAGTATAGACTCAACCGCTGCATCACCCACACCTTTTATGGCACCTAACCCAAAAAGAATATAGTTTTTCCCATCAGCTTCTAGTGCACTAAACTCTAAATCTGAGTTGCAAATATCTGGTGCACTAAGAGTTATGCCCATCCTTTTTGCCTCATCTATATACTCAACAACTTTGTCGGTGTTATCTTTTTCAGATGTTAAAAGTGCCGCCATAAACTCATTTGGGTAGTAGGTTTTTAGATAAGCTGTTTGAAATGTTACCATCGCATAAGCGGCGGAGTGTGACTTGTTAAAACCATAACCAGCAAATTTCTCTATAAGATCAAAAAGAGCCGAAGCCTTAGCATAGTCATAACCTTGATTTGCTGCTCCTTTGGCAAACTCATCATTATAAGCAGACATATCTTTCTTTTTCCCCATAGCACGGCGGATGATGTCCGAGTAGCCAAGCGAAAAACCACCTATGACTTGAACTATTTGCATAACCTGTTCTTGGTAAACTATAACTCCATAGGTGTTTTTTAAGATCTCCTCCATTGCATCAAAAGTGTACTCTATAGCCTCTTGCCCGTGTTTTCTTTTTATGAAACTCTCAAGCATTCCAGACTCCATAGGTCCTGGACGATATAGTGCTAAAACCGCGATGAGATCCTCAAAAGTATCTGGTTTTAGTCTTCTGTTTAGATCTTGCATACCACTAGATTCTATCTGGAACATTCCACTTGTTGCACCGCTTCTTATGGCTTCATAAACACTTGGGTCATTTACATCTATGTTGTGCCACTCGATTTTTACATTATGTTTTTGTTTGATCAGTTTTATGGCATTGTCTATAACATCAAGTGTTTTTAAGCCCAAAAAGTCAAATTTTATAAGATCAACATCTTCTAAAAAGTTCAAAGAGTATTGAGTGACATAGGTCTCCTCGCCAGATGGCTTATATATGGGAGTTTTTTTCCAGAGCTCTTCGTTAGATATAACAACTCCAGCAGCATGAATCCCCGCATTTCTTCTAAGTCCTTCTAGCTTTTTAGCAAACTCCCAAACTCTACTAGCTTTTGGGTCGCTATTTATCAGCTCTACTAGTTTTGGCTCTTTTTGGTAAGCTCCTGCTATAAACTCACCATTTTTTTCTCTACCATTTAGTGTGATGCCAAGCTCATCAGGAACCAGTTTTGCCATCTTGTCGGCTTCTGAGAGTGGCATATCTAACACTCTTGCGACATCTCTTAGCACACCCTTTGCTAAAAGTGAACCAAATGTTATGATCTGTGCAACTTGCTCTCTACCATACTTTTGCACAACATACTCTATAACTTCGCCCCGCCTAGCCTGCATAAAGTCCATATCAATATCGGGCATACTAACTCTTTCTGGGTTTAAAAACCGCTCAAAAAGTAGGTCGTATTTTATGGGGTCTATGTCGGTTATACCAAGTGAATAAGCCACTAAACTCCCAGCCGCACTTCCTCTGCCTGGTCCAACTGCTATACCCATATCTTTAGCAACTTTTACAAAGTCCCAAACTATGAGCATATATCCTGGAAATTTCATAGAGTTTATGACATCTATCTCAAACTCTAGTCTATCTTTATATGCTTTGTGTTGAGAGACATCTACATACTTAAGTCGCTCATTTAACCCCTCATGGCATTTGTGAGTGAAGTAGTGAGCATCGTTTTTATCTGCGGCACTCTTGTAAGCTTTTTTTTGCTCTTTTGTAGCATTATCTAAAAGCGGCTCATCATCGGCATAGTCTATATCTAGCCCCTCAGCTTTGGCATACTCTTTGGTAAATTTAAAGTTTGGCGGTATTGGGTCACCTAACTTTAGCTCAAGGTTGCATTTTGAGGCGATCTCTTGTGTGTTTAGCAGTGCTTCTGGTATATCTGCAAAGAGTTTTGACATAGCTTCTGGCGATTTTAGGTAAAACTCATGAACAGAGTGGCGAAGCCTATTTGGATCATCATAGAGTTTATTCATCCCAATGCACATAAAAGCTTCATGATACATAGCATCATCAGGGTAGGTGTAGTGAGTATCGTTTGTTGCCACAACTTTTATGTCTAACTCTTTTGAGAGCCTTAGTATCTCTTTATCGACAAATAGTTGATCAGCGATGCCATGACGCATAATCTCTATGTAAAAATCTTCCCCAAAAACATCTTTATACCAAAGTGCAGCCTCTTTGGCTCCCTCATAGCCTAGAGCTCCATTTTTAACATTTCGCTCATTGTTTGTGTTTAGGTGCCAATTTATCTCACCTTGAAGACAAGCACTTGTGCAAATTAGCCCTTGTGAGTGTTTTTTGAGAAGATCTTTATTGATCCTTGGAAAGTAGTAAAAGCCATCTATATAGGCTTTTGAAGATAGGTACATTAGGTTTTCATAACCTTGTTGATCTTTTGCAAAAAGACAGAGATGAAACCTCTGTCTTGTTGTTTTGTCCGATAGATCATCAGAGTTATGAATGTAAGCCTCCATTCCAATAATGGGCTTGATACCAGCACTCTTCATCTGCTTATAAAAATCTATAGCACCAAACATATTGCCATGATCACTCATAGCAACACTGTCCATCCCCAGTGCTTTTAGCTCTTTTGCTAAGTTAGAGATCTTATTTGCTCCATCAAGGAGTGAGTATTCGGTGTGAAGATGAAGGTGTGTAAAAGGGTATTTGCTCATAACTATTTGATCTTTTCTAGGTACTCCCCATCAACCGTGTTTACTTTTATGGTGTCACCCTCTAGTATGTGGTAAGGCACTTGTACAACCGCTCCACTCTCAAGAGTTGCTGGTTTTTTGCTTCCGCTTGATGTATCACCTTTGAAGTTTGGAGGAGTATTAGTTACTACAAACTCCATAGTTTCAGCTACACTAACCGATATAGCTTTGCCTTTGTAAAATACTAAATCAACATCAATGCCATCTTTAAACCATTTTGCAGCATCATCGCACTGATCATAACTTAGCCCTAGTTGTTCATAGCTATCTTTGTCCATAAATTGGTACATTTCACCATCATCATATAAAAACTGCATAGTTTTGTAAGTTATCTCTGGAACTTCAAACTTATCTCCAGCATGAACTGTTTTTTCTATAACTCTGCCTGAGGTAAAACTTTTGATCTTCATACGAACAAAAGCCGCACCTTTGCCTGGTTTTACATGTTGAAACTCAACAACCTTATATGGAACATCATCTATGGTTAGACGAACATTCTTTTTAATATCACCCATTCCTATAGTTGCCATTAAATCACCTTAAAAAATTTTTGCTAGTTTAGCCAAAGTGTGCTTGAGTTAAGTTTAGAGATAGTATCACCTTGAAAAAGCGACTCCAAAACTAACCCTAAAAAGCCTGTTGTTATAATCTATGAGGCTATCTCCATAGCCATAAGAGCTATTTGCATACCAAAAAAAGTTATCAAAACCATTTGAGATGGGGTGTGTCCACTCAAGTTTTGCAAAGCCTTTGTTGTTTTTTCTAAAGTTATCTCTAAGAAGCAACTCAAATATATGTTTTTTGTAAGGGTAGGTTATGAGTAGCTCACCATAACCATAATATTTTAATATATCTGGGTTATCTTCATGTGTTTCATAGTCTCCATTTTCATGAAATTTGTACCAGATTTTAGGTGTTATAAAAAGATCACCAAGCAAAAAAGTGCCCTGTGCATAGAGTCTATTCCAAGTTCTTGAGTCTGTGCCGCCTTTTCCATTTGAGTTGTGTATGAAGCCAAACTTGTATGCCTTTAGGTGTGAATCTTTTTTATCATTTAAAAACAGTACATAAGCCTCAGGAGAGTAGTTTGTTTCGCGAAATGGCAAAGAGTGGCTAAATGTTTGCCAAAAAGAGATCTGAGTGTAGGCTAACTCTATGCTCTCACCAAAACCAAAAAAGTCATAAAGTAGCGGTTTTTTAAAACTTATTTGAAAAACACTCTCAGCTTTTTTGCGATTTAAACCCTTTTTATCATTAAACGATAGTGGCACAAAAAAGTTTTTCTCATATGGATGAAGTCCAAAATCAGACGATACGATCTGCCTTAGGCTCTCTTTTGTATCTTCGTTTGCAACCTCTATGTTTTGCTCTAAAAACTGCTCTTTTTTCTCTATGAAATTTTGCGGTTTACTAGGCTTTTTTAGTGCGATTTGCTTGTATATAAGCATCGCCTCTTTGTAGTTGCCATTTTGTTCAAACTCTTGTGCTTTTTTTAGCAAAAGCTCATCTGCATTTAGAACAAAAAGAAGCAACATTGAAAAAACAACTACTCTCAAATAGCTGCTCCAATGGCATTTAAGTAACTTTTACTACTAAGAAGCGGTGAGTTTTTATATGCTATGTCAAAAGCAGTTCCATGATCTACCGATGTCCTTTTTATGGGAAGGTTTAAGCTAACATTGATGCTTTGTTCAAAATAGAGTGCTTTTAGCGGGGCCAAACCTTGATCGTGATACATCGCTACAAAGTAGGTAAAACCCTCTCTAGAATGCGGTGTAAAGGCAGTATCTGGCACTATTGGACCAAAGAAGATCTCTTGTTTTAGTGTGGCATTTGCACTCTCTATCGCCTCTTTTATCTCACTCTCCTCATCTCCTAGCACTCCACCATCTCCAGCATGAGGATTAAGCCCTAAAACAGCCACTTTTGGCGGATTTACTTCACTATAAAAAGAGAGTAGAAACTCTTTTATTTTTGGTGCTTTCATGGTTCTTGGAACATCTTTTAGTGGTATGTGTTCGCTAAAAAGTGCCACAAACATCTCTTTGCACCCAAGCATCATAATGGCATCTTTTTTAAAATAATCTCTCATCATATCGGTATGCCCTTTGTAGATAAGCCCAGCTTTTGCCCAAGCTTCTTTGTGGATAGGCAGAGTCACTATGGCATCAACTTGCTTAGTTTGGGCTAGTTTTATGGCCGCTAAAAACGACTCATATGAGTATTTGCCACTTTTTGCATCGATGCAAGATGGCATTATGTTAAAATCTCCATCAACTTCATATAGATTAAAATCATCTGGTATACTTAAGTCTAAAAGCTTAGCTGCTCTTTGGAGCATTGTTTTGTTGATGCAGTAGATGGGCTCACATAAAAGGCTAATTTTTTTATGATTTTTTAGTATCAGCTCAATACCAACGCCATTTAAATCACCCACACTAACGGCAACCCTCTTAAGCAATGCACAACCTTTTCATCTCTTTTATCGCCTCGCTTAGTCCACTAAAAACACTTCTAGCAACTATGCTTTGTCCTATGTTTAGCTCCTCTATCTCTTTTATGGTTTTTATAAGGTATAGATTGTTGTAATTTAGCCCATGCCCAGCAGCAACTCCAAGCCCAAGTGAAGTGGCTAGTCTTGCACTAGAGCTTAGTTTTGCAAGTTCATTTTCTAGCAAAATACCAAGCTCTTTTTTGCTAAGTTCTAGCTCTTTTATGGAGTGTTTTGAGTGAGCTAGTGAGCCATAAAGCATAGCAAAAATATTTGAAAAAGCACCAGTATGAAGCTCTATCATATCGGCTCCAAGCTCTTTTGAGAGCTTTATATGCTCATCATTTGGATCTACAAAGAGTGAAACTAGTATGTCACTGCTTCTAAGTAGTTCTATACTTTTTGCTATTTTGTTTTTATATTTTATAATATCAAGTCCACCCTCAGTTGTTAGCTCCTCTCTTTTTTCAGGAACAAGTGTCGCTCTGTATGGCTTTAGCTCACTTACTACTTTTAGTATATCTGTATCCATTGAGCACTCAAGATTTATAGGTAGCGATGAGAAGTTTATGATGTTTTTTGCATCTACATCTTGAATGTGTCTGCGATCTTCTCTTAGATGTATGGTTATCTGATCGGCTCCGCTACTGCAAGCGACATATAGTGCATTTAATATATCAGGATCATTTACAGCTCTTGCTTCTCTTAAAACCGCGATATGATCTATGTTTACTCCTAGTTTCATTAAAGACTCCCATTTATAATATCATCAAGTTCATATATATTTTTAGAGGCATTTAAACAACTTTTATCTGAACACACCATAAAGCCATCATTATCGCTCGTTTTTTTCAGCACAAAAGGGTAGCTAAAACTATTTAAATCCACTTGAGTTACATCTTTGCTTTTTATAACTCTTAAACCTTTTATATGTTTTAATGCTTGAGTGAGTAGGTTAGGGTAGTAGATGGGTCTTCTTGATAGCTCATATGAGTTATACTCAAGAGTTTTGTAGGCAAAATGGCTATATTTTTCATCATCTAAAAGATAAGCAAGACTATAGAGTGCATCTACTATGGTAGCAACTGGGCTTGTGTATGTGTTGTCCGCTAAGTCCGCTTTTGTCTCAAAATCGCTACTAAATTTCCAAACACCCTTGTTGTAGTAAAGCTCAAGTGCTTTGTTTGTGATCTGCTGGGCTTTTATGAGGTAAAGCTCATCTTGAGTTGATGAGTAGGCTTCTATAAGTGCGGTTGCTAAAAAGGCATAATCTTCTAAAAAAGCTTCAACTTTTGGCTCTTTTTTAAATAGTGTCGTGTGGTAGAGTTTGCCATCTATATAGAGAGTTTGTAAGAGTTTATCTAGGTGTGTTTTAGCTCTTTGGCTAAATAGCGGATCTATTTTGCCTAGTACAAACTCCGCTTTTATCATCATAGCACTCCAAGATGTTTGGATCTTTTTATCTACAAAAGGAAACTCTTTTTTGTCCCTTAGAGCCAAGAGTCTATCTCTATATTTTCTAGCAAAGTCACTTCTTATGATGTTTTTGCCCTCAAAGTTGCCATCTTTGCTAACTTCTAGCTCTCCTAGCTCATCTTTGTTAAAAACTTCACTCAACTCCTCATAGCTATATAAGTAGTACTCTCCCTCTTCGCCATTTGTATCGGCATCTAAGGCACTAAATAGCAAATCATCTTCACTCATATAGTTATGCCAATAGTCGGCACACTCTTTAGCAATGTTTAAAAAACTCTCATCTTTATAGGTCACAAAAGCATTTGCATATAGTTCACAAAGCAAGGCATTATCATATAGCATCTTCTCAAAATGTGGAACTAAGTACTTTTCATCAACACTATATCTGCAAAAACCACCCTCTACTAAGTCATACATTCCGCCTTTTGCCATATTTTGCAAAGTTGTTACAACCATCGCTTTAGCAGATTTATCATTTTGAAGTCTATCTATAAGTAAAAGTGTATTTAGAGTATTTACCTGAGGAAATTTTGGTGCCACACTAAAGCCACCAAAGTGTGTGTCGTAGTTGTTTTTTGCTTGATGTAAAAAGTTTTTGATTATCTCCTCTTTTAAAATTGTAGCCTCTTTTGGGTGCGCTGTTTTTTGTAAAAAAGACTCTATCTCATTTGCACTTTTTAAAAGCGACTCATCATATGATGATATTTTTGAAGCTATAAGCTTTGTAAGCTCGATAAATCCCATACCTTGCACACTTCCATCGTTTGTATATGGTGGTATATAGGTTCCTGCAAATATAGGCTTATTGTCTGGTGTGCAAAATATTGAAGTTGGCCAACCACCGCTTCGGCGATTGAGTAGCATATATACCTCTTGATAATATTTATCTATATCTGGTCGCTCCTCGCGATCCACTTTTATACTTATGAAGTGTTCATTTAATATATCTGCACACTCTTTATTTGTAAAAACATTCTCCTCCATAACATGGCACCAGTGACACGAACTATACCCTATGGAGATGAAAATCGCTTTGTTTTCTCTAAAAGCTCTACTAAAGGCTTCATCACACCATGGGTACCAATTTACAGGGTTATCTTTATGTTGTTGAAGATATGGTGAATCTTCGTTTTTTAGGGCATTTGACATAACTCTCTCTCTTTAATAATCGTTTTAGTATTAATTGAATAATATCATAAGCAAGATAACATTACAGTGGTATAAACATGAACGATGCAAAAAAGATAATGCTGGGGTTATTAATAGCCCAAAGTATCGGGTTTATCATCTTAGCATACTTAGGATACTACCAGTACATAAGTGTTTTAGAGGCGAACATTTTAAACAAAAAAGTGCAAAGCACAAATGAGATAAGCTTTGCTCTAGAGCAATTAAAAAATAAATATAGCCATCTAGCAACAGAGATAATAAGCGATGAAAATATAACAAAAGCATTTGCCAAAGGGGATTATAACCTCTTATACAACCTAAGTTTACCCATTTATAAAGAGTTTAAAAAACACAATCCTTATGTAAATATTATGCACTTTCATACAAAAGACAACCACTCATTTTTGAGAGTTCATAGACCCTCTAAACGCGAAGATGATCTGTATAATCTTAGAAAAATGATAGTAAATACAAACAAAACTCATAGTGCAAATTTTGGCATAGAGATAGGAAAATATGGCATAAGTTATAGAGTTGTTTTGCCTGTTTTTTATGAGAGAGAGTATGTTGGTGCTTTTGAAATTGGGGTAGATATAAGGTATCTTTTTTCTATACTTCAAAAAGGTGGAGATGTAGAGACACTACTTGTTGCCAAAAAATCTGATCTGCAAAAAACTATAGGTGCTCAAAACAACATTGATGAATATACAAAACCATTTTTAGATGGATATGTATATTTTGATGCTGCAAATAGCATAAATAGCATTGATGCAAAAGCTATGGAAGATGTTATACTAAATGATGTTAGTAGCATAAAAAATATAAATAACAAAAAGTATCTAATCTTCAAAAGTGAAACTTTTAAAGATTACAATAACCATGACATAGGCTTTTTTCTTTTCAGTCATGATATGAGTTACTACCTAAATAAGATCGCCATTATTAGGTGGGTTTCTATAGTTACAACGCTACTTATGTTGGTTATTATGGGTTACTTGGTTTATAGATATGTTGGAAGATATACAAAAAATCTTGTTTCTAAAAACGAAAAGCTAGATTATCAAGCTAACCATGACACTCTAACAGGAGTGAACAGCAGAGCCTTTTTTATAGAGGAGTTAGAGAGACTTGTGCAAAGTGGTGAGCAGAAACTTTTTGCACTGATGTTTATAGACCTTGATCGTTTTAAACAGATAAATGATACTTTTGGGCACGATGTAGGTGATAGTGTTTTAAAAATTGTAGCAAATGCACTAAGTGAAGTCGCAAAAGATAGTAAAAGTGTTGTAGCTAGACTTGGCGGAGATGAGTTTGCTATGATTGTTAAAAACATCAAAAATAAAGAAGATATTATAAGATTAGCTAAAGATATACTAAAAATGTCATCAGAACCCATAGATATACAAGGACACATACTCTACTCAACTTGTAGCATAGGTATAGCCATCTACCCAGATGATGCAAAAGATGTAAAACAGCTCTTAAAATTAGCCGATACAGCAATGTATAAATCCAAAAAAGAGGGAAGACATGGCTATAATTTTTATAGCTCTCATATGCTAGATTATGCTAAAAAAGCTATGTTACTTGAGACAAAAATAAGAGAAGCCCTAACTAAAGGTAGGTTTGAGCCATATTTTCAACCAAGATTTAACACAACCACTGGAAAAATTATAGGGTTAGAGGTGTTGGCTAGGTGGATCGATGAAGATGGAGTCTTGCATCTACCACGTGAGTTTTTAGATGTAGCTAATGAGAGTGATCTTTTGGTTGAGATAGAAAAAATTGTCTTTGAAAAAGCACTAAAACAGATCACTCTTTTAGATGAAGAAGGGCTTTTTGATGCTAAAGTATCACTAAATCTATCTTTTGCACACATAAGAAAAATCGATTTTACATCGCGTATATACAAGATCATAAAAGATAGCTCTTTTGATCCATCACGCATTATGGTAGAGATCCGCGAATGCGATATTATGGAAGATACTAAAGAAAATATTGACAAGCTAAAAGTTCTATATGCGCTTGGAGTTGGCATAGCTATAGATAACTTTGGAGCAGGGTTATCATCACTTAGTTTTATAAAAAGCCTACCTATTACAAAACTTGTGTGCGATATATCTTTTGTGCAAAATATAGACTATGATGATAATGGTATTATTTTAATCAAAACTATCATAGAGCTAGCAAAAAATCTAAAACTAACTCTTTGCATAAAAGGAGTTGAGAGCGAACACCAAAAAAATGTGTTGCTTGATTTGGGTTGCAATATAGTTCAAGGCTTTTACTATTCACACCCTCTTAGCTCAAAAGATTTAAGGGAGTTTTTGAAAAAAATTAACCATTAAATATTTTTTGATACAATTTTATCACATTTTAATTTATAGGATTTATCTATGTTTATAAGGACACTTCTCTTATTTTTAGCACTCATAGGCACTCTTTTTGCCACAGAGCCTAAGTTTTTAGAACCAAGCGAGGCATTTAAACCTAGTGCAACACTAAATGATCATATGCAATTAGTTGTGAAAGTGGAGCTTGGCCAAAAGATATATCTCTATGAAGAAGCACTAAAACTTGAATTAAAAAGTGATAGCATCTCTATAAAAAATATACAAAAGCCACAAAGCATTGATCATGATGGCGATAAAGTTTATGATAAAACACCAACTTTTATCATAGATCTTGATAAAAAAGATGGTGTAGATGGTACAAAAGATGTTGAACTTAAGTTATCTTTTCAAGGTTGCTCAGCTCTTGGGCTTTGTTATGAGCCAGAAGTGCACACTTATAGCTTTAGTGTAGATACTACAAAACTAAACATTACTAAGCTATCTAAGAGTGTTGAGCCAAAAGAGCAGCTCAATGAGAGTGAGCAGATAGCATCTAAAATAGCAACTGGTAGCATTCTCTTAACTATGGTTACATTTTTAGGTTTTGGACTTCTTCTAGCCCTAACACCTTGTACTTTCCCAATGATACCTATTATCTCAGGCATCATCATATCTCAAGGCGAGGGACTAAGTACTAAAAAAGCATTTTTTCTCTCTCTTACATATGTTTTAGCAATGGCAATAGCCTACACAATAGCTGGAGTTTTGGCAGGACTTTTTGGTGCAAATCTTCAAGCAACACTTCAAAATCCTATAGCCATATATGCTTTTAGTGCTATATTTGTAGCTCTTGCACTTAGTATGTTTGGTTTTTACGAGCTAAAACTTCCAGACTCATTTGTATCTAAAATAAGCACATCAAATAGCTCAAGAGGTGGCTATATTGGAGTTGCTATTATGGGATTTTTATCAGCTCTAATAGTCGGACCTTGTGTTGCTGCTCCACTAGCAGGTGCCCTAGTTTACATAGGGCAAAGCGGTGATGCACTCTTAGGCGGGGCTGCACTTTTTGCCATGAGCCTTGGTATGGGGGTTCCACTCATAGTAGTTGGTGTAAGTGCTGGTAAATTTATGCCAAAACCAGGTGCTTGGATGACTATGGTAACGACGATATTTGGTGTGATGATGTTGGCGGTTGCTATATGGATGCTTAGCCGCGTTGTTGATGGGTATGTCACAATGCTTTTATCTTCAATGCTTGGGCTTGGATTTTCCATATATCTTGGAGTTTTTCAAGAGCCACTTCATATGTTTAGAAAGTTTATTGCGGTGCTTATATTTATCTACTCATTAACTCTTTTTATGGGAACTATGGGTGGATCACAAAACCTTTTAAAACCGCTTGATTTTGTGGGCGGAACAAAACTTAGTGGTACTTCTAGTGGTGAGTTAAAATTTACTTATGTAGATAGCATTGCTAAATTAGATGAAGTGCTAGAGAAAAATCATGGCAAAAAGATACTTTTGGATTTTAGTGCCTCTTGGTGTGCTGCTTGTAAAGAGTTAGATAAACTAACTTTTTCAGATGAGAGTGTAAAAGCTAAAATGGGCGAATTTGTGCTAATTAGAGCTGATATTAGCAAAAATGGTGATGAGCAAAAAGCTTTAAGTAAAAAGTATGGAGTTTTTGGACCGCCCGTTATACTTTTTATAGATGAAGATTCAAAGATTTTAGAGTCAAAAAGAGTTGTTGGTTTTGTGGAACCTAAGGTATTTTTAGAGGTTTTAAACTCGATTTAATTTTTACCAAACTTCTTGGAAATCTCTTTCAAAAGCTCTTTTGTATCGACTTGATTTTGTATAACTTGCCTACTTGGTTCTTCTGTACCCTCCCTTTTTAGGGGGATTGCAAAAGTTATAGCTATAAATATAAATGAAAATATCAAACTACTTAGTATAGCGATGGCTAGTTTTAGTTTAAAATCCTGCATCAATTTTGTTTTGTTGTTAAATAGACCCAAAACTCTTTATGAGTATATCCGCGATTTAAAAAAAACAGTTGTAAAATCGCAACTCTATAAAGTGTGATGAGCATCTTTGCATATGGCACAAAAATGGAGATGGCAACTAAAAAAGATTGCTCTTTGTCACCTTTTGTCTTCATCATATCTTCTATGCCGATGTTTTTAGTTAGGTACATACCAAAAGCAATAGATACTATAAAGTTCATAGCAAGTCCAAAAATAGCATACGCTAGAACATCTTGTTCATACATCTCATAAATCATAAAGTCCCCTAAATATAGCTTTCAATGCTTTTTTGCGTAAAAAATGTTCCAAATGGTATAAGTGAAGCTGCAAAATATAGCATACTTTTTTTTAACTCCCATTTAACACTAAGCATTGATCTTAACAATAAGTAACAAAACATTATAAACAAGATCCCATGAATACTACCAACAATCCTAACAGCAAGTGGATATTCAAATATATATTTTAAAGGCATCGCTATAAAAAGAAGTATGATATAGGAGTAACCCTCGAGATGATTTATTTTTGCAAAGTTTTCAATTATTCTATTTTTCATTGAGGAATTATACTATCTAAAACGAAACAAAATCTCAAAAAATGTAAAAATAGTGTCAAATAAATGGTTTTTTTAAACTTTTTATAATACAATACACCCCAAACAAAACAAAGGCGTAGTTTATGGCTAATATAGTTTTTTTAGTCATCGGTGTTGCGATAGGCTTTTTTATCGCTAGAGCTATAAAACCAGCACAAGCTGTAACTTCAGTAGTTACAGCTTCTGATGTACAAGAGGTTAGTAGCACCGATACTAAAGTACAAACACAACTTAATACTCAAGTTGATAACAAAAAAGTAGTAGCAGCAATAACAGCAGCTATTATGTATCATAATCAAGGTTAGGAATAGGGGCATATGGCTAAAAAATATATTGATATAATGGACACAACTTTTAGAGACGGATTCCAATCTGTTTTTGGCGGTCGTGTTTTAATGAATGACTTTTTTCCAGCAGTGGAAGCGGCTAAAATGGCAGGTATCACTCATTTTGAGTTTGGTGGTGGAGCTAGGTTTCAATCTTTATACTTCTACTTAAGAGAAGATGCTTTTGAGATGATGGATAAATTTAGAAAAATTGTAGGTCCAGAGGCAAATCTTCAAACTCTAGCTAGAGGTGTAAATACCGTAATGCTAGATACTGGTTCAAAAGAGTTTATAGATCTTCATGCAAAGCTTTTCAAAAAACATGGAACAACTACTATTAGAAATTTTGATGCACTAAATGATGTTGAGAACTTAAAATATTCAGCAGAGAGAATAGTCCATCATGGTTTAAAACATGAAGTAGTTGTAACTATGATGGACTTACCTCCTGGATGCTATGGTGCTCACACGGTAGAGTTTTATGAAAAGACATTAAGAGAGATACTAGATAGTGGCATACCATATAGCAGTGTATGCTTTAAAGATGCTTCAGGTACTTCAAACCCACAAAAAGTGTTTGAAACTATAACAATGGCTAGAAAACTATTACCAGAGGGAACTCATCTTAGACTTCACACTCATGAAACAGCTGGTGTTTCTGTTGCCGCTTATTTAGCTGCACTTGATGCTGGTGTTGATGGTATAGATTTAGCAGCTGCACCTGTTAGTGGTGGAACTAGTCAGCCGGATATATTAACTATGCTACACGCTACAAAAGGTATGGATTTTGATCTTGGTGGTTTAGAGATTGAAAAAATCCTTACATATGAAAAAGAGCTTCAACACTGCTTGGAAGATTACTTTTTGCCACCTGAAGCGACTATGGTTTCACCTATTATACCATTTTCACCAATGCCAGGTGGAGCATTAACTGCTAACACTCAAATGATGAGAGACAATGGCATAATGGAGAAATTTCCTGAAGTCATAGCTGCTATGACTGAAGTTGTAAAAAGAGGCGGTTATGGTACTTCTGTAACTCCTGTTTCGCAGTTTTACTTCCAACAAGCACTAAATAATGTTATGCAAGGTCCATGGAATGCTATAGCCCCTGGTTATGGGAGAATGGTACTTGGTTATTTTGGAAAAACTCCAGTTGAGCCAGATCCTGAGATAGTAAAAATCGCATCTGAAAAACTAGGACTTGAGCCTACTAAAGAAAAAGCATTAGATATTGCAAATGCTGATGAGACAAAATCTCTTGCAAATTGGATAGAGAGATTGAAATCTGAAAATATTGAAATAACAGAAGAGAACATATTTATAGCAGCAGCTTGTCAAGATAAAGGTATAGCTTTTCTAAAAGGTAAAGGCGAACTTATGGTTAGAAAAATCTCTACCATGAAACAAGAAGAAGCAGCAGCAAGAGCGAATGAAACACAAGGAGCAAGAAAGATGAGCGGAAGTTATACAGTAGTTGTTGATGGGCAAAAATATAGTGTCCAAGTAGCAGAGGGTAATGTCGATATTCAAGTCACAGCAGTAAATGGTGAGAGTGCAGCATCTGCACCTCAAGCTACACCTGCAAAACCAAAAGTAAATGGAAATGAAGTTAAAGCACTTCTACCAGGTAATGTTTGGAAGGTTCAAGTTAATGTTGGACAAAGTGTTAAAGAGGGCGATGTTCTTATGATACTAGAGTCTATGAAAATGGAGATCGATGTTGTATCACCATTTAATGGCGTTGTAAAAAGCTTAGAAGTTGCACCAAATGATAGGGTATCAGAAGGGCAAGTAGTAGCCATCATAGGCTAATGAAGCTTTAGCTCATAGCTTTGGGCTATGAGTTTTTTCTCAAAAGATCAACTATCATTGGTATGATGTTTTGACTCTTTGTTTTATCTATAAATCCATCGGCACCTAAGTTCTCAGCCTCTCGTTTATTGTTGGTTCCTGTCATTGAGCTATTTACTATGATTGGAATATTTCTAGTTTTATTGTTTGATTTTAAAACTTTTATGACTGTAAAACCTGACATTTCAGGCATCTCAATGTCAGTTATGATAGCTGGAATAACCTTATCTTCATCAATTGCATCAAGCACATACTCAACCAAAAGCTTACCATTGTCAAAAATCTTTATAGGTATGTTTGCATTGTTAAATATTTGTCTTAAGTGGTTTTGTGCGGTTTTACTATCTTCTGCTATTAAAACCTCATTTTTGTACAACATTTTAGGTATGGTTATATTAGCCAAACTAAGCTGAGCCTCTTTTATGTTTACCATCGCCTGAGGTATAACATCTGCTAAGAGTTTTTCATAATCAAGTATAAGGCACATACTACCATCTTCTAGCCTTGTGTCATTTATAACCAAACTATCGCTAGAGGTTCTATAGCTATTTGGTGCATGGATCTCATTCCAGTTTTTCTTTATAACTCTATATGCCGACATAATTCTAAGCCCAATTATGATGCCATTAAAATCACATATGAGTATGTTTGAAGCTCTCATCTCGTTACTGCTTAGTTTTACTCCCAGCCAAAGAGGAAGGTTAAGCAGAGGTATTTGCATATTTCTTAAAACGATAGTTCCCTCTAAGAGTCTATGAGCTGATGGGATTTGTGTAATTGTATGGTTTTTTGACTCTACAACCTCTCTTGTCTTAAAGACATTTATAGCATAGTATGATGAGTCATCCGAGTTGCTCACTCTAAAAACTAAAAGTTGAAGTTCATTGTTCTTTGATAGGTTCGTTGTAGCATCTACTCTATCTAATATTGACATATAAGTTCCTTATATATAACGATTTGATATATTATCGAAAATATAATGAATTATGTGTTAAGTAGGGATGTGATGTTAAAAGATAGTATAAATAGGATGCTTAGTGAGTCAAGCAAAGTGTTGGTTATAGGTGATTTTAGGTTAAAAAGCACACAAAGTAACTACATATTTTTAAACACAAATGAGATAAGTCATAGAGTAGCAACCGCTGCTATGATGGAGGGTAGGGGAAGTGCTAAAAATATGCCACTTTGTGAGCTAGAAAATAGCGAAGTTGTTATATTTTGGGGAAGAAGAGATGAGCATATAGATCAAAGTTTACTAAGTGGTAAAAAAATCATCGTTATAGATCCCATAAAAAGCCGAGTTGCCGCTAGAGCCGATATTTTTGTACAACCAAAACCACATAGCGACCTTGAGTTAGCTCTGCTGCTTTGTCGATTCTTATACATTGAGTCTAGTCACGATGAGAAATTTACTCAAAAGTATGCAAGTGGTTTAGATGATTTTTATGAACTAACTCAAAACCTAAGAGTCAAATTTACTTTAGATAAGATCGGTGTTAGTTTGGGTGAACTTGGTAATATTTTAGCTACCATAAAAGGCACAAAAGTGGCGATACTGTGCGGTTCTGGGTTATATAAATATAGAAATAGTGTAGATACACTAAGAGCCATTGATGCTTTTGCGGTGATGCTTGGGCTTTTTGGAAAGAGCGGTTGTGGTATCAACTTTTTTACATCAAATATACAAGGGTTAAAACTTGAAAATATAGATGTCGATTTTTCAAAATATGAAACCATATTTATAGCCAACTCAAATCCGCTAAACCAACTTCCAGATACAAAAAGAGTAAAAGAGAGCTTAGCAAAAGTTAAAAATATCATCTACTATGGCGATGAGATAAATGAGAGTTATGAAAAAGCAACTATGAGCATAAAAGCTAGTGAGTGCGACTTAGAGGAGTTTGGGCTAAGCCACAACCTACAAGAGGCTCAAGTGCAAGATTGTTATGCCAATGGATTTGATACCGATGATGGAGAGTTTGAGTTTTTAGATGATTTGGATCTATATGAGCCACAAGATGGCGGTTTTTTTCTACTAACTCATAAATGTAGCACTAATGAAAAGTATGTTTATCTTCATCCTGAAGCTGGGTTTTTAGAGGGTGAGGAGGTGCAAATTAGCATGGGTGATATGCATATATATCTAAAGGTAAAACATATGAGTGAGCTAAGGAGTGATTGTGCTTTTATATGTAGTAACACTAAAGGTTTAAATAATCTCACATCTTCAAAGCGAGGCTTCAGCTCAAATAGTGCAATATTTCAAGAAAACAAGGTGCAAATCATATGAGTAACATAAAAGAGTTGGACAATAAATATATATTATCAACATATGCAAGAGCAGATGTCGAGTTTGTAAAGGGTGAGAATGCCACACTTTGGGATGATAATGGCAAAAAGTATATAGATTTTGCATCTGGCATAGCAGTTTGTAGTGTTGGACATGCAAATAAAAGAGTAAATGATGCCATTTGTACACAAATAGCTAAGCTAACGCACACATCAAACCTCTATTACATAGCACCACAAGCAAAAGCAGCTGAAAAAATAGTTGAAGCTAGTGGCTATGATATGAAATGTTTTTTTGGAAATAGTGGAGCTGAAGCAAATGAGGGAGCATTGAAAATAGCTAGGAAATATGGCGAAAAAGATGGTAATATTAAAAAATATAAAGTCATAACTCTAGAGCACTCATTTCATGGAAGAACCATCACAACAGTAAAAGCAACCGCTCAAGTTAGTATGCACAACTATTTTGGTCCATACCCCGATGGTTTTGTTTATGCCAATAATATCGCACATGTTTATGAGCTTTTAGATGAGCATACTTGTGCGGTTATGATAGAGCTTGTGCAAGGTGAGGGTGGAGTTCAACCATTTGATAAAGATGAGATTGTAAAACTAGCAAATGAGCTTAAAAAAAGAGATGTTTTACTCATAATAGATGAAGTTCAAACGGGAGTTTATAGAACTGGAAAGTTCTTAGCATCAAACTACTATGATATAAAACCAGACATCATAACTCTAGCAAAAGGGCTAGGTGGCGGTGTGCCTATTGGTGTTGTGATGAGTGGTTTAAAAGATATATTTAACTATGGTGATCATGGTTCAACTTTTGGTGGAAACTTTTTAAGTAGTGTCGCTGCTTGTGAGGTTTTGGACATTTTAGGCGAGGATTATAGTAGTGGGGAGCTACAAAAAACAATAGAGTATTTTGATGAAAAACTACAAACTTTTTTTGATGCACATAGAGATATTTTTACTAAAAAAGTAGGCATTGGTTTGATGTGCGGACTTAGAGTAAGAGATAGCCAAACTTTGGTACAAATCATTGCAAAAGTTAGAGAGTGTGGTGTTATAGTGCTTCGAGCAGGTAGAGATACACTAAGACTTTTACCAGCTCTAACCATAACAAAAGCAGAGATGGACGAAGGGTTTAGTGCACTTAGCAAAGCCTTAGAGGATGTTGATGCTATTTAGTGAGTATATGCATGAGTGGCTTTATGGAGAAAATGGCTACTATGCGACATACAAAAACATAGGAAAAGCGGGGGATTTTTACACCGCTGTTAGCACATCAAAGTTTTTTGGTGGAGCTATAGCAAGGCATATCATCGAGCAAATAGAAGCCAATAAACTCAAACCAAACTCCACCATTTGCGAGATCGGGGCTCATCATGGTTATCTTTTAGCGGACATTATAGAGTTTATATATACACTAAAACCAGAACTTTTAAAAACACTAAAGTTTGCCATAATCGAGAGATTTGAAAAACTAAGAGAGTTTCAAAAAAACTACTTTTTAGAGAGCTTTGGAGATGCTATTTCACTTGAGCAGTACTCAAGCTTAGATGAGTTTCGCTGCGAGAGTGCTTTTTTTATAGCAAATGAGATTTTTGATGCTTTTAGTTGTGAGCTTTACTATAAAGGCAAGATTGCAAGAGTGCTAGAACATGAAGTTGTGTTTGATGTAGCAGATGAACACATAGAAGCTTTAGCTAAAAAATACCATAAAGATAGAGGCGAGATCGCCGTTGGTTATGATGAGTTTGCTAAAAGTTTAGTTGCTTGTGCCAAAGAGTTTGAGTTTATGAGTTTTGATTATGGTGAGATGATGGCTAGGCCTGATTTTTCAATAAGAGTCTATGCAAAACATAGAGTTGAGCCATTTTTTGAGCCAAGCTTAGATAAAAAAGAGCTTTTTGCAAAGAGCGATATAACTTATGATGTAACTTTTGAGCATGTAAAAGATGCCTTTTTAGAAGCTGGAGCTGTTTTTTTGGAGTTTAAAGCCCAAATGGTAGCACTTGTTGATATGGGTATATTAGAACTTTTAGAGATTTTAAAAGAGAAATCTTCGCAAGAGATTTATGAACAAGAGCTTCAAAAAGTTAAGATGCTAATTATGCCAAATTTTTTGGGTGAGAGATTTAAAATGATTCGCTTCTCTAACCGCAAAGGTTAGAGATTTTGCAATATTTTCATAAACTCTTCGGGGCGATTAGAGTGAGCTAGAGCTGTCTCTTTTGTGATCTTATTTGTTCGCAGTAGAGTTAGGAGTTGATCTGTTTGCGTTGTCATTTTTGTCTCAATTTGGTTTAGCTGCATTTGAGAGTAGATTTGATGAACCTTATCCTCTCTGATTAGGTTTTGAATAGCTGGATTTGTGATCAAAACCTCTTGTGTAGCAACAACACCACCGCCCATACGAGGCATAAGTGATTGTGAGATGATCGAAACCAAAGTAGATGATAGTTGAGCCCTAATTTGTGGTTGCTCACCTGCATCAAAAACATCTATGATACGATTTATAGTAGAAGCCGCTGAGTTTGTATGAAGCGTTGCAAATACTATATGCCCAGTTTCTGCGGCTGTTATGGCGGCTGAAATTGTCTCTTTATCCCTCATTTCACCTATTAGTATAACATCTGGATCTTGTCTTAGTGCAAACTTAAGTGCTGTTGCAAAACTTCTTGTATTTGCTCCAACCTCTCTTTGTGAAAAGAGTGATTTTATGTTTTTATGAACAAACTCAACGGGATCTTCTATGGTTATGATATGTTTGTGCTGATGAAGATTTATCTCATGAAGCATTGAAGCTAAGGTTGTTGATTTACCACTTCCTGTTGGACCTGTAACTAAAATGAGCCCTTTTTCTCGCTTAACTAACTCTTTAAAAACTGGGTTGTTGTTAAACTTCTCAAGTGTTGGCACTTCAAGTGGAATCATACGAAAAGCACAAGCTATACCATCTATGGTTTTGTAGTAGTTTGCTCTAAAACGACCAACCCCATCTAACTCAAAAGAGAAATCAAGCTCATTGTTTTCCTCAAACTCCCTACGCTGTTTATCCTCTATGAGTGCATAAGCCATCTGCTCTATTGCGGTGGCATTTAAGATGGGTAAATCTAGTGGCTTTAGTGCTTTATCTATCCTTATTTGAGGTTCACTACCTGGTACTAGATGTAGATCTGAGGAGTTAAAGTGAAGCACACTTTTTAGCAGTTTTTTTATATCTATGACTTGTGAATTTTGAATATCGCTCATAATGGGCTCCTACTCAATAATTTTTGGAACAATGAAAAAACCATCCTCACTTTGAGGTGCATTTTTTAAGATCGATTTATTTATATAGACATCGCATTGTGGTTCATCTGCTCTAGCTAGAGTAGCGGCGTTGCTCATTGCAAATTTTGCATCTACTTTATCTGTTTGAAGTTCACTTAGATTATCTACAAAGCTTACTAGTTCACTTAGCTGCTCTTTTATCTGCTCTCTTTTATCCTCTTGGATTTTTAACATAGAGAGTTTTTCTAGTCTAGCTAAAAGTTTGTCATCTATTTGCATAACTATCCTTATATATTAATTTTAGCTTCATATTGTACCTAGTTTTGATAAAAGTTTAACAAAATATAAGGTACTATTTTAAATAAATATTGATTTACGAGGTTATATTTGAGTTTAAAGCAAAATATAGAGATGGTAAAAGAGAGCCTTAGTGCAGAGGAGCAGTTTTTTGAAAAAGCTGTTGTTACTGAGAGGTTTATAAAAAAGTATAAAAATGGCATCTTAGCGGTAGTTGCTATTGCTATCATAGTAGCGGTTACCAATGTGGCTTATGATATAAATAGCAAAAGAAAAAAAGATGTGGCAAATAGTGCTCTTAATGCACTCTTAGAAAATAGAAATAATCAAAATTCGCTAAGTGAACTAAAAGCTTCTAGCAGTGAGTTATATGAGCTTTTTAAGTATAAAGATGCCATAAACACAAAAAACAAAGAGGCACTAGCTAAGATTGGAGACTCATCAGCTCTTATCATTAATGATCTAGCGAAGTATGAAAAGGCTAGAGATGTAGATGATTTGAAAAAATATATACAAAATGATGGAGCTATCTATAAAGATCTAGCGGCGTTAGATATGGCTGTTATGCTGCTAAAAGATAATAAAGTTGGGGAAGCTCATGAGGTTTTAAATAAGATCTCAAAAGATTCATCTCTAAAACAGTTAGCAAATGCACTTTTACACTATGGAGTAGATAAAAACTAATGAAATCACTCACACTTATAGCACTTTTAGCTCTACTTTTTGCAGGTTGTTCATCTAGACAATACTACAAACCAAGTGATGTAGAGGGTAGCTGGAGAGACTCCAAAGGAGTTAAAGAGATAGTAGCCACAACGCCTAGCATAGCCTTGCTTAGTGACAATAGTTTGCAAGTTGGCTCAAAAAATTTAAATGTCAACATAAATAAAGATGAACATCTAGTGGGTTATAGCGATGGATGGATTATACTTTGCGCAATCGATGGAAGAGTAAGAGTTGTAAATGTTAATGATAAGATAGAAGCTTCATTTGATCTTAAAAAAACGGTAGCCTCAGCTTCAATCCATGATGATTTTTTAGCAGTTTTATTTGCAAATAACGAAATGGCTCTATATTCACTCTCTGGTAAAACTCTGCTTCTAAAAGAGCAGGGCGACAAAGCCATAGTTGTAAACTCAAAAATTGTGCCACCGCTCTTTAAGGATGATCTAGTCATCTATCCAACTCTTGATGGTAAGATAGTTATAGTTAGCGTTGAGTCTAAAAAGAAGCTAAGAACTATTATAGTAGATGGTGAAAAATACTTTACTAACATTTTGTTTTTGGACCTAATAGATGGAAAAATGGTCGCAGCAACTGCAAATAAAATGCTCTCACTATCTAAAAATGAAAAAAGAGCATCTTATGATGTAAGAAGTGTTATTCGCGATGATAAAGATATATATATAGCCACAAAACAGGGTGAGATCATAAAGCTAGATAGCGATCTAAACCCTATAGCTAAACAAAAATTTTCTTTTGCACATATACTTGGTTTAGTGGCAACTGAAGGTAAAATCTATGCAGCTGAGCAAAATGGCTACCTTTTAGAGTTGCCAAGAGATCTCTCTAGCTACAAAGTCTATAAAGCAGATATTGATGAAGATGGTTTTGTATATATCTATGATAAAAAATTTCACATCGGCGATGAGCTAATTAGCGTTGAGTAGCCATCTTGAGGCTTTTGTGGAGTATATAAGCATCATAAAAGCTCTTAGTAAAAAGAGTGTAGAATCCTACAAAAGCGATCTTCTCTCGCTTGAGATTGAAGCTAGCAAGCCGCTTGTAGAGTTTGATAGCACTACACTTTTTTCACTCTTAGCAAAATACAAAAACCACTCAACCATAAACCGTAAACTATCGGCAATAAATGCCTTTTTTGACTTTTGCTACAAAGAGGAGTTTTTAGACTTTAAACAAAAGTACAAACTCTCAAAACTTCCAAAACACCTTCCAAAGTTTTTAACATATGAAGATATAGACCGCTCATTAACACTCATAGATAGATCTAACATAGTTGGATTAAGAGACTATGCACTCATACTTTTTTTATATGCAAGTGGAGCTAGGATAAGCGAATGTTTGAGCTTAAAGTTGAGTGATTTTGAAGATGAGTGGCTTCGCATACGAGATGCAAAAGGGCAAAAAGAACGCATCATTCCCATAGCAAAAGTTTCACTTGATGCCATAAAAGAGTACATAAAAGCTAGAGAGTTTAAGAGCGAATATATCTGGCTAAACTATAAGGGGCAAAAGTTAAGCAGAATCTCCGCATTTAAGATCACCCAAAAATATCTAGGCATCTCACCACACACACTAAGACACTCATATGCAACCTCTCTTGTTAGCGGTGGAGCCGATCTTAGGGTGGTTCAAGAGATGTTAGGGCACTCATCGCTTCTTAGCACACAGATCTACACTCACATACAAAAACAGGAGCTAAAAGATACAGTAGATGCTCACCACCCAATCTCAAAGGTAGTCCTATGAAGCTAATAATTGCCATAGTCATTATCATAATTGCACTCTTTTTATCGCTCTCACTTAGCTCAAGTAAAATAGTAACAACCAAAGCCACAAACGATGAAAAACCTATAGAGATGAAACTTGGAGTCTATCAAGATAGTGATTGTGGGATGTTGATAGACTCACTAGATTATGCTTCACAAGTCATAGCAAATGGCTCTATGTGGTTTTTTCATGATCATGGCGGGATGATAAAATGGCTAGAGAGCAAAGAGTTTAAAGATAGTGCAAAAATCTGGGTGATGAGTAGAGATACTAAACAATGGATTGATGCTAGAAGTGCTTTTTATAGCGATAATGAGCAGACACCTATGGAGTATGGTTTTGGGGCTTACCAGAGAAGAAAAGATACTTTTATAGACTTTAAAGAGATGCAACTAAGGGTGCTAAGAGGTGAGAGTATGACAAACCCAACCATCAAACAGAGATTAAAAAAATAGTATGGAAGTAGTTAGTCTAACCACCATTGCAACCATCGCATTTTTGGGCTCATTTGGACACTGCATTGGTATGTGCGGTGGCATAGTTTTAGCCTATAGTGCCGCTAAAATAGACCCTGCAAGACCCACATACTCAAAAGCCATTTCACATCTACTTTATTCTCTTGGTAGGGTTTTTACCTACACACTGCTTGGTAGCATATTTGGTTTTATTGGTGGAGTTGCTACATTTAATCACATTGCAAATGGGGTTTTGCTTATATTTGCTGGGGTTATTATGCTTCTTAGCGGGTTTTCACTTATGGGTTTTTTGAAGTTTTTAACAAACATAGAGCATAAATTTTCATCTTCAAACATCTACAAAAAAAATTTCAAGAGCATTTTAAACTCACAATCAAAAAGCTCTTTTTTCACTCTTGGTATGCTAAATGGGCTGCTTCCTTGCGGATTTGTCTATTTTTTTGCCATAAGCGCTGCTAGTAGTGGCTCGGCTTTTTATGGAGCATTAGTTATGTTTGTTTTTGGCTTAGCTACTATTCCTGCTATGTTTTCTATGGGGTTTTTAGCTTCACTTGCAAAAGCTATTAAATTTAGAAAAACTATGATGATACTCTCAAGCATAGCGATAATCGCTTATGGTCTCTTTACACTCTATAATGGTTATGGTTTTTTGGTAGATGAGAGTAGAACCTTGCTAGAGTGCCACTAGAAATTTAGATATAATTTAGTAAAAATTTTAAAGTAGTAAAAATGGCAAAAACTATAACAATCATCGATACATTTGGCTTTTTCTTTCGCAGTTTTTATGCACTACCACAACATCTCAAAACAAAAGATGGCTTTCCAACAGGGCTTTTGACAGGTTTTTTAAACTTTATAGCTTCTCTTCAAAGAGATCATGATAGCGATTATATACTTTTTGCCATAGATTCAAAAGGTGAAAATTTTAGAAATAGTATATATAAAGATTATAAAGCAAATCGTACTTCACCGCCAGATGAGCTAAAAATGCAGCTTCCAATCGCCATAGACTGGATAGAAAAAATGGGCTATAGGGCTGTTGGTTTAGAGGGCTTTGAAGCAGATGACATTATAGCTTCAACTGTTACTTGGGCTAAGAAAGAGGGGTTAAATGTTCGCATAGTTTCGCACGATAAAGATCTTCATCAACTTATAGATGATGGCAAAGTTGTGCTTGTTGATGCCATAACAAAAAAGGTTTTAGATGAGGATGGGTGTTTTATAAAATATGGCGTCACTCCAAAACAGTTTTGTGACTATCAAGCCATATTAGGCGATAATGCAGACAATGTCCCTGGTGTAAAAGGTGTAGGAAAGGTTGGAGCTGCTAAGCTTTTAGCAGAGTACAAAACACTAGATGGTGTGTATGAAAATATTGAGCAGATAAAACCAGCTTCAACACAAACAAAACTACTAGAGAACAAAGATAGTGCTTTTATCTCAAGGGAGTTAGTCGCTCTAAGGGGTGATCTTTTTGATGAGTTTGATTTTGAAGATTTTAAGATGGATGTAGAACACCCATTTTTAAACATATATGATGAGCTAGTTCGTTATGAGCAAAATGCGATCATTAGGCTACTTGGGGCTCAAAAAGAGTATAACAACAACAAGCATAGTTTTGAGACTATAACTCTAAGTAAAAAAGATGATATTTTAGAAGTTTTAAACTCACTTCAACCACAAAGCCTGATCGCTTTTGATACCGAAACAACGGGATTAGATTATCAAAAAGACAGCTTAGTTGGGTTTAGTTTTTGCATAAAAGATGACAAAGCTTACTATGTGCCAATGGCTCATAACTACTTAGGAGTGGGTGAGCAACTAGATAAAGATGATGCAAAAGTGATTTTAAAAGAGATCTTTAAACACCGTGTTATTGGGCATAACATCAAGTTTGATTTGCATTTTGTCACTAGGTTTTTAGAGCTAGATTTAGATATTTTTGCAGATACACTCATAATGGCTTGGATGCTAGATAACAACTCGCTCTCGCTCGATAAACTAAGTTTAAAACTGCTAAATTACACAATGGTTGAGTTTGGAGATGTTGTAAAAAAGGGTGAAACTTTTGCGAGTGTTAGCATAGAAGATGCCACAAAATACGCCGCTGAAGATGCTTACATAACATTTAAATTGTATCATCTACTTATAGAAAAACTAAAATCATCGCAGCTAGATAGCGAGTATTTTGATGTTGAAGTTCCTTTTGTAAAAACCCTGCTTCATATGGAAAAAGAGGGCATTATGGTTGATGTAGGCTACTTGATGGATTTTGCAAAGAGTGCAAAAGAGGATCTAGCTAGACTTACTAGTAAAATTTATGAGCTATCACAAAGTGAGTTTAACATAAACTCCCCAAAACAACTAGGTACAGTTTTGTTTGAAACTTTGTCGCTTCCCACTAAAAAAAAGACAAAAACAGGTTACTCAACAGATGAAAATGTACTAAATGAGCTAAAGGGGGCTCACCCAATCATAGAGCCACTTTTGGAGTATAGAGAGGTTTATAAACTTCACTCAACCTACATAGAACCACTAATAGCCATTGCTTCAAACGACAAAGAGAGTAGGGTGCATACATCATTTTCGCAAAGTGGAACATCAACAGGAAGGCTTAGTTCAAAAAACCCAAACTTACAAAACATACCAACTAGGACACCGCTTGGTGCGAAGATCAGAGAAGCTTTTGTAGCACCTAAGGGCAAACTTCTCATAGGCATAGATTATTCGCAAATAGAGCTTAGACTTTTGGCGCATTTTTCACAAGATGAAGTTTTGCTTAAGGCATTTAGCGAAGATAAAGACATACACCTTCAAACCGCCATTATGCTATTTGGCGAAGATGAAGCTAAGAGTAAAAGAAATATAGCAAAAACCGTAAATTTTGGGCTTTTGTATGGCATGGGGCAAAATAGATTGGCTCAAACGCTAGAGATTAGCACAAAAGAGGCAAAAGAGATTATTGAGCGGTATTTTAGTGCTTTTAGTACGGTAGATAGCTGTTTTAAAGAGATTATTGGGGAGTCAAAAACAAAAGGTTTCACTCAAACCCTTCTTGGTAGGAAAAGGTATTTTGATTACAACAATGCGACTCCAATGCTAAGAGCTTCATATGAGAGAGAGGCGGTAAATAGTGTATTTCAAGGGAGTGCGAGTGATATTATAAAACTCAGTATGAATAAGATAGATAGCATGATAAAAGAGCAAAACCTAAAAGCCAAAATGTTACTTCAAATCCATGATGAGCTTATCTTTGAAGCAGATGAGAGTGAAGCTAGTAATCTAGGAGAGCTTTTTAGACAAGCTATGCAAAACATAACAACGCTTCGCATTCCACTAAAGGCTTCACTAAATATTGGCAAAAATTGGAGTGAGCTAAAATAAAGAGATGCAAAGTCAGTATATAAAAGCGATAGAATCATCAAACATTATCTCAAAAACTGACATAAGCGGCATTATAACTTTCGTAAATGATGAGTTTTGCCATCTCTTAGGCTACACAAAAGATGAACTAATAGGCAAAAACCACAACATCATTCGCCATCCTGATGTCCCAAAAGAGAGTTTTACTACTCTTTGGAGAGAGATACTAGCTAAAAAAATCTACAAAACTACTGTAAAAAATCTAACAAAAGATAAAAAAACTATCTACTTAAACACCACGATAATCCCTATTTTAGGGGAAGATGATGAGATAGTAGAGTTTGTGGCATTTAGGTATGATGTAACCACAGAGCATGAACTAGCTCTAGAGCTTATAAAAAAAGAGGGTGAACTAGCAAAACTAAATAAAGAGCTTGAGCTTAGGGTGAAGCAAAAAACAAAAGAGCTTCAAGAATTAAACAAAAGCTTAGAGCTGAGAATTGCCAAAGAGATAGAGCAAAACCAAGAGAAGCAAAACATTATGTTTTGGCAAGCAAGACATGCAAGTTTAGGACAGATGTTAGCAAACATAGCTCATCAGTGGCGACAACCTTTAATGGAGTTAGCCCTCATACTTTTTAATATGAAAAAAGCATCTTTACAAAATGATGGAAAAGAGGTAGAAAAACGCTATGAGGAAGCAAAAATAAACATAAAAAGTATGTCTAGCACCATAGATGATTTTAGCAACTTTTTTAATCCATCAAAAACTAAAGAGTCTTTTAGTGTTAAAAAAGCCCTAGAAGATGCCTTGCACCTCATAGATTTAGGCGATATTAATCTAAAAATAGCACTTGAAGACATGAGAGTAGTTGGATCTTCAAATGAGCTAACCCAAGTTATCATAAACCTTGTAAAAAACTCCATAGATGCCTTTAGTAGCAATGCTGTGCTTATAAAAGAACTTGATATTAAATCATATAAAACAAAAGAGTATGCTATGATAGAGGTTAGTGATAATGCCGGTGGAATCCCAAAAGAGATGAGAGAGAAAATATTTGAGCCATATTTTAGCACAAAGCATAAAAATAGAGGAAGTGGATTAGGGCTTTTCATGTCAAAAATGATCATCCAAAAGAGTTTAGATGGCACACTAGAGCTAAGTTCTAGCGGTACAAACTCAACTTTTAGTATTAAAATCCCATTAGGACTCTAATATGATAAAGCGGATACTAAAAGAGCTAAAAGTGATAGTCGCAGAAGATGAAACCAAAATAGCAGAAGATCTAAAAGATGCTATGGGTGATAGTTTTTATAGTTTTTTGCTAGTTAATGATGGCAAAGAGGCTCTTGAGCTTTATCATAAAACCGCACCAGATATTATCATTAGTGACATATCTATGCCGCATATAAGCGGACTTGAGTTAGCCAAAGCCATAAGAGAGCAAAACCCAGCCATTCCAATTATCATCATGAGTGCATATAGTGACAAAGAGAAGCTTTTACAAGCCATAGATTTAAACATAAACAAATACTTCATAAAGCCAATTTTTGCAGATGAGTTGCTTAGCTACATAAAGACACTAGCTCCTAGATTTGAGTCTAAAGTGGTAGAACTAGATGATGATTTTATCTTTAAAAAAACCGCAAAAACACTATATAAGGGCGATAGATTTGTGCATCTTAGCAAAAATGAGATCAAGTTTTTAAATGAGCTCATCATGCAAGGTGGAACACTCAGCGATGAGAGCATTAAAGAGCTTTTGTGGCAAGAAGATGCTAGTGATGAGCGACTTAGAACATTCATAAGACGATTGCGAAGCAAAACCTCTAAAAATCTCATCAAAAATATAAAGGGTGTTGGGTATAGGATCTAATTTATAATCTTAATACTATCCCAAAAAAAATCGACATGCTTTTCAAACTGTGTTGAGAGCAGGGTGGTTGAGCTATTATCAAAGCGAAGCAGTGCAACCTGAAACCTTATGTAAAAAAGTGTCGACAAGAACTCATAAGCCACAAGCATAGGATCTGCTGAGCGGATGAGCGAATGTTGCATCATTATAAAAAAAGCTTCAGATAGTTTTTTTAAGCTATCTTGATGTGACTCTTCTAAAAACTCTTTTCGCAATTTTTCGTTTGAAAAAAGCTCTATTAAGAGCAACCTAAACATCGTTTCGCTCTGTTTGTTAAAAGCTAAAAGTTTGTACTGTGTTGCTATATTTTGTAGGTACATTTTCCCTTTTAATGCTTGAGTTTGCACATCTTCATTGCCAAATGGGGTACTAAAAATCTCTCTCGTGCACTCCAAAAATATCGCCTCTTTATTGGCAAAATGGTTATATAAGGCACTCTCTCTTATGCCAACCTTAGATGCTATGGCCCTAACACTACTAGCTTTGTAGCCATTTTGTGAAAAGAGCTCAGTAGCTGCTTTTATGATCTTCTCTTTTGTAGATAACTCCCTAGTTTGCGACATTTCAAAGCCTTTATATGAACATTTGTTAATAGATTTAAAATTATATATGAACAATTGTTAATATTAGCTTATGGTAAAATGAACAGCTGTTAATATATTTAAAAAGATAAATGAACAGTCGTTAATGTGTATAATTTTTATGAAAAATGGTAAAATTTCAACCTTGGTGCAATAGATAAGTGCTTGAAAACTCAAGAGGAAAGTCCGAGCTGCTATAAGAGAGTGTTCCATTTAACAAATGGCCGCAGTAATGCGAGGGAAAGTGCAACAGAAAATAGACTACTATATATCCATATAGAAAAGGTGAAAAGGTGGTGTAAGAGACCACCAGTCTTTGTAGTAATACTTAGAGCTTGTAAACCCAACATCGCAGCAAGAAACAGATGGTAAGCACTCTTATATATGCTTCTGTTTCGCTAGAGACTCTATGTAAATAGGGTTGTAGATTAATACTTGTCATTAACAAAACTCGGCTTACATTGCACCAAAACACCTGCAAAACACCTGCAAAAAATATTCAAGAGAATTTACATTATGTTAACCATTATTTATGATTTAATACTTAATGTTTAATATCACTAATGTGTTTCTTTAATTCCACCTATGTTCTCATCCAAGCCTTTAAAAAATTCAGTTTTTGCTATAATATTGCTCATTGAAAAAGTTAGGAAATATATGCAAAATAGTAAAAAACAGCTCATAAGTGATATTGAAAAGCTTTTAAATAGCTACGATGGTGTGAAATTAACTAATATCAATCCTACTCTATTTGAATTTATGGATGAGCAAACATTAAAAGATATTATAGGCTCTTTGCTAGATCAAAAAGAGTCACAATTTTATCAACCAGACTTAGAGTGGCTTGAGAAGTTTAAAAAATATGACTAATCAACCTATTATAAAAAAAAATAGTATATAATATGGCAATTTAAGCACTTTAATGGGTGGGAGAGAAAAATGACAAGCAATGACTTAATACACTTAACACAGCAGACAAAAAAATTAACAGCTATGGTAGTAGAAGATGAAAAGGTAACAAACGAACTACTCTCCTCTACTCTAAAAACATTTTTTGCTGAAGTAAAATCATATCTTAGTGCTGAGGATGCATTGGAGGCGTTTAGCAACTATGCTCCTGATGTAATTTTTGTTGATATTATGATGGGGAAAATGGATGGCATAGAGTTTGCAAAACAGGTTCGCTCAATAAATCCTTCACAAATCATCATTGTAGTTTCTGCAAGTAACGACATCTCAAAAATATCTGCTTCCATTGAAGTTGGTGTAAATAGTTTCATTCAAAAACCAATAGATACAAAAAAGATTATAGATTTACTCGTAAATGTTATATCTATGATAGATAAGAAAAAAAAGATAGAGACTAAAACTTTTTCAATATCTCTACCGATGGATCTTTATGAGAGTGTAGATGAAAATGCAAAAATTGAGAGTGTTTCTAAAAATGCGATAATCATAAGAGCTTTAAGAGATTTTTATAAGTAAGGTAGGTATTTATAAAGATTTAAGCTATCAAGGTATATAATTCCACTCGCTTAAAGCAAATGGCTCCATCGTCTAGCGGTTAGGATCCCAGGTTTTCATCCTGGTTACCGGAGTTCGAGTCTCCGTGGAGTCACCACTTTTTCTACACAATCATAAATCATCTTAAAAACCTCTTCAAAACCATTAAAGCCATCAAAAAAATATGGATCAGGAACATCGGCACCATCAAACCCAAAATCACC
>JACDJC010000573.1_pt1 | contig 41998 bp, 38 predicted proteins | sample 7454191 | NCBI WGS metagenome assembly JACDJC01 (sample SAMN14253291, study PRJNA609438) | sludge metagenome | isolation source: sludge after 25d culture with pyrite and EDTA | collected 2018-12-20
GGCTGATGGTGACAAACTGCTTGAGTTGATGAAGGATCGCCTGATGACCATGCCGACGGCCTGGGAACGTTTTCAGGCCATTACACCAAAGGCAAGTGTGACCAAGGAACTGGTTTTTGATTCCGCCCATTTTATTACCGACCATCCGGCCAAATGCTCCAACCTGCATGGAGGGCGTTATGTCCTGCAGGTGGAAGTGACCGGGCGTATCGATCCGGTAACCGGATGCGTGGTGGATTATGGCTATCTGAAACGTGTGGTAAACCGGCTGATCATTGAACGTTTTGATCATCATCATCTGAACTATGCAGCGGAGGAGTTGGCGTGGCGGTCCAGCACCGAGATGCTGTGCGTCTATATCTGGGAACAGTTGATTGAATATCTGCCCGGATTGAGTGGCATACGTCTGTATGAGACGACTAATTCATGGTGTGACTATCAGGGAAGATCACTGGCTGAACAGCAGGTACAGGGTTCCGAACCACCGCTGTTATATCCATTTCGTGCCAAAAGCGATTTTACAGAACTTAGACAACGCCTGATTCAGCAACCGGGCAAACCCAGGATGACGGCATGCTCGGTCAGCTGAAATGCCGGAAATCCGCCGCGGTCAACGCGCCATTGTGCAGCGCGCTTGCCAATAATACTCCGGCGGCGCCGGCTGATTGCAGTTTTTCGATATCAGAACGGTTGCGCACTCCACCGGCCATGTACAGTGTTGCGTCAGGTGCGACTGACTGCCAGCAGGCGAGTCGTTTCATGTCGGGACCCTGCAATGATCCCACGCGGGAGAGGTTCATCAGGATCAAGGTGTCCGGACGGCGTTCACTATCGCGCGTGATACCTGAAGGGTCGCGCAGATTATCGTCGACCGAATCAACAGAGAGAATCGTCTGGTCGACTGGGAACCAACGGTTGAATTGCCAACTTTCAGAGCCGATGACCGGTCGGAATGCGATTTGAGATCGTAATGCCTGGATCGTCGCAGGAGAGGAAAAGCCTGCATCTACCCAGAGAATCAATTTGGGGAAGGTGTGAGCGATTGTTTGCAGGGTCAGGAAGTTATTGCCCTTTCCCTGGATGGCATCCAGGTCTGCCAGGTAAAGCTGCTGCATGCCGAAGTCATCGCAAAGTCTTGCTATCAGCGGCATGACTTCACCCTGGCGGCATAGTGGTGAGTCAACTGGTCGGTAGCCGGCGCGACGCCCTCGAATGGCGTGAACCGCCTGGCCTTGCAGAAGATCAATGACAGGGATGATATTCAAGGAGTTTGTATGCGGATCTTTGTATTTGAATACATAACCGGTGGTGGTTGTGTGAACGAGGAGATGATACCAAGTCTGAAGGCGGAAGGCGATATGATGCTTAACGCCATTGTCCGTGACCTGACGGAGCTGGAATCGATTGATGTGCTGATCAGTCGTGACGTGCGTCTGGATTCGCTCTCCTTGCCAACCAATATCCACTGGGTAGAGGATGACTGGTGGAGCGCCTGGCTTACCTGTGTCAATGAAGTCGATGCGGTGTTGCCTATTGCACCGGAAACCAACGGCGTCCTGGAGTCGCTGTGTCGGGCCGTAGAAGCGTCTGGAAAACTGTTGCTCAATAGCAGTGCCGAGGCGGTGTCTATAGCATCCAGTAAAAAGGCGACCGTGGACTGTCTGGCCATGCAGGGAGTTCCGGTGATACCCACCTGGCGGTTTGGGGCCCATCCCCGCTTTAATAATCAGCCACTGGTGGTGAAGCCTGATCAGGGCGTGGGTTGTCAGGATATTCATATCATCGCGGATGAGGCAGCACTGATTGAGTATGTAAAAAGTCGTGACCCGATTATTGAATGGGTGGTACAGCCCTACATGGCGGGCCAGTCGATCAGTATGTCGATCATGGTGGGTCACAGTTGTGTCTGTCTGGTCGGCACAAATATTCAGCGGGTGGTGCAGATGAACGACGGCTTTTACCTGCTGGGGTGTGTTGTCAACGGACTCAAGAGCCACCAGGTGGAACTGCTTGAATTGGCGAAGGGGATCTGCGCGGCGATTCCAGGGCTGTGGGGCTATGTTGGCGTGGATCTGATTCTTACCGAGCAGAGCCCGGTTGTCCTGGAGATTAACCCCCGGTTAACCACCGCATATGTCGGATTGAGTCAATCGACCGGCAGGAATCTGGCGGCGATGATCATGCAACTCGCCGAGTGCCCAGGCGCACTGCCGACGGGATTGATCACCGGTGAGTGTGTACATATCGACCTGGAGCTGGGCCGTGTCGCCTGAGCAGGGAGTGATTGGCTGGGATGTCGGTGGTGCCCACCTGAAGGTGGCGTGGCAGGATCGGCGCGGTACTTTGCGGCGCGTGGAGATCCGGGCGACACCCTTGTGGCAAGGATTGGAATCGCTGGATCTGGCGATACGGGAGCTTGCGCAGGAGTTGCCGCTACAAATGTGCGAGCACCGTGTCACCATGACGGCGGAGCTGGTTGACCTGTTTGACGACCGCCGGTCGGGTGTCTGTGAACTGGTTGACTGGCTGAGCGTCAGATTGCCGCCACAGCAGCTCTTTTTTTTCGCGGGCCAGGAGGGATTTGTTTCCGCCGCTGTGGCCGCTAATTTCTATGAGCAGATTGCCTCAGCCAATTGGCTGGCGACAACCAGCTTTGCGGCTTCGGTGATTGCCTCTGGAGTGATGATCGATGTCGGGAGTACCACCAGTGACCTGTTGCCATTCGATAGGCACCAGCTACAAAACAGGGGTTTCACTGATCGTGAGCGCCTTTTGCATGGTGAGATGATCTATGCGGGCATCGTGCGTACGCCGTTGATGGCGATTACCGACCGGGTTCCGTTTAAAGGTGATTGGTTGACCCTCGCCAATGAACATTTTGCCACTACTGCGGATATCTACCGCATCCTGGGTGATCTGCCGGAACATGCCGACCTCTATCCGGCTGCTGATGGCAAGGCCCACTCAATAACCGCCAGCATGCGACGATTGTCGCGCATGATCGGCACGGACCTGGGCGATGGCTCCGATGCTGACTGGTATCGATTGGCGGCTTTTTTTGCAGATCGTCAACTCGATGCGCTCTCATTGGCGTGTCAGCGGCAGTTGAGTCTCGGATTGGCTGATTCCGCGACCCTGATCGGGGCCGGAGTTGGACGGTTCCTGGTCCAACGTGTGGCGGATCGGCTTGGGTGCCCCTATATTGATATGGGACAACTGCTCACGCAGGGGGGTGAATACGGTGCAAAGGCCGCGGATTGCGCTCCGGCAGTCGCACTACTGCATCTGCAGCAATGCCGGAGCGCCGTATGTGCCTGAGAGTGCGAATACCCTATCAGCCCGATAGCGCCGCGCTGTTTGCGCGTATTGCCGAGAAACCCTGGGCGGTGTTTCTGGATAGTGGATATCCCCACACCAGCGCCGGTCGCTACGACATCCTGGCGGCCGACCCTTATCTGACCCTGACCACGCGGGCCAATATTACCGAGATACGCGGCGAAGATAGCATACGCCTGAGTCCGGATGATCCTTTTGCACTCTTGCAAGAAGTGTTGGGTGCGCGCACAGAGAGTGCTGCGGATTTACCCTTTGGCGGTGGCGCAATCGGCTGGTTCTCCTATGATCTGGCATGGCGCATTGAACGGCTGCCGGAACAGCCAGACAATCGGGATCAAGTTCCCGAAATGGTAATCGGCCTTTATGACTGGGCTGTTGTGGTGGATCATAAACTATGCCGCAGCTGGCTGGTTGCTGAGGGGAGGGACCAGCGTACCCGTGGGCGCTGGTGGTCGCTGATAAAGCTGTTCTGCACCCCGTCAAGGCCGCGGACAAATCGTCCGTTCCATATTACGGGTCCGATCCGAAGCAATATGGATCGCGCCACTTATGTGGCCGCGTTTCAGCGTATTAAGCAGTACATTCTGGATGGCGACTGTTATCAGGTGAATTTTGCGCAACGCTTTTCAGCGCCGGCGGAGGGTGATGGCTGGAGTGCCTACCAGGATTTGCGGCGAATGAATCCCGCTCCATTTTCCGCCTATCTCAAAACACCTCATGCAGAGATACTCGGCTCATCACCCGAACGTTTTTTAATGCTTAAGGGCGAACAGGTGGAAACCAAGCCGATTAAAGGAACACGACCCCGGGGTGATACGCCGGAAGGCGACTCCGCCATGGCCAGAGAGTTGGCATCAAGCTCCAAGGATCGCGCCGAAAATCTGATGATAGTGGATCTTCTGCGCAATGACCTGGGCCGGGTTTGTAATGCCGGAACAGTAAAGGTGCCGGAAATATTTTCTGTTGAGAGTTATGCCACCGTACATCACCTGGTCAGCACGGTAACCGGGGAGCTGAGGGAAGATCAGGATGCGATCGGACTGCTGCGTGCCTGTTTCCCCGGTGGCTCCATTACCGGTGCACCCAAGATTCGCGCCATGGAGATCATTGCGGAACTGGAGGCGGATTGCCGCGGGCCCTATTGCGGCTCGATAGCCTATATCGGTTTTGATGGCCGGATGGATAGCAACATCATGATACGCACCCTGGTCTACAACCAGGGAGAGATATGCTGCTGGGCGGGCGGCGGTATCGTGCATGATTCCGAAGTCAATGCCGAATACCAGGAGACCTTTGACAAGGCATCTGCCCTGTTGCGTTTACTCAAAGAGAGCCAATGGTCCAATGTGGGTAGTTAAGATCGGTGGCAGTCTGTACGACAGTCCTCAACTCGAGGCTTGGCTACGGGTGATTGCGGCGGGTGAACACCCGGCCATTCTGGTGCCTGGAGGTGGGCCGTTCGCCGATCAGGTACGTGTGGCGCAACAGCGCTGGCAATTTGATGATGCCATAGCCCACAGCATGGCGCTCTGCGCAATGGATCAGTACGGTCTGCTGATGGCGGGGATCGAAGAACGACTGCAAACGGCAGCTGATCCGCAACAGTTGAAACAGATAGTGGCAGATGGTCACAGTGCCGTCTGGCTGCCTGCAGCGGCAGACCCTGCCGTGGAGCCTAGTTGGCGGGTGACTGCTGATAGCCTGGCGCTCTGGCTTGCAGCAAAAGTCGGGGCGGAAGGTGTATTACTGGTTAAGTCGGCCCCGCTGACAACAGCCGGTTCGGAACTGCTGGATGCGGCGTTTGATGAGTATCAGCGGAGGTGGGGCGGCAAGGTCAGGGTGGCGCACCGTGATGGGAGCAGTGACTGGCCGGCTTTGTCGGGTTACGCCTTCGGCTAACCCGACCTACTGTGCGGATTGTTCGCCTCGAATGCAGGTCGGATTGGCGCAGCGTAATCCGACAACCATTTCACTTAAAGTTTTACCTCCGCTTGGGACCGCTCAGTTTACTCGGCGGTCCATTTTTTTACCTGGACGATAGGTCACGCCACTCAATGATCTCCACGCGTAATATGTCTTCGAGCTGTTGAATACATTTTGTTACTGAAAATGGTTTGCAGGAGTAGAGGTCCAGGGTGAACAGTTTCTGCTCCCGCCAGGTGTAGAATGAGCAGCCTGACTCAGCCCAGGCCTGAAAGCCACCGATGCCATGATGCAAATCACTGACCTGATCCGGTGAGAAGACCAGCAGTTCGGCTATCGGCGTCATGCCCAGTGTCTCTGTCATGATCTGGAGTACCCGCCTGACCGTCTGTTCGGTGATCTCCTCGACACCATAAAGTCCTTCGATAATGGCGCGCTGGCGATAGATCTCGGGACAGATGGTCACTAACGAGTGGCCCGGTGGGGCATAAGGGTGGTCGCGGCGTCATGGCGTAACGGCAGGGCATCCCTGGCCCGCAGCATCGCCTGTTGGTCGATCCGGCTGGTTCGACCGGCGACGCAGAGTGCACTGCGAAATCCCAGATAGTCGGCATTCAATGGCAGCAGGGAAGGGATGTCGTCAAGCGTCAGGCGACCAGCCAGTCCGCAGACCAGCCCGAGCAGTTGTGCCTGATCGACAAAGCGGCCCAGACGGTCCAGGGTCCAGAGATCGGTCAGGCGTCCATTTTGTTTTTCCGCGGTATCGATCATGACCCCATGAAAGCCTTGTATCGAGAGCAGTGGAAGCAGTGGCGTGGGATCAAAGCGGTCGGCAAAGCAGACGGCGATCAACTGATGGTGCCGGCACTCCGCTTCCAGCGCCCTGATGCAGGAGGCTGCTGTTGGTTCATCGAACAGGCCGAGTTTGATGTAGTCTACGCCACAGTCTGCAGTGTTCCTGACCGCGGCCTGTATGCGCTTCGGATCGGGAGGAAGATCACCCAGGGTCGCACTGACAGGCCGCTCGCCATTGACATAGTGAACGATGGCTGCGATCCGGTCGAGGTTGAGTGCGCCCAGGGCGCCCCGGGAGGGGTCTTTGCAATCAATAATGTCGGCGCCGGCGTGCAGGGCAATAGCCGCCTCTTCAACCGAGCAAATGCTGGCCAGCAGACCGGTCATGCACATTGCCTCTTGCGAAAGTCGTGGATCGCTTGCATTAACCAGTTCCATGCCTCCTGTTCTTCACTGCCCGCTGTCTTGTCGATGGCGATTTGCAGATAAGCAATCTCGCTTGCCAGTTTTTCGGGCGCAAGCAGATGAAGCCGGCTGACCAGTATAGCCAGCTCCAGCACGGCCGCCTGCGCACGGTTATAACCGTTGAATGGACGATGATTGACCTGGTGAATGCGCGCGCATAAGAGCTCGGGCCGCTGGGCATCCTCTTTGACCTGCTGAACGTGAATCTCTTCATGACTGAGGGCGTCACACAGGCGCAGTCCCTCGATCTTTTCACATGCTAGCAGGGGCCAGTCATAGTGTTGGGTCAGACAGCCGGCATAGATCCGCACATCGTCGGTGGTGTTGATACTGGCGGCGCCATCCCGCAGCAGGTTATCCAGTGTCCGCGAGGGACGAAAGGGTGCAATCAACCAGCTGTTGCCCCGCTGCCGAATGCCCATGGGTGCCATATGCGGTGATCCATCAGCATTACGAGTGATCAGGATAACTTCATGAATACGTTCACTCATAAACGCCTCAATGCAGTACCAGTTCACTGCCCAGTGTCTCAAGCAGATGCTGTGGATCCAGTTTGTAGTGATCCATTTTCATCAAGTGATAGCGATCAAAATAGTCGCTGATGGATGATTCAATCGCCCTGTCATAGCCGGGTGCAACGGCATGGGTCCTGCCCTGGATGGAGCGTGTCACCTGGCCCTTTTCAACCACTGCTATACCGTTCTTGAACACCAGTTCTGCCTTGCCAAACATGGCGGCCTTGTCGGCCTGTGGCTGGTAAACGGCAATGTCTGCAATGGCCCCAACCGAGAGATGGCCCCGGTCACCGAGGCCCAATAGTTTTGCCGGCGCGGCCCGGGTCATGATGGCGATCTCATTCAGGTCATATTCACGCTCCAGATGGCGCAACAGGGAGATATCCGCCGAATTCGCATTGATTCGGTCCAGCCACTGGTTTCTGTAGTCTCGGTCCATGAGTAATCTGAACAGTTCCGGATAAGCGGTAAAGGGTGCGCCATTGGGATGATCGGTGGTGAAGAAGACCCGCCAGGGATCATCAATCAGCAGAAAAAGCTCCAGGCCGATCGCCCACTGCAGGGCATTGACATAGTTATTTGGACGATAGCGGAACGGCACAATGCCGCCGCCGCCATCTTCGCCTTCCCAAACCACCCATTTTTTCGGATTGGCAATATGTCGTGCATCAAACTGGCGCATTACATCTCCGGAAATGGTGACGGTCTGACCAAACAGCACCTGTCCAATATCCACCGTGATATTGGGATTCGCCACGATGGCATCGGCCAGTGCGCTGGCCCCGGAGGAAAAGCCGGAATCCCCGTTGTCCCCATAACCATAGAACTGCACATGGGCCAGGTGCATGGGCAGGCCATCGGCCGCCTTGATGGTATCAAGCGCGGTGTTTACATTGCCGGGAATACCCAGGTTATTGCAGTGAACATGCACCGGATGCGGGATGCCCAGTTGCACAACCGCGCGCTGCACCGCGCTCAGAATTGCGCGCGATGTCATGCCGTACATCGGTACCTCGTCATCCAGGTTCAGTTGTCGCTGGTTGAACTTGAAGGCGGTGGCACCCCCCGCGTTAATCACCTTGACGCCCAGGCACTGGGTGGCGTGCAGGGTCCAGGCAATATAGTCATTGATACGGGCTTGTTCCGCACCATCCCGCAGCATACGCAACAGAAAATCATCATTGCCGACAATGGCCAGACCGGCGGTATCAATGATCGGTATGTCGGCCAGTTCGGCATGCGCCTGGTGGGCATTGATCGGCAGGACGGCGGGCTCGACGACCGTGGTAAACCCCATCTCCGCATAACGGTACCCGGTGTCACAAGCCGACCATTTCGCTCCGGAGAAGGGGAATTGTGGAAGGCGGGCGCGCTCGGCCAGATGCTGTTCGGGTAGTAACAAGCGGGCATTGTTGACATTGCCGCCGGCGATGTGACTGTGAATGTCAATTGCACCGGCCATCAGGATCTTGCCTTCCAGGTCTATGGTCCTGTCCGCCTCCGCCACGTTGTCTGGTGCCTCGCAGATATGTGCATCCCTGATCCAAATGTCACCACAGGCCCCGTTGAGCTGATTGACCGGGTCGTGTATTCGAGCGCCTTTAAGTCGTGTCAGCATGTGCGTGGTTCCTGTGAAATCAGCTGCTCACAAAGTGTCGCACTGCTGGGCAGCGGGCTGTCGATCAGTCTCTTGAGAGGAACCAGTCTCAGTCCATCGGCACGATGCAGATAACCCGAACGGTGTATACCAGGAACACCGGTCGGTAAAAAAATGGCGGGTTCCGACTGTGTGAATGATATCGCCGGATGTCCAATTACAATGGTTTTTTGCGCTACATCGGGTGGGGGTGCACAACTGAGACTGCTGATCCAGACCAGTAGATCGGCTTCAGCGGATTGCATTAGCCGGCTACCGGCATACATCTGCAGATCCTGTTCCGGATAACCCTTTGCATGACAGGTGCGAATACCAAAACCGTTATGCCAGGCGGCACTCAGTTGTGCGGTCGTATCGCCTTCTCCCGCGCCCAGCATCAGCAACGCGCTGCGTCGGGTTTCATTGATATCACGCACCAGCCCTACACAGGTGCGGATGATCAGCTCAGCGCTCTTCCCCGGCAGACGGCCGATGATAAATACCGGGTAATCCGCACCGGTGATCCGCGTCAGCAGTTCATTGCTCCCGGCGGTATCGGATTGTACGGGCTTGCCGGCGAGGCGTGCACGTGTGATTAATAGTAAATCGAGGCAGTCATGGTTGAGTGGATGGATAATCGGCGGTAATTTAGTATGCAGACGCTCCGTACTGTCGAGCAGCTTCTCGTGCAGTCGCGGGTAGGTCTCTTGCGGGTCATAGCCAATCAATACAACCAGGTCGGCACGATTGCGTACCTCACCCATACTGCTGACCTGCCAGCCGCCTTGCTGGTAGATCTGCAGATTGCGGGCAATTGCATCGCCATGCAGATGGTCGATAACACCACCAAAGTGATCCGCCATTTTAACTGCAGCCTTGCTATCCAGCAGGTCGCCGATCAATCCGTGAAACAGGGGCAGTCTGGCTTCTCGCAGCATTTCACCCGCCAGCTGCAACGCCTGCTTCCAGGTGGTCTCTTTACCATTGATGCGCGGTGTTTTCCGGGTCGCCTGGAGTGCGCTGGTAAATCCCATGCGCGCCTTCTCGCAAGGTAGCTGTTGCGCGGTCAGGGCTTCGTTGTGTACTGGCAGTGACAGATCGTCACAAACCATGGCACAGAAGGGGCAACTAATAAACGCCAAAGTGTCCAGCCTGTCGTGTCTGTTCATAATAGACAGACGGGAGCAAAAGCTGGGCCAATCTCACTTGGTGCCTTTTTTTGTTAGTTGTTTTCGACCCTGCTTGGTACTGCCGGGTTTGGCATATTCCAACAGATTCTCTTCCGTTGGCGGGGTCGCCACGCCCCAGTCGAGCATCTGGTCCTGGGTATAGCGTTTACCCAGTTGCAGGGCAATCTGGGCACGAGCCAGCTCAACGCCGAGGTAAAAGGCGTGACTGCCATCCTCTTCCACTCCCAGATGGGGAAACAGGTCGAACGGATCGGCGGCCTGGTGCAATGCATCCCGGTTGTAGATGTGTATGCCTTGCTGGTTGACCTGTATGCGAAAGTTGCGGTCTTTAACCCGCTTGGCCGCATTGCTGATTTCCACCGAATCATAGGGAAACGGATTGCGTTCATGGCGGTTGCTGAGCCCGCCATGCAGGCGTTTCGGCAAGGTGCGGTCTGCCCTGGACCGATACATGATGCGCCGTGAAAGATCGGCTTCGCGTATCGCCGATCTGCAATGGGGGCTTACCGCGGTGGTCAGCACGGCCCCGACATGCAGCTCGGATATGATGCCAAACAGCAAGGCATTGATGCCGCTGGTGTCCGCTTCGGTGAGTTCGGTCAGATTGCCCACACCCATCATCATGGGTACGTCGGGGAGACGTCTCCGGGCCTCGTGATAGCGCACAACGGATTCGGTAAAACCAAAATGGATGGGGTCGAGTATAGGGTCTATGAAGCAGCTTCGTCCCTTCGATCGGAGCGTCTCCCATGCGCGTTGCAGGCTCTCCAGATCGCCCGCCGCATGGGGAATCAGAATGGGTGTGGAATCCACTTCATCGGCAATCCACAGCGTCTGTTCGGTCAGGCTGAGCAGATAGTCGGCACCTGCCTTGCCACCGGCCAGCAGTTCCTCCTCCCGGTGGGAGTCTACGCTTACCCTGAACCCTCCCGACTTGAGTAGTCGCACACTCTCCGCCAGATGTGGAAACGGCTGGTCTGGAAGACAGCCCAGATCAATTATATCGGCGCCATCCTGGCGAAACCGTTCAGCCTGATGGAGTATGGAGGCCGGTGTCAGGTTGGGGGCATCCACGACCTCGGCAAAAATCAACACATCGTGCTGACTCAGATCGGCCGGTTGGCCTGCCTGTCCCAACCATTCCGGCAGATCGCGCAATTCATCCGGTCCACGCTGAAATGGGGTGCCATAATGTTCACTCAGTCCTTCCAGGTCGCCGCGACAGCGACCAGGGATCACCACCCGGCTGGCGTTTCCGGTATGTGCCAACTGGCGTTTGATCATCTCACCGGTCAACAGCGCCGCTACCTTGATCTTGAGTGGCTGTACTTCCCAGGTTACGGGGGTTGGCGCCATCTCGTGCAGCACCTGCCTCAGGCTGGCCTCGGCCAGTGACCCGGTCAGAAAGAGGAGATGTTCTGACATGGCGCGGGTATGCCAAGGGCATCCTTGAGTGACTGCAGACCGGTTACCACCCGGGTATATTCGAAATCCATCAGCCGGTGAGTGTTTTCCAGGTCGATGCGGCGTGGATAGACCATGACGGTTCCACCGGGTGCCTCTGTCTCCATCTCCGGCGCCGCGTCACAGGCAAATACGATGCTGGGTATACGACATTTGCCGGCCTGGGCATAGACATTGGTAACCAGTGAGTCGGATATGCCGTAAACCATCTTGGCCACGCTGTTGGAAGTGGCCGGCGCCACAATCAGTTGCTTGTATACCCCTTCATAGAAAAGCCCGACCGGCGACGCACTGGCTGTGTTGTCGTGAAAAATGCGGAAGCGCTGTTTCAGTTGCTTGACCGGAAGGCCGTAGACCTGCAGTACTTCGGCGGCCGCTTTACTGAGAAACAGATCGACCGCCGGTAGTCGCTCCGCCAGCTGCAGACACTCTTTAAGATAATACCCCGAGCCGGTAATGGCCCAGGCCGTGCGGCCGGTATCAGGCATGGATAATCTCCCGCTGATAGATGCCCCATTGTTGATCGGCCTCTTCGACGGCCACTTCCAGTGTCTGCAGATTGCCAAGCCCCTGGTGCGCATGCAGGGCGTCGATGAGGCGGTTGCTGATATGGTAAGCAAGCATCTCTGCCGTGGTATTGGTTATCGGCAGCAGAATGCAGCTTGCGCGGCTCAGGATAAAGCGCTTGTCATAGCTGCGGATTTCCAGCATGTCGTCTTCCCGTTCAGTCAGCGTAATCTCGTCGCTTTCGGTTGGTATAAGCACGCCGTCATGCAGTTCTGCGCAGATCCTGGCAGCCAGCTTGTTCAGCAGAACAAAATCGATGACGAAGGCATCCCGGGTGTTCTCCCCGCGCGCCTCCAGTTGCAGATGGAAGTTGTGGCCGTGGATATTTTCGCAGCTCCGATTGAAGGTGATGAAGTGCGCGGCGTTGAAATGGAGTTCGTCTGGGTGTACGCGCACTGCAAAATGGCTCATGTCCCGGTATCCTGCGTGTTGACTCATTGCCTGCAGACTGCAAGGCTCGGGCCAACCGGGGAGTTGTCGGCTAGCGGGGCGGTTTTATATCGTAGCGCTTCATTTTTCGGTACAGAGTGTTACGGCTGATGTTCAATTTCGTGGCAACCCGTGTGACATTCCAGTGGGCCGCCTCCAACTCCCGGATGATGGCATCACGCTCGGCGATATCCAGTGGGTTACTGGGCCGCGCGCGCTGTCTTGGTTCACCTGTATCGTCTCCGCAGTCGCAGAATATCTCTTCTGGCAGGTCATCCATACCAATGCTGTTATTGTCACAAAGGCCGATGAGCGTACGCATGATATTGCGCAGCTGCCGCATATTGCCCGGCCACTCATAGTGCTCCAGTGCATCCAGCGCCTCTTCCGTCATGACAACGGTATCCTGACCCACTGATTCCAGCTTCATGATATGTTGAATCAGGGCGCGTCGATCTTCCCGGTCACGCAGTGGTGGCATCTGCAGGCTGATACCGTTCAGCCGGTAGAAAAGGTCTTCGCGGAAACTGCCGTCCTCAATCTGCAGCTGAAGATTCTGGTGAGTCGCGCTGATCAGACGTATATCTACCTTGATAGGAGTTTCGCTACCCAGCGGTATGACTTCCCGCTCCTCCAGCACCCGCAGCAGACGCGCCTGCAGATGTAACGGCATGTCGCCGATCTCATCAAGAAACAGCGTGCCGCCGTGGGCTTGTGCGATCTTGCCTCGGGAACCCTCTTTGCTTGCTCCGGTAAAGGCACCGGGACGGTAACCAAACAGTTCGCTCTCGATCAGTGTCTCTGGCAGCGAGGCACAGTTGACCGCCACAAACGGCTTGCTTGCCCGGCTGCTGGTTTTATGTACTGCGTTGGCGAAGACATCCTTGCCGGTGCCTGTCTCTCCAAGCAGAATGAAGGGGATGTCGAGTTCGAGCAGTTTTTTCGCCCGTTCAATATTGTGACGCATGCGATTGTCGCCAAACTCCAGCCCTTCCAGTGTCGGTGCTTCAGTAACCGCTTCCGGTACAAAGGCCCGCGCTGATCTGGCTGGCTGACGTTTAGCGCTTATATCGGGGTTCGGTGGCTGGAAACTCGCGTAGAAGCGTCTACCCTGGCTGGCATCCCGCAGTGGCAGTGGCACCATGGCCTGATTGTGCGCATTGCCGAGTGCGTTGTTGGTGCGCAGGTTAAACAGTTCTTCAAAGGGGCGGCCGATAATGTCTTTCATGTCGAGTTGGAACAGGGCACTGCGATTGGCCGCCTGAATGCGACCTGTTTCGTCGAAGGCGATGACCCCTTCACCGAGGGTGCTGATGAACTCCGGACGGCTGTGAAAACGCAGGATATAGTTATCGCGCATTTTGCAGAGAAATATCCGGTTCTCAATCAGTTGCGCGGACATGTTGACCAGCACCATGGTGTGCTGTTGCGCCTGCCTTGATTCACCCGAGGCGTCCAGTACCGCCACCAGTTCGCCGGTGGGATCAAAGATGGGTGCGGCAGAGCAGGTGAGGCGCGTGTTCTTGGTAAAAAAGTGCTCGTCCTGGTGGATAATCAGCGGGCGCTTCTCCACCAGACAGGTTCCCATGCCGTTAGTGCCCTGGGTCTTTTCACTCCAAACCGCGCCCGTCTGCAGGGCTGTCTTGACCGCGGTGCTGGTGAACATGGGGTCACCCACATAATTAAGGACAACACCGTCGTGGTCGGTCAGCAGGATGGAATGTCCTGATCCGGCAACCTGCTGATAGAGATTGGTCATCTCTGAGCGGGCGATTTCTACCAGCCGGCAGGATTTTTCCTGTCGTTCCTTGAGGTCGGAGCGGTCGACAAGCACGGGTTCCGGGCGTCGTTCCGGATCAAGGTCATACTCATCCAGACAGCGTTTCCAGGATTGGACAATGCAATCAGTGACGGGTGTTGCGTTTGTTCCGCATCCGCGAACGGTTGACGTAACCAGACCACCGTGCGCTTTGTTCGTGCTGATTTCCATCCAGATATATCCCGTGGCCGTAGAAAAAATGTGGATACTGCACTGCCTGTTAATTAGCATAGAATGAATGTTCATTGCAAATGCTGTTTGAAGATGGGTTCAACGCAGAGGGGGCTTTTTTCTGTACACCAGATTAAGAAACACCCATATCAGGGGATGTGCCTTAAATTATGCGGTGGTCATATTCGAATAGTTAAATTTGCTGATCTATTTCCGCTAAAATTACATGGAGAATCACGCAGCTGAGACGACAGGGCGCTAATGCATTCTGTTCCCACAAGTGCTATTTTGTGATGCTTGAAAACGGGAGCGGTTATGAAGTTTGAGGTCAGTGATCAGGAGAGTAAAAAGGCCAAGGTGCCCCATGAGATTTTTCTCACCAATCTCGTGGGCAATCACATCCTCTGGTTCATCGCCTCTCTGGGGCTGGTGCGTTCCTACTGGCAGCCGCTCGCCCTGGTGCCTGTCGTTTCCATTCTCCTGCTGGGCTATACCCTGTGGCGGGCCAGGCGTTCAAAAGCCATCGATTCCTGGTTCGTGATGTGTCATTGGCAACTCTGTGCGGGGCGCAGCCGCGCCTTCATCCTGACCTTGTCAGTATTTGGTTTTATCGCCTTCCTCGGCTGGGTGGGATTTACCTATTTCGGCATGAAAGAGGTGGCGGTGATGGCCATGATCGGTGGGGCTGGTGTACTGCCGGTGATGGTGACCGTGCTGGTGTTGATCCTGATGGAATCGGATGCCCTGCACCAGGCAACCCAGCACAAGCTGCCAAATAAGATGATCGAGCGCTATCCCAATCCCGATATCCGGGTAATCGAGGATTAGCCGTCGGTTGGGCAAAGCGCAACGAGCCCATCACCCCAATTGAATCGCGCTCCACAGGGTGTAGACCCCGAACAGCATGACCGTGATGCCGGCGACCCGGCGCGCCGTTTGCGAACGGGCCAGTCGCGCGGCGGCGCCTGCCAGTAACCCGATAGCCAGCAGATTGGGCAGGGTGCCGAGGGCAAAGGCGAACATCAGTCCCGCTCCCTGCAATGCGCCACCCGACGAGACCGCGTTGATCAGCATGGTATAGACCAGTCCGCAGGGCACCCAGCCCCAGAGCATGCCGATGGCAAAAGCCCGGGTCGGTGCATGTACCGGCATTAACTTGCGACCCATCGGCTCAAGCCGGCGCCATAACACACCGCCGAGCCGTTCAACCCGGTTCAGCACCATCCACCAACCGGCCAGGTAGAGTCCCAGCAGGACCATGAACAGACCGGCCAGCATCAGCAGTGCCTGTTGTGCCATCTGCATGGGAAGCATGCCGGCCAGCAAAACCCCCAGGCCACCCATGATGGCGCCGGCAATGACGTAACTGATCAGGCGCCCGAGGTTATAGGCGAGCTGGAATGGGAGCTGTGACGTGACCGATCCGCGACTCCTCTCCGGCAGGCCGAAGGTGAGGGCGCTGACAATACCGCCGCACATGCCGATGCAGTGGACACCGCCGAGCAGGCCGACGATGAAGGCGCTGAAATAGGGGAGCAGGGGTTCCATACGTGGGGTAAAAGGATACCAGAATTGCACCAGTTTTTAGCGGTATTAATATCCTGTCAACCTCCTCCCCGTCGAGTAGGAGCGGCGCCCTCGCCGCGAATTCGGCCCGGGGCGGGCCTCCTACAGGTCAAATCCCTCCGGGTGTCATTCGTATCGTTAAGCGCATCCTACGGCCCTTCCTCTCTGACCGTAGGAGCGGCCTTCAGCCGCGAATTCGGCCCGGGGCGGGCCTCCTACAGATCAAATTCCCTCCGGGTGTAGCGGAATGAAACAGATTCAGAAATAGATGCGAAAACGCAGCGTCAGGCTGGTGGGCAGGTGGCCGAATTCCGATCGGAGGCCGGCCTGCTGATCCAGCCCCCGGCCGCTGGCGTGCTGCAGCGACAGCAGCAGATCCGACTCGTTGCTCACCGAGTAGGTGAGATTGACCTGGTGCAGGGTGGAGTTGCCCAGCTGCGAATCGCTTTCGCCGAGTGGACTGAACAGCAGCAGGTAACTGCCGCGCCACAGCGGCGTGATATCCCGCTCCAGGGTGATGCCGAGCAGCTGGCGTCCCAGGTGTGGCTGCAGCCCGTAGGCCACCAGCCGTTCGGAGGGCAGTGCCGAGAGTGTCGTCTGGTCGGTGGCTCCCAACCCGTGGTCATACCATTCGATACCGAGGAAGGTCCCTTCCTCGAACTGGTAGTCGACACCGGCAATCCAGAAAACGGCCGTTTCACCGCTCTGCTGCAGGTGGTAGTGGGCGGCCTCGATGCGCCAGCCCACCCCCGCCCAGTCGCTCTCAAACGATGCGCCGATGATCTCGTTGCCGATGACATGGCCGGCCAGCAGTGCGAACTCGGAGCGCTCGCCGATCTGGCTGCGTAGATAGAGGGCGCTGCTGTCCTTGATCCCGTCACTGTCGTTGGGCGCGAAGGCATGCACCGCCGTCAGCGAGGAGAAAGCCGAGAGATACCAGTCAATCACTGCGGCATCGATGCCCGGCTTGAAGTCGGTATCCAGGTCGGTAGGTGCAAAGGCGCCGAACACATTCAGCGGTTGCCAGAATCGGCCGCTGCCCCAGTCCACCGGCTGTCGCCCGATGCCCAGGGTCAGGTCATCGAAGCGCAGCTTGTAGGCGGCGCGGTCCAGGGTGTAGCCGATCCGCGTGGTGTTGTTCCCGTCGGTTTCATGATGCCAGTCGCCGGACAGTTCGCGATAACGGAACAGATCGCTGGAGTGTCGTCCGCCAAGCGGCACGCCGCTGGCGTGCTGGCGCGCGGTTTTCAGATGCAGCGACCACTCGCGGCTGCCGCCGGCGCCCTCCAGCATCAGGCGCAGGCTCTGCTGGTCGGTGGTCAGGGTGTCGTTGTCCAGCGGGTTATAACCGGCATCGCCCCGATCCGCCAGCGCGGCGCTGCCGAGCAGAGAGAGGCGCGCGGTCAGCTCGGCGGCGTGCGCCGTGGCGGGTGGCAGCAACAGCGCCGCCAGCAGGCCGCACCGCAGGCAGCGGCTAGACCATCGGCTCATGGGTCTCCTGGCCGACGCGTTCGTCGCTGACAATCCTGCCGTCACGCAGGGTGATGATGCGCTCGGCCCGCTCCATCACCCGCCGGTCATGGGTGGAAAAGATGAAGGTGGTCTTCTCCTCGTGGGAGAGACGGTGCATGATGTCGAGCAGCGCGGTGGCGTTCTCCGAGTCGAGATTGGCGGTCGGTTCATCGGCCAGCACCAGGCGGGGCCCGGCTGCCAGGGCGCGGGCCACGGCCACCCGCTGCTGCTGGCCGCCACTGAGTGCCGCCGGGCGGCGCTGCATCACCTTTTCCAGCCCCACCAGCTTCAGGTAGTGTTCGGCACGCTCCCGGCGCTCCCGCACATCCCGGCCCTGCAGCACCATCACAAGTTCGACGTTCTCCAGGGCGCTCAGGACCGGCACCAGGTTGTAGGCCTGGAACACGAAGCCGAGCTGAAACAGGCGGAAGTCCGACAACTCGGCCTCCTTCAGGGTGGTGATTGAGGTGCCGTTGAGCCGGATACTGCCCTGGCTGGGCGCGTCCAGCCCGCCGATGATATTCAGCAGGGTGGTTTTGCCGGAACCGGAGGGACCGACCAGTGCGGCAAACTCGCCTTCCTGCACGATCAGGTCGATCTCCTGCAGTGCCCGCACTTCCAGTTCGCCCTGACGATAGATCTTGTCCACGCCTTGCAGAGTCAATAGTGGCATAGCCGTTTTCCCGGCGCTGTCGTTGTCAATGGTTGTCATGTGTGCAGTGCCTCCACCGGTGTCACCCGGGATGCCTTGATGGCCGGATAGATGCCGCTGCCCAGGGTGGCGGCAAAAATCAGCAGGGTGAGTTGAAGCACGCGCTCACCGGAGAGTTCGGTATAGATCACCGGGTCCATGAAGGTGCCCATCATTTCGGTACTGCCACCCATCAGGGCGGCCATGTCGATGCCGTGGCTGGCAAACCAGAGATGCACGGCGCCGGCCACTATCCAGCCTATGCCTACCGCCAGCAGGCTGAGCAGCAGGGACTCGCAGAACACCAGCCACAGCAGGTGATAGCGGCTGATGCCCAACGCCCGCAGCAGGCCGAACTCCCGGGTACGCTCCAGCACGCTCATCAGCACGGTATTGAGAATACCGAACACCACCATGATCAGTATCAGGACCAGAAAGATGTAATTTCCGGCATCGTCGACCATGATGAACTGCACCAGTTGCGGCATCATCTCGCGCCAGTCCAGTACCACTACCTGGTCGTTTTCAACCGCCGCTTTCAACTCTGCCTTCCACTCTGGCAGGCTGTCCGGGTCGTCCAGGAACAGGGCGAAACGGGTGATCGGCTGGAGGGCCGGATCGGCTCCTTCACCTTCCAGGAAGCGCCGGGCAAGCTGAATATCACTGAGTATCAGGTAATCATCCAGCTCATCCACCCTGGAGTCAAAAATGCCCCGCACCCGGCCCAGTTGCGCCTGTGAGTCGCCCCCCTGTTTACCGGCCATCAGTACCACCTTGCTGCCGATCTTGGCCTTGAGCTTGCCGGCCATGCCGTCACCGATCAGGATACCGCGTAGGTCGCCCGGCTCGATCCAGGCGCCGTCCACCAGTTGCGGCCGCAGCAGGTCGGCGCGCTGATCACCCAGCGGGCTGAGACCCTCCAGGCCGGCTCCCACCGAATTGCTGGCGGTGCTGGCCAGGATCTGCAGCGAGATCCGTGGCTCCACACGGCCCGCCACATGGAGGCGGTCGATCCGCTCCAGCAGTGTCGTCCCATCGGCCAGGTATTTATGGTTGGCCGGTGCTTCGATATAACCGCGCGGTTGCACGGTCAGGTGGCCTTCACCCAGCTTGATGGCGTTGCGGATCATCGAGTTGTGGGCGCCATCTCCGAGGCCGATCATCAACACGGCAAGGGCGAAGCCGATGGCGATCGAGCTGAGGGTGATCAGGGTACGCCGTCGGTGGCGCCAGATATTGCGCCACGACAGCATCACCAGCATGCCGAGCGGTAGATGGCTGTGCGGCCGGCTCATCGCATCACCTCCGCCGGTCTGAGGCGCACCGTGCGCCAGGCCGGGAGCAGCGAGGCGAGCAGGGTGATCACTAGCATTAGCAGGCAGGCCAGCAGCAGATCCAGCGGTTCCAGGTGGAGTTTCATGTAGGGTTCAAACACGATCCCGCCCCAGTCATAGCCGTCCGGCAGCATGCCGCTGAAGTCGATGCCGCGTTCGCCAATGAGCTGAATCACGCCGATGCCCAGCAGCGCGCCGGTCAGCGCCGAGACCAGGCCGAGGAAAAATGACTCCAGCAGCACCATCAGCAGCAGCCAGCGCCGTTTCATGCCGATCGCCAGCAGGATGCCGAACTCATGAGTCCGTTCATATACCGCCATCAGCATGGTATTGAGCATGCCCATCGAGGCCAGGGCGATGACAATGAAGCCGACAAAGAAGGTGATGGTCTTGCTGATCTGCAGCATGTCGGAGACCATGGGCGTCAACTGGCGCCAGTTGCGCACCACGGGGGCGCCCCCCAGCTCATCCAGCGGTTGCTCGCGCACCAGCTTTTTCAGTTCAGTGTCCAGTTCAGCCTGCATCACCCCGAGATCGGTGGCGTCATCGAGCCGGATCACCAGTTCATGAAAGCCATTCGTGAGAGACATCAACTGCTGGTAGGCCGCGATCGACATCAGCACACCCATGCGGTCGAAGTTCGGCTCCAGTGGTTTGAGTATCGCCGCCACCCGGTACAGGGCGTTACCGATGCTGCCGTCGGCGGCCTGGGTGACCAGTATTAGTTCGCTGCCCGGTTGCAGCTGCATGTTTTTTGCCAGCTGGGCACCGATCACCAGGTTGTTGCGGGGCAGTCCATCCTGGCTGTCGGTGGCAGGCCCCAGGTCCATCTCACCCTGGCGTACCTGCTGCAGCATCTGCGTGACCTGCGGTTCGCGCACGGGATCGACCGCCTTGATCAGCACGCCGGTGGAGGTCTCTGCCGTGCTGGCCAGGCCGGAGGCGTAGAGGCGGGGCGCCAGCCTGATATCCGGGAATACCCGGGAGAGCTTGTCCAGGTAGGACCAGGGCAGGGTGGCATACAGATCCTGGTCATCCACGTAGGCCTGGCGATGCACCTGCAGATGGCCGGTCGAGATGGCCGTGGCCTGATGTACCATCTGGCGGATCATCCCCTCCATCATCGCGGCGTAGAGAATCACCATCACCAGGCCGCCGGCCAGCGCGCCGATGGTCAGGATACTGCGCACCGGGCTGCGCCAGATATTGCGCCAGGCGATGAACAGCAGCATCGGCAGGCGACTGGCGGTAGCGTGTGGTTGATCTGAATACTCCATGGTGGTTGTCTAGCGGCGGCGTTTGAGGGTCTGCAGGGAGAAGAAGGACTCCTCCAGCGGTACGCCGAAGGTGATCTCCTGATAGACGATGACGGTGGACTCGTCCGGCTTGTCCTCCGGCTGCAGGCGCATGCGCATGGGAATGGTGCGGCCATCGATCTGTTGGGTCTGATCCATGGTCATGGTGCGAATCAGTGCTCCCTCTTCGTCATAGTAGAGCGCCTTGTAGGGTGCCAGGGAGGTCTGTTCGATCATCATCACCACCTTGCCCCAGACCAACGCCGCATCGGGTTTGGGGATGAAGGTCAACTCATAGATCTGCTCTCCTTCCCGTTCGCCCTCAAAGCTGATGCTGGCATCGTAATCGTCTTCAAAGGTGCTCTCCTTGACCAGGTCGTCATTGGTGAAATGGCTGCCCATCCAGGAGCCGGACATCATGCTCGAAGGGATCTTGGTGACGCGGTTGATCTTCGGCAGGTAGTTCCAGATATTGTCCGCCACTTTCAGGGTGGCGATGCCGCGATCCTTGACCGGTTCACGGATGATCACCAGCGAGTAATCCTTTCCCCGTGACCAGGCCTCCATGGTCATGGTGCGCTCATAGCGCTCGGTCCTGACCGCCATGGACATGGTCGCATGAGAGGTCTCGCCGCGCCATAACTGGTCAATGTGCCGGATCAACTCGTCCACCTCAATGGCCGTTGCCGGGGCGGCCGTAAATATCAGCCACAGCAGTATGGCAATTTTGAGTAGCTCATGATGTTTCATCCTGCGTGTCCGGCCGGGCGGATGGTTGTACTTGGGTTTGATCATTGTCCCATCCCTGTTTCAAAATGGATATGAACCTTCTTTAGCGACGGATTGCGCCTGATCCGGGGGTGACAGGAAACGCTACCGCTACCGATTTTTTTGCGCCACTATTTTGTCTGTTGATTCACCAACATAATAGATGACCTGGACAGTCCCCGGTCAATTAAAATCCGAAAATGGCTGGGCTACACAGTGGCTGTTGATACTTTTTGTCTACTCCATGACGGTTGTCGGTAACTGTTTTTGTGGATTCGGAGCCAAATAATGTAACCATTGGCTCAGAGCGTCAGTGACTCAGTTGGTCACCACCCCGTTCACCCTGAGCTTGTCGAAGGGAGCTTGTCAAAAGAGGCCACCGGTACTTGCGGATGGTTCATTGTGGTTCGACAGGCTCACCACGAACGGATAAGCGTAACAGAAACGGGAATGGATAAATGAATTGGCGTGGGCTACTGTGCCCAATAATGTATCCCTCTCCCCCGTTCACCCTGAGCTTGTCGAAGGGAGCTTGTCGAAGGAGTTTGTCAAAAGAAGCCGCCGGTACTTGCGGATGGTTCATTGTGGTTCGACAGGCTCACCACGAACGGATAAGCGTAACAGAAACGGGAATGGATAAATGAATTGGCGTGGGCTACTGTTTTATGGGTATCGGTAGAAGAGAGGGGGGACTGAACATCGTGACAAAAAAAATGCTGGGAATAGCCGGGAGGTGGTTTGAACTCCCTTTGATTTACCTGCTGGTTCTTATCGGCACTGCACCCGTCACAACGGAAGCGGCCACACCGCCGGAAAAACTGAAAGAGGGCGGTTTCTGGAGTATCCAGGTTGAGAATGATCTCTTCGGCAGTGGCAGTGACCAGTTTTACAGCAATGGAACCGAGGTCTCCTACCTCACCCTGAAGCGTCCCCCGGGCTGGCTGACCCGGCTTGGCCAGGGGCTGCCTTTCTTCCGTACTGGCGATGTGAGTGCGGTGCAGTATTCCGTCGGCCAAAAAATGTTCACCCCGCGGGATACCGAGCGCAGCACATTGATCACCGACGACCGGCCCTACGCCGGCTGGCTGTATGGCAGTGCCAATCTGGCCTCACGTTTTGTGGATCAGCCCAATCTGCAGGTGAGCAATATACTGGGTATCACGGTCGGCGTCGTCGGCCCCAGTTCCCTGGCGGAAAAGGTGCAAAAGGGAGTTCATCGCCTGATCGGCGATGACATACCCAGGGGCTGGGACAACCAGTTGAAGGATGAACCGGGCATAGTGCTGACCTACACCCGCCGCTGGCAATATTTCCACAAGCTGGGCGGCGGACTGGAGTTTGAAACCGCACCGCATCTGGTTGGCGCCCTGGGTAATGTCTATACCTATGCGGGTGGCGGCATGATGCTGCGTCTGGGCAAGAGGCTGCGCAATGATATCGGGCCACCGAATATACGGCCGGGTTTTCCGGGGGTCCCTTATGTTCGACCATCGGACAAGGCCAACTGGTATTTATTTGCCGGGGTTGAGGGGCGTGCCGTGGCGCACAATATTTTCCTCGACGGCAACACCTTCAGGGACAGCCACAGTGTGGACAAAAAACCGCTGGTGGCCGATGTGCAGTTTGGCTTTGCCTATCATATTCAGAATGTCCGCTTCGCCATCAGCAATGTCTGGCGCAGCCGTGAATTCGAGGGGCAGGACGATAATGAGCGGTTCGGGGCCATCAATGTTTCGTTTTTTGTACCGTACTGAACGGCGCCGACCCGGTATCGGGCTCTCAGTTTCCCTGGTTGATAAGGCGAAGAAGGTCCTGTGCCATCGCCTCAACATCATGAGGGGCGCTGAACAGGGCCTGAAATTCACCGGCCGGATTGGTCAGGATAATGCTGGTGGAGTGGTCCATCAGATAACCCATGCTGCTCTTTTCAGTCTCCACTCGGGCATAGAGTATTCCCAGTTGCCTGGTCAGACGGTCGAGCGCCTGCCGTTCCCCGGTGACCCCGAGAAAGCGGTTGTTGAAATAGGGCACATAGCGGGCGAGCACGGCCTGTGTATCCCGCTCCGGATCGATGGTAATAAAAACGGTGTTGATATTTGCGTTGAGCGATTCCCGCTGCATCCGGTCGGCCAGTTGCGCCAGCATGGCCAGCGTGGTGGGACAGATGTCGGGACAGTGGGTGTAGCCGAAAGAGAAGAGTTGCCAGCTTCCCTTGATCGACTCCTGGGAAAACTCCCTGCCGGTATGGTCGGTCAGCTTGAACGGTGCCAGCGGGCGTGGATTGGGGATCAATGTGCCGCTGGCCAGAGCAACTGGCGTGGATGGGGTTCGGCTGTCGGGCGTTTTTTTTAGCATCAGGCCGAGGCTGAAGCCGATGATCAGCATGCCGATGGCGAGCGCAATCAGCAAGCGCCGTGCAGGTGTATGGTCTGTTGGCGGTTGCATGTTCGTTTCTGTCTCACTCCATCCGGTAGGCGCGTTTCAACTGCCAGTTCAGGGTCAGTAGCGTCAGCAGCAGCAGCACGGCGATTCCGTTATGCGCGGCGGCTGCCGGTAAAGGTAGATGATTTACCGTGTTGGTAATGCCCAGCCCCAATTGCAATATCAGTAATATACCCAGTACCCAGGCAAGTTGCCGGGTGATAACCGATCTGCCGGTGCGATAGAGTTGGATACTGAGGAATATCAGGTAAACAGCTGTTATCAGCGCACCAATGCGGTGAACCATGTGAATGGCGGTACGCGCTTCCGCACTGAGAATACCGTATTCATAATTGATACCGGTCCCGTGCCAGAGGGTGAACGCCTGGTTGAAATCCATCTGGGGCCACCAGCTGCCGGAGTGGCAGGTAGGAAACTCGATACAGCCGATGGCGGCATAGTTGGTGCTGGTCCAGCCACCCAGGATGATCTGCAGCAGCAGGACCAGCAGGCCGAACCGGGAAAGCCACAGCAGCCGACCTGCGCGGCTGATCACGTAACGGTTGAGTACCGGGCTGTACAGGCGCAGGGTCAGGATCCACAGCAGCGCGGCGGTGATGAATCCACCCAATAGATGCGAGGTGACGATGGCCGGCTTAACCAGTAGAGTGACTGTCCACATGCCGAGCACAGCCTGTAGTGCAACCACCAGTACCAGGAGCCAGATCAGTAGATGGGGTTGCTGCATCAGGTTTCGATTGCGGATTGATAAGAGTGCCAGGAGCAGAATCGCCAGTCCCAACATGCCGGCCAGATAGCGATGTCCCATCTCTTTCCAGGCCTTCTGTACCTCAACCGGATGGGCAGGGTAGGCGCTGTTGGCAGAGGCGATCTGCAGTTCGCTGGTCGGGGCGATGAGCTGGCCGTAGCAGCCCGGCCAGTCGGGGCAGCCGAGTCCCGCGTCGGAGAGTCTGACATAGGCCCCCAGCACAATTACCAGCAGCGCCAGCAGGGTGACGGTCAGTGCAAACCGGGCATGGATCAAAGAGAAGTTATGCATCGCTTCGCCTGTTGTTCAGGGCCTGGGTAGATGATTGATGGATTATTTATAGAGATCAAAAGGGTGGACGACAAGTGCTTGAGCCGTTGAGTCCGACACAACAGCGTGAAGCGAGACGCTGGCTGCAACTGGGGGTGCTGGCGCTGGCGATTGCCGGTCTTTTTGCAATTTTGCTGGTGCTCTCCCGCGCTCCCGGCATGGAACTGCTCTTCCCCTGGATCGATTTCTTTCGCACCGCGCTGGTGGTGCATGTGGACCAGTCGGTGCTGATCTGGTCGCTGGCCATGGCCGGTGTGATCTGGTCTCTGGCGGGTGTGCCGACTACCGGGGTTCGGGTGTGGGGCAGTCACCTCGCCTTTGTCCTTACCCTGATGGGTACACTGGGCATTGCCGCGTCCGCCTTCATCGGCGAGGGTGCACCGCTGATGAATAACTATGTTCCGGTGCTGCAGCGGCCGCTGTTTTTTATCGCGCTGGGACTGGTGGGTGCCGGTGTGGTCGTGCGTCTGGTCCTGCTGTTGTCGGGCCTGCGCCGGACCGATTTTTTCGGTGATCCCCAGGGCCTGATCAGTGTCGCTGCCCTGACGGTGGCGGTCGCCTGTGGAATGGCCCTGGGTGTGCTGTTTTATACCTGGCTGAGCCTGCCTTCGGCGCTGGATGGCGTCGCCTATTACGAGTACCTGTTCTGGGGAGCGGGACATGTATTGCAGTTTGCCTATACCCAGATGCTGCTGTTGGCCTGGCTGCTGCTGCTGCAGGCCAGCGGCGTCAAGCTGCCGGTATCGCCGCGTCTGGTCAACGGCCTGCTGCTGCTGGGACTGCTGCCCATCCTCTGGACCCTGGTGATCTATCTGAACCATGCGCCGGTCTCGGCAGGCATGCGTGTCGCCTTTACCCGGCTGATGCAGTATGGCGGCGGCCTTCCCGCCATACCGGTAGGTCTGTTGGTGCTGTATAGCCTGTTCAGGGCTCGCAACAGGGCCACCGGGGCGGAGCGCCCGTTGCGCATGGCGCTCTGGTTTTCGCTGCTGCTGTTTGCCTCGGGCGGTTTCATCGCCCTGCTGATTCGCGGGGTGAATACCATGATCCCGGCCCATTATCACGGCTCCATCGTGGGTGTGACCCTGGCGCTCATGGGATTCGCCTATCTGTTGCTGCCGGCCCTGGGTTATGCCAGGGTCGAGGGCCGGCTGGCGACGGCGCAGCCGATTGTCTATGGCGTGGGACAGATACTGCATATCAGCGGTCTGGCATTTTCCGGGTTCATGGGCATCCAGCGCAAAACCGCAGGTACCGCACAGGGATTGGAGAGTATCCAGGCCAAGCTGGCCATGGGGGTGATGGGTATCGGTGGTCTGCTGGCGGTGATCGGCGGTATCCTGTTTGTCTGGATCATGCTGCGGGCGTTCTGGAACGGTCCGGTGATACAACGGACGGATTGATCAACTGCTCAGTCCCGGCATCAGCAACACCAGGTAGTGATCCAGCAACAGCAGCGCGAACAGCAGACTCAGATAGAGAATGGAATAGCCAAAGGTCTTCATGGCATGGCTGTTGTCGGCACTTCTCCAGAGTACGAACGCATGATAGATGAATCCCAGTCCTAACATAACGGCGCCGGCCAGGTAGAGATAACCGCTCATGTGAATCACGAACGGCATCAGCGAGACCGCCAGCAGCATCAGAGTGTAGAGCAGGATCTGCTGCTTGGTGAACGCCACGCCGTGGGTCACCGGCAGCATCGGGATGCTGGCGCGGGCGTACTCCTTGCGGCGATGAATGGCCAGTGGCCAGAAGTGGGGCGGTGTCCAGACAAACACGATCAGCAGCAACAGAAATGCCTCCAGCGGCACGCTGTTGGTGATGGCGCACCAGCCCAGCAACGGCGGGGCGGCACCGGCCAGGCCACCCCAGACAATATTCTGCGGGGTAGTGCGCTTCAGGTAGAGGGTGTAGATGAAGGCGTAGCCGATCAGCGCCAGGAAAGTGAGCCCGGCGGTCAGCAGGTTGACCAGGGTGGCCAGCAGCAGCATGGAGAGCAACCCAAGCAGCAGGGCAAAACCGGCCGCATGGGGTGTGTCCATGTGGCCGCTGGGGATCGGGCGCCGGCTGGTTCGTTCCATCAGGGCATCGATGCGCTGATCCAGAATATGGTTGATTACCGCGCCGCAGGCGGCGGCCAGCGAGATGCCGATCAGGCCGAACAGCAGCGGTTGTAGCGGGATGGCGCCGGGGGTGGAGAGCAGCATGCCTACCAGGGCCGTGAAGACAATGAGCAGCACCACCTTCGGTTTGGTCATCTCGTAATAGCGGCGCCAGGTGATGGCGCCCTGATTCAGGATTATGAGTTCACCCGTGGCCATTGTTGACTCCTGTGGTCCAGTGGCGTGACGCCTTGAGCAGTGTTTCGAGATCTTTGAGGATGTTCTTCTTCGGGCTGTTCCCGCGATAGCCCATCATCAACATGCCGTTCGGATCAGCCAGATAAATGGCGTTGTGCTGGTCGGTATCTGCCAGTGAGAAGAGTTGGTCGAATTGGGGCTGTTGCCCGGCGGCAAGCTGCAGAACCCGGGCACCTTCAACAGGCCGGTCAAGATCGTCGGCAAGTGGTGCTGTAGTTTCCGACTCCTGGATCAGCAGCGGCTGAACCCGAATCCGTTCCGCCCCGACCGCGCGCCGAATCTGTTGCAGATCATGCATCCGTTGTCTGCAACCGGACCCACAGGCGCCGCTGTTACGTGCAATCAGAATCCATTGGCCGGACAGGCGACTCCAGTCAAACGGGTGATTCCGATCGTCCACCAGTTGCAGCGACTGCAGTGGGCGTGGCGGTGAGATCAGGGTGCCATGGTTTTTCTGTCTGTCCGGCAGCCACTGTGGATTGAGGATGTAGATCCAGCCAGCCAGGGGTGGCAGACCGAACAACAGCACCAGCAGCAGTAGTGGAAAACAGGCGCGGCCAGGGGCGACAGTTTGCATCAGCGATTCTCCTTCACTGTTACCAGAGAGGATAGCCGTATCAGCGAAAGTCTCAACCAGAGTGCCATTGAGAGCAGGGCGAAGCTGAACCACTGGATGGCATACCCCAGATGCATTCCCTCGCCGGGCCGGGCCGTGGCCCAGGCACGCACAAAGCCGTGTGGTGATTCAGGCGACTGCAGAATAATAAATGGAAAGATGTCGAGTCCTGACCAGCTGCGGTAGTTCTCCAGGGTCAGAAAGGGCCAGGGGCCGGGGGCATCGAGGTCAAAATCCAGTTCAATGGCCGGTGCTGAAGGTCTGTTGATCTCGCCCGTCAGAGTGAAGGTTTCAGCCGGTGTTTCGATCTCGGGTGGCTGGTTGTTCCGGGCCGCCACCCAGCCCCGGTTGACCAGCAGGTAGCGGTCGCTGCCCTGTACGCGCAGCGGTGCGATGACGTGGAAACCAGGCTTGCCGAGATGTTTGCGATTGGCGATCAGCCGTTGCCGGGAGGCATCGAACCGGCCAGTCACGCGGAGTGTGCGAAACTCAATGGCAGCGGCTTCCAGGGACGCTGACGCCAATTCGAGTGGTGGGAGTTTACGCCGTGTCTCCAGGGTGTTGGCCAGGGTACGTTTCTGCTGAGCGCGATCCAGTTGCCAGAAACCGAGTGCCAGGAACAGCGGCACCAGCACCAGCACCAGGAGCAGTGTCGGAAACAGGCGTGGCTGAAATCGCAATGTGGAGATTTGCATGACGGTCTATAGTAGGTGCATGGATGCGCGTTGCTGTTTCCTGCCTCCGGTAAATTCCCACGGGATAAGAGAGGGCGTCATGGACCTTTTTATCAAACTGCCGATTATTCTGGTTCTCATCTTTATACTGGTCTCACTCTTTCAGGCCATGTATTACCTTGCCAAGGATGACGGAAAAAACAACAGCACCCGTGTGGTGAAGGCGCTGACTATTCGTATTGTGCTCTCCCTACTGCTCTTCTCTCTGCTGATCCTGGGTTATCTGACCGGCATACTGCAGCCACACGGGGTGTAGTTTGGCCCTGGCGTCAAAACCAGTAGACGAAGATAAACAGGCCGAGCCAGACCACATCGACAAAATGCCAGTACCAGGCCACCGCCTCGAAGGCGAAGTGGTTATGGGCGCTGAAATGACCCTTCATGCTGCGTCCCAGAATCGCCATCAGCATGATGGCGCCCATGCTGACGTGAAAACCGTGGAAGCCGGTCAGCATGTAGAATGTTGAGCCGTAAACCCCCGTTCGCAGTGTCAGATTCAACTCGCCGTAGGCGTGCATATATTCGTACGCCTGAAAGCCCACGAACAGCAGGCCCAGGGTGATGGTGGCCATCAGGCCGCGCACCAGGGTCTTCTGGTTGCCCTGTTTCAGGCCCCAGTGGGCCCAGGTGATAGTGGCGCCGCTGGAGAGCAGCAGCAGGGTGTTGAAGGCTGGGATTCCCCAGGCGCCCATCGGTTTGAAATCGCCACCCAGTGCGCCCGGACCATGACTGGGCCAGGCGGGGTCAAACTGGCTGTAGAGGATCTCCCGGGTGGCGCCGAGGTAGCCTTCGCCACCGAGCCAGGGAAGGGCGATGTTGCGGATATAGAACAGGGCGCCAAAGAAGGCGAGAAAGAAGAATACCTCGGAAGCGATGAACCAGAACATGCCCATGCGGAATGATCGGTCCACCTGCCGGTTGTAGCAGTCGGCGAGATTCTCGGAAATCACGTCACCGAACCAGCCGTACAGCAGATAGGCAAACAGCAGCAGTCCGCCGATAACAATAAACTTGCCCACGACGATGCCGTTCATTGCCAGTGCGGCGCCGATCAGGGTGGTAAGCAGTGACAGCATGCCGATGATCGGCCAGGGACTGGGTTCCGGAATATAGTAGGCGGTCCGTTGTTCTGTCGATGACATAGGTATCAATCCTGATGTTGGGATAGTGGCTTAACCCTTTTCACGTTTATTTGTCTCAGACGGCGTGTTTTCCAGTTTCATGAGGCTGTAGGAGAGCGTCAGGGATCTGATCTCCTGCGGAAGATCGGGCGAGATCACGAAGCGCAACGGCATGTCCACGGATTCTCCACCCGCCAGGGTCTGTTGATTGAAACAGAAGCACTCCAGTTTGTTGAGAAATCCGCTTGCCTGCCAGGGCACCACGCTGGGAATGGCCTGTCCGGTTATCGAGTCGCTGCTGCGGTTGTGGGCAGCAAAATTGACCTGATAAAGCTCTCCCGGGTGTACCCGTAGATTTTGATCAACCGGGCGGAAATCCCAGGGCAGGTTGGGATGGACCGAGGTATCGAACTTGATGGTGATCAGCCGGTCATCCTGCCGGCGCAAGGGCAGGGCGGTGGTTTCGCCACTGTCATTCACACTGCGGATGCCAACCGACTGGATACCGGTCACCTGACAGAGCAGGTCATAGAGCGGTACCAGGGCAAAACCGAATGCGAACATGCCAAGCACCAGCAGTGACAGTAGCCAGACGGTGCGTCGCTTGTTGCGTGCCTGTGCAGCGGTACTCATTTTGTAGCCTCACCCAGTATCCTGAAAATGTTCTGCCAGAAGGGGAACGAGGTGATCAGCACCAGCAGGGCGAAGCCGCCCAGGATCAGCGCAAGGCGGATGTTTTTGCGTCTGAGGTCCGGGTCATTGCGGCTCATGTGGTCTCCTCCTGGCGGATCGGCGGCGGCGTCTCCCAGGTGTGGAAGGGCGGTGGCGAGGAGACTTGCCACTCCAGACCCCTGGCACCTTCCCAGACCCGGTTGGTGGCTGGCTCACCGCCCCGAATGGTTTTGATGATGATGTAGAGCAGCAGCAGATGACTGAAGCCGAAGATCATGGCGCCGATGCTGGAGATGGCATTGAACTCGGTGAACATGACGTTGTAGTCGATAATGCGGCGCGGCATGCCGGCCAGTCCAAGAAAATGCTGCGGGAAGAAGGTGAGGTTGAAGCCGATGACGTTGATCCAGAAAAAGATCTTGCCCAGTCGTTCGTCATACATATGCCCGGTCCATTTGGGCAGCCAGTAGAACACGCCGGCAAACAGACCGAATACCGCGCCCGGCATCAGCACATAGTGGAAATGGGCCACGACGAACATGCTGTCGTGATACTGCATGTCCGCCGGTACCACGGCCAGCATCACGCCGCTCAGACCACCGAAAGTGAACATCAGAATAATGGCCACGGCAAACAGCATGGGTGTCTCGAAGGTCATGGCGCCGCGCCACATGGTGGCGATGAAGTTGAAGATCATCAGCCCGACCGGGATAGAGATGATGATGGTGCCGATCATGAAATAACTAACCGCCCCCAGGGACATGCCGATGGTGTATTGGTGATGGCCCCATACCGCCAGGCCAATGGTGCCGACGGCGATCATGGCGCCGACCATCGATTTGTAACCGAACAGCGGTTTACGGGCGAAGGTGGGGATGATATGGGCGAGCACGCCGAAGGAGGGCAGCAGCAGCACATAGACCTCCGGATGGCCGAAGAACCAGAACAGGTGCTGGAACAGCACCGGATCGCCACCGCCGGCGGCATCGAAAAAGCTGGTGCCGAAATGGCGATCGAACAGCAGCATGGTGACGCCGCCTGCCAGCACCGGCACCACCAGGATCAACAGGAATGCCGTCACCAGCCAGGTCCAGCAGAAGATCGGCATTTTCATCATGGTCATGCCCGGCGCGCGCATGTTCAGCAGGGTGACAATGATGTTAATGGAAGCCAGTACCGAGGAGATGCCCAGCAGGTGGATGGCGAAGATGAGAAAATCCATGGACATGCCCACCTGAACCGACAGCGGCGGATAAAGCGTCCAGCCGGTATTGATCTGGCTGCCGCCGCCCGGGAAGAAGGGGACGACGAAGGAGAGTATCAGCATGGTGCCGGCTGCGGGCAGAATCCAGAAGCTGAGGTTGTTCATGCGGGGCAATGCCATGTCGGGCGCGCCGATCATCAAAGGAATCATCCAGTTGGCCAGGCCCGCCGCGGCGGGCATCACCGCGCCGAAGATCATCAGCAGAGCGTGGTTGGTCACCAGGTTGTTATACAGGTCGGGGTCCAGCAGTTGTATGCCCGGCTGAAACAGCTCGGCACGGATCAGCATGGCGCTGGCGCCCCCCATGAACAGCATGGTCAGGGCAAACAGCAGATAGAGGGTGCCGATATCCTTGTGATTGGTGCTGAGCAGCCAGCGCCGCCAACCGGTCGGGATATGGTCGTGGTGAGCCTCGTTATTGATCGTTGTGCTGTAACTCATGGTCATCTGCTCCTCAGCGCGCCTTCTTGATGTCAGCGGGTTGAATGACATCACCGGTCTTGTTGTCCCAGGCGTTGCGCTCATAAGTGACGATGGAGGCAATCTCCAGGTCGTTGAGACTGCTCCAGGCCTGCATGGCGGTACCCGGTCTACCATTGATGACAGTATGCAGATGTCCTTCCAGCGGACCCTTGACCACCGGTGAGCCATTCAGGGGCGGGAAGGCGGGCGGCAGGCCCATGCCGTTCACCTGATGACAGGCGGCGCATTTGGTTTCATACAACTCCTTGCCCTTGGTGATCAGTTCGTTTTTGCTCCAGGTTTTTGTTGTGCTTGCCTCGGCGGCGGCCGCCACCTTGATTGCCTGCTGATCATTGACCCACGCCTGGAATTTTTCCGGTGAAACCGACTCCACAACGATGGGCATGCGGGAGTGCCAGGTGCCGCACAGTTCCGCGCACTGGCCGCGAAACACGCCTTCACGATTCAGCTCTGACCAGGTTTCCGTGACATAACCCGGTATAGCATCTTTCTTGAATCCCAACTCCGGTACCCAGAAGGCGTGCAGTACATCGGCGGAGGTGTGCAGGAAACGGATCTTGGTGCCGGTGGGCAGTACCAGCCGGTTATCCACCTCCCGGAGGTAGAGATCGCCGGACTTCTCCCTGGGAACAAAACGGCTCTCCACCCTGATGCCGTGATCCAGGTAATCGAACTGCCACCACCACTGATGTCCGGTCACTTTGACGTCCAGTAATTTTTCATCTCTTGGCACATCCCAGACTTTTTCCAGCACTGTGTCGGCATTGTGGGCGATGGTCAGGTCGACGCCCAGCACCAGTGTCGGCACGATGATCCAGGACCAGTTGCCGAACCAGGTATTGTGGAAGTTCTGATCAGCCTGGTAGCCACGGCTTTTTCGGTGGAAGTAGAGGGAGTAGATGACGACGGAGAAGACCACCAGCAGCAGGAAAGTGGCAATCCGCAGAGTCAGCATGTGGATGTCGTATATCTCCTGTGCGACATCCGCGGCCGGGGGAGGAAAGTTAATGCCGTACTCTGCCCGTGAGGATTGGAAGCCGGTCAACCCGGTGATCAGTAGAAGGGATCTGCCAACAGTGGTGAATCGCCTGCACATAACTACCCTTCCCCTCGTTTCATATGAATGATTACGGGTCAGATATTAAGCTGCATATCCTGTCTGTTTTTTGAATATCCGTGCTGTCGGCCGGTTTAATATTGAAGGTTATAAAGTTTCAGGCCAGTCTGATCTCTCACTTCCAGTTTCCGCACCGGACAGTTGCAAATGCATCTAGCGGGCGTGATGTCGGGCTATTGTTTACGCGTAACTGCTTACCCTCATCACTCATAGCCCCCATAAATTGCATTGTAACCGCCAAGAACGCCAAGAAAAAGCCTCAGTTCTCCTTTGTGTGCTTCGCATTCTTGGCGGTTATCTGCCTTTTGCCGAGCATATCTCTGTACTCTCTGTATGCGGACTAGGGCGAGTAGTTACGTTTACGCCTGGTTTTATTTTTGAACGTTCAGTATCCGGTCTGTACAGGTTATTGGCAACCCCACGGGAATCAGGGAAACCGCCAGGGCTTTTGAAGTACGGACAGCCGATCGTGTCGCTGACGCAACAGTGACGGAGTGTGATCCGCGATGCCAAAATACTTTAAGTCAGTATGGCTTATTCTTTTTAAAAGGCAACATGCGACCCGGCGTGCGATATGGTCTGCAGGCGGCGGATATCCTATACTACGCGGTTTCCAGCTGTGGGATGTCGATGGACTGTTCGGCAGAAGCCGAACCCGCCCTTCAAGGGGCGGTCTTTTGATAGTGAATGGTATTCCCCAGGTGTCAAGCGCGGTAAACCTTAAGGTATCCAGATGATCAAGATTAATGAAAATTACCAGAAGCTGCAGGCTTCGTATCTTTTTTCCAATATTGCAAAACGCGTTAACGCGTTTCAGCAGTCCAATCCGGACAAGAAACTGATCAAGCTGGGCATAGGTGATGTCACCCGGGCACTGCCGGAGGCGTGCGTAAAGGCGCTTCATCTGGCGGTGGACGAGATGGCCCAGGATGCGACTTTCCGCGGCTACGGTCCGGAGCAGGGCTACGCTTTCCTGCGCGAGGCGATTGCCCGGCACGACTTCCAGGCGCGTGGCGCGCAGATCGAAGCCGACGAAGTGTTCGTCAGCGATGGTGCCAAATGCGACAGCGGTAATTTCCAGGAGATATTCTCCACCGATATCACCGTGGCCATTCCCGATCCGGTCTACCCGGTCTATGTGGATACCAACGTGATGGCCGGGCGCACCGGTGCCTGGAATGCCGGGCAGGGTCGCTACGAGGGATTGGTCTATCTGGCCGGCAACCGTGACAACGGCTTCATCCCCGATTTGCCGGAGCAGCCGGTCGACCTGATCTATCTCTGTTTCCCCAACAACCCGGCCGGGTCCACCGCCACCAAGGAGCAGTTGAAAGAGTGGGTGGATTACGCCAAGGCGAACAAATCCCTGATTCTGTTTGACGCTGCCTATGAGGCATTCGTTCAGGATGAAAGCCTACCCCGTTCCATCTATGAGGTGGAGGGTGCCCAGGAGGTGGCGGTCGAGTTCCGCAGCTTCTCCAAGACCGCCGGTTTCACCGGTACCCGCTGCGCCTACACCGTGGTGCCAAAGGCATGCATGGCCTACACCGAGGCGGGGCAGGCAGTCTCCGTGCATACCCTGTGGAACCGCCGCCACACCACCAAGTTCAACAGTGTCTCCTATCCGGTGCAGCGTGCGGCCGAGGCGGTCTATTCGGCAGAAGGACAGGCCCAGGTCAAGGATCTGGTCGCCTATTATCTGAGCAATGCGAAATATATCCGCGAAAAGATGGAAGCGCTGGGTTATGAGTGTATCGGTGGGGTCAACTCTCCCTACATCTGGATCGACAGCAAATGCGACTCCTGGGAGTTTTTTGACCGCCTGCTGAACGAGGCGGCGGTGGTCTGTACCCCCGGTGCGGGCTTCGGCAAGTGCGGTGAGGGTTATATCCGCATCAGCGCGTTCAACAGCTTCGAGAAGGTCGTCGAGGCGATGGAGCGGATTGGCAAGATCCTCTGAACGGACCACGGGCCTCACGATCCGTCTCAGTAAACCTGAAAACTCAGTAAACCGCGAAGAGCACAAAGTACACAAAGAGATGCAGCGGTTAGTGCACATCTTCGATCCAACCTGGAAGATGAAGATCCAGGAGAATGCATGTCAATCTTTTACTTCGTGTACTTTGTCTCCTTGGCGGTTGAAATGAAGTTTTCAGAATAACTATCATCCAGAATAACTATCATCCAATCATGATCCCCGCGGTCGCACCGGCGGGGCTGACAGCAGCGAGTTTTCGGAAACCGACCATGCCCATTTCCAGTGAATTTGAACAGCGACTCTACCCAAATCTGAACGCGATTGTGGAGCACTTCGGTACGCCGTTCCACATCTATGACGAGCGGGGCATCCGCGATACCGGCGAGATGCTGAACCGACTGTTTGCCGGTGTTGAGGGGTTCAAGGAGTACTACGCGGTCAAGGCGCTGCCCAATCCCCGCATCCTGGAGATCATGCGTTCTCTCGGTTTCGGTTTCGATTGCAGTTCGACGGCGGAACTGCAGCTGAGCCGGGCCACCGGGGCGCGTGGTGAGGAGATCATGTTCACCTCCAATAATACCAGTCAGACCGATTTTCTCGCCGCCGCCGCAGACGGTGGCTGCGTCCTGAATCTGGATGATATCAGTCTGGTGGACAAGGTTCCGGAGATGCCAGAGCTGATCTGCTTCCGCTACAACCCGGGAGAACGGCGCACCGGCAACAGCATTATCGGCACTCCGGTGGAGGCCAAGTACGGGGTCTCCCATGATCAGCTGCTGGATGCCTACCGCAGGGCCCAGGCACGCGGCGCAAAGCGCTTCGGCCTGCATACCATGCTGGCCTCCAACGAGCTGAACTACACCTACATGGTAGAGACTGCACGGATGCTGCTGGAGAGCGTGGAGTGGATCTCCGGGGAACTGGGAATTCGCTTCGAATTCATCAATATCGGTGGTGGACTGGGTATTCCCTATCGCCCCGAGGACCAACCGCTGGATATCGCCGCCATGGCGCGGGAGATCACGGCGCTGTTTGATGACTTCAGATGGCGCCATGACTATGCGCCACGCATGTACGTGGAGAGTGGTCGCTATATTACCGGCCCCCACGGTGTACTGGTGACACGGGCGATCAACCGCAAGGAGATCTACCGCACCTATATCGGGGTCGATGCCTGCATGTCGGCCTTGATGCGCCCCGGGATGTATGGCGCCTACCACCATATTACCGTGCCCGGCCGATCGGGTGGCCACGAGGTGGTGGACGTGACCGGTTCCCTGTGCGAGAACAATGACAAATTCGCCATCCAGCGCAATCTGCCCCGAATCAAGGACGGGGATATCCTCTGCATCCACGATACCGGCGCCCACGGTCACGCCATGGGCTTCAACTATAATGGCAAGGTGCGTCCCAAGGAGCTGCTGCTGCGCAGCGATGGCACGGTTGAGCTGATCCGCCGGGAAGAGACCCTGGAGGATCTGTTCGCTACCCTGCGGTTTGAGCCGGACAGTTTTACGCCGTCAGCAGGTTCATAATTGTATCGGGGTCCGATCAAGCCTCTCCAGCAGTATAGTTGCATAGAATCGCAGGAGCTGCTTTAGCTGCGACCTGTGCCCTGCCGGAGAACCTTTCGCAGCTCCTAGAACCGGGCGATTTAGGGTTGGATAGATAAGCAGTCGCTCATGTTCAAAGCGCAATCCAGATCAACAGGCCACCCAGCAACAGCCGGTAGATGACGAACGGCAGCATGCCGATCCGGCCGATCATCTGCAGAAAGAGATGGATGCAGAGGTAGGCCGAAGCAAAGGAGAGCAGGGCGCCGGCAAACATAGCCGTCCAGTCCACCGCTGTCCGGGCAGTAATCAGTTCCAGTGTCACCAGACTGCCGGACATCAGAATGGTCGGGATCGACAGCAGAAAGGAGAAGCGCGACGCCGCCTCCCGGGTCAGGCCCAACATCATGCCGGCGGTCATGGTGATACCTGATCGGGAGGTGCCGGGTAGCAGGGCCAGCACCTGAAACAGCCCGATGGTCAAGGCGTCACGCCAGCTGGCGGAGTACTCGTCCCGCATCCGGGTGCCGCGCTTGTCATACCAGAACAGCAGCAGGCCGAACAGAATGGTGGTGATGGCGATTACCCAGATCGAACGCAGGTCATGTTCAACCAGGGAGATAAACAACTCTCCGGCGATCATGATCGGCAGGGTCGCCAGGATCAGCAGCCAGACCATTCTTGAGTTTGCGGTCTGTCGCCCGCCCCGGGTCAGGGAACGGAAAAAGTCACCCGCCATGCTCAGTAGTTCGTGCCGGAAGAAAGTGGTGACCGCCAGCAGTGATCCCAGGTGAACCGCCACGTCAAAGGCGAGCCCCTGGTCCCGATAGCCGAACAGCATCGGTGCCAGGATGAGATGGGCCGAACTGGAAATAGGCAGGAATTCAGTCAGTCCCTGAACAGTGGCAAGTAGGAAAATTTGCAGGCTATCCATGGCGATCGGCGGTTACGGATGAATTCCTAAGGACGTGGCGAGGCGTGGGTGGCACTGTTCTGCAGATCTTTTTCTGGAGCAATCCGGCGCTCACCTCTTCTCTTTGCTGCGTCTGCTGCGAATTTCAAGCCAATATGTCCCGGGTCGATTCTGCTGGGGGCCATCATACCGTTTTGCCCCGCTGTTTTCATGCGACATTTCACTGTTTGCCGTAACACCGAAACCGTTCGCACCATGTCGTCTCAATACCCGGTCGTCAATGCCGGGTAAAATGCTATAGACTTATGGAAACATCGATCCAGGGGAGTTGAGATGATACCGGTGATTCTTTCAGGTGGTTCAGGTACGCGGCTCTGGCCACTCTCGCGTAGTCAATATCCCAAGCAGTTTCTGCCGCTGGTAACGGACCATACCATGCTCCAGGAGACGCTGATCAGGCTGGATGGGCTGGAGGGAATCGCGGCGCCCATTGTGGTGTGCAATGAAGATCATCGATTCATGGTGGCCGAGCAACTGCGGGAGATAGGCGTCACCGCCCAGGACATACTGCTGGAACCGGTGGGACGCAATACCGCGCCGGCGGTGGCCATGGCGGCGCTGGCGGCGGAATCAGCGGATGCGCTGCTGCTGGTACTGGCGGCTGACCATGTCATTGTGGACATGCCGGCCTTCCATGCGGCAGTCGTCACGGCCTCCCGGGCGGCGGAAGCCGGCAGGCTGGTGACCTTCGGTGTGGTGCCGACCGGTCCGGAAACCGGTTATGGGTATATCCGGCGGGGAGAGGCAAGCAATTGGGATGGCACCTTTAGCGTCGACAGTTTTGTTGAAAAACCGGATCTGGAAACCGCCAGCCGCTATATTGATTCCGGCGATTACTACTGGAACAGCGGTATGTTTGTCTTCAAGGCTTCGCAATACCTGGAAGCCCTGGAGCGGTATCACCCCGCGATGCTGGCGGCCTGTAAAAAGGCTTATGCGGGTAGCCGGCGGTCGCCGGATTTTGTGCGGCTGGAGAAGGAGGCGTTTAGCGCCTGTCCGGCAGATTCCATCGACTATGCGGTGATGGAAAAGACCGACCGGGCAGTGGTGGTGCCGCTGGATGCGGGCTGGAATGATGTGGGTTCATGGTCCGCGCTGTGGGAGGTGACGACCAAAGATGACCAGGGCAATTCGCTGAAAGGGGACGTGCTGAGTGTCGATAGTCACAACTCCTACATCCAGTCCGAGAATAAATTGGTGGCCGTGGTTGGCCTGAACGATATGGTGGTGGTGGAGACGGATGACGCGGTAATGGTATCGCCCAAGTCACGGGTGCAGGAAGTGAAGCAGATTGTTGATCTGTTGCGGGTTGCCGATCGTAGCGAGAGCAAACTGCATCGCAAGGTGTACCGTCCCTGGGGTTATTACGACTCTATCGATATGGGGGAGCGGCATCAGGCGAAACGGATAATGGTCAATCCGGGCGCCAAGCTGTCACTGCAGATGCATCATCACCGTGCCGAACACTGGATCGTGGTCAAGGGCACCGCCAGCGTCACCCGGGGTGAAGAGGTGCTGCTGCTGACTGAAAACCAGTCCACCTATATCCCGATCGGCACTACCCACAGTCTGGAAAACCGGGGGGTCATTCCGCTGGAGATGGTGGAGGTGCAGACCGGCAGCTACCTGGGCGAGGATGACATTGTCCGCTTTGAAGACCTGTATGGGCGGACGGAATCCTAAACTCGAGCAGTGCAGAAGTGACTTCCCTGTGGAGACCCGGATGACCGGGGCTGATCAGTTCAACCGCTCCTGTATCTCCTTCTCCAGCGCCTCGAGCTGTTCACGGCTGCCCAGCGGCTTGTTGTTTCTGTCGGTGATGAAGAAGGTGTCTTCCGCCTCGGCGCCGATGGTGGCGATCTTGGCGTTGATCAGCCGGATTTTGCATTTTGCAAAGGCGTAGCCGACCTGGGAGAGCAGTCCCGGACGGTCATCGGTCAACAGCTTCATGATGGTGCGCTGATTGCCGTAGTCCTGAACGAAGTCGATCCGGGTCGGGGTGGAGAAGTGCTTGAGTCGTCGCGGGGTGCGGCGGGAGACCACCAGGTTGGCCGATTCCGGGTCGATCAGGGTTTCCCGCAGCAGGTCGCAGATCTCCTCTCTTCTGCCGACCTCCTCGACGGGGCCGCCATCCTGTTCCAGTACCAGAAAGCTGTTCAGGGTGAGACCGGTATGGGCGGTTTCGATGCGGGCGCTGACAATGTTCAGAGCCAACTGGTCCAGCAGGCTGGTGATGATGGCGAACATGTCATCCCGATCCGCCGCATAGATGAAAATCTCACTCCCGCCGCGGGTGCTGGATTTGCGTAACAGCACCAGGGGCAACTGCTCCGGCGTACTGGCGAGGATCATCCGGGTCTGCCAGGCGATCTCCTCCCAGGTGTGATAGAGAAAGTAGTCCAGGCTGAGTGTCGACCAGTGTGCCACCGTGTTATCCGGGTCCACGCCCTCGGATTTCAACAGGTGCAATGCACCGGCCTGTTTGTTTTGCACGATCTCATCCCGTTCCTGGGGATTTTGCAGGCCACGCAGCAGCGCCTGCTTGGTGGTGACATAGAGTTCCCGCAGCAGGGAATTTTTCCAACTGTTCCACTTCTTTGGATCGGTTGCCCGGATATCCGCGATAGTCAGCAGATAGAGGTAGTCCAGATGCACGGGGTTTTTCACCATCTGGGCAAAGTCGCGAATCACATCCGGGTCGCTGGTGTCTTTGCGCTGGGCGGTGATGGACATCAGCAGATGTTTCTCCACCAGCCAGGAGACCAGACGGCTGTCATAGTCGCTCAGGCCGTGTAGCTTGCAGAAATCCCAGGCCTCCTTGGCCCCCAGTTCGGAGTGGTCGCCGCCACGACCCTTGGCAATATCGTGGAAAATGGCGGCGATGTAGAGCAGTTCCGGTTTTGGCAGTTTCTCCATGATGTCGCTGCAGAGTGGAAATTCGCCACGGTACTGCGGTACGGTCAGCCGCCGCAGATTGCGCACCACGTATAGGGTGTGCTTGTCCACAGTGAACACATGGAACAGGTCATACTGCATCCTGCCGACAATATTGAGGAAGGCGGGAATATAGCGGGCCAGGATGCCGTACCGATTCATGCGCCGGAGTTCGTGGGTGATGCCGACCGGCTGGCGCAGGATCTCCATGAACAGGCTGCGGGCCCGGATGTCCGCCCGGAAGTCGTCATTGATCAGGTGCCTGTGGCTGCGGATCAGCCGGATGGTGCTGGCCCTGACACCGTTCAGTTCCGGATGCTGCTCCATCACCAGAAACAGCTCCAGCAGGGCCAGCGGATACTGTTTGAAAATGTCCTTATGCACCACTTCGAGGAATCCGCTGCGAGACTGAAAGCGGCGGTTGATCGGCTTGGGTTCATCCAGATGGCACTTCAGCAGGATCACCTCCTGGAATAGCTGCAACAGCATTTCGTTCATGCGGCGCAGGCGCAGGGCAGTGCGATAATACTGCTGCATGAATTTCTCGACCCCCAGTTCCTGCTTGTCGTCGGTATAGCCGAACTGGGTGGCCAGGGTGCGTTGATAGTCAAACAGAATGCGATCTTCACGGCGGCCGGTCAGGAGATGCAGCGCATAGCGGATACGCCAGAGATAGTCCTGGCAATCCATCAGGTCCAGGTACTCCTCTTCGGTCAGGAAGCCATGCACCACCAGGTCATGCATGGTCTTGGCGCCATAGTGGCGCTTGACCACCCAGCCCACCATCTGGATGTCACGCAGGCCCCCCGGGCTCTCCTTTATATTGGGTTCCAGATTGCTGATGGTCTCTTCATAGCGGAGATAACGCTGCTTCTGCTCTTCCCATTTCGCGGTGAAAAAAAGCTCGCTCGGCCAGATGCTGTCGGGGCCGGTGGAAGCCTGCATCTGCTGGAACAGAGACTCCTGCCCGGCCAGCAGCCGCGCCTCCATGATGTTGGTGGCAATGGTGATGTCCTGTTTGGCCTCGGTGACGCACTCGGCCACCGTGCGAACGCTGTGGCCCACTTCGAGTCCGATATCCCAGAAAAAAGTCAGCAGTTCGGCCAGGGTCTCGGAGTAGCGTTCAGGGTCCCGCTCGTCCAGCAGGATCATCAGGTCGATGTCGGAACCGGGGTGCAGCTCCATGCGCCCGTA
>JACDJC010000574.1_pt1 | contig 41985 bp, 43 predicted proteins | sample 7454191 | NCBI WGS metagenome assembly JACDJC01 (sample SAMN14253291, study PRJNA609438) | sludge metagenome | isolation source: sludge after 25d culture with pyrite and EDTA | collected 2018-12-20
ATCGTCATGGCGATCGTCGGCATCCTCCTGGTCATGTCGACGTCGGACGCCGCCGATCAGCGGGCGTATGCCTCACAGACGTTCTGGCTGGGCAACATCATCGTGATCGTCGGTGCTGCGCTGTTCATCCGCTTCTCCCTGGGCCGGTACCTGCGGTTCTGGATGATCCGCCTGATCCACGAACAACGTGCCCAGACCGACCGCGTGGTCGAGGCGTTGGACCGCATGTCGGCCCGGCAGGACTAGGCGTCACCCAGCGCAACGTCGGCCCCCGAGCGCTCTTGGCGCCCCAACTTGTGTGTCCAGCGAGGGTTTCATAGAGTTCGTGCACGGATTCACGAGCTGAATCCATGCGGTTTTCCCGGTCCCCCCAACTGGTCCGGCCGGCGCACCCGTGCCGTTGTCTGTCCCGCACCTCTGCGTGCGCCGTCCGATCCAAGGTGAGAAGCAGTTCCGTGTCGTTCCTCCAGGTGACTCCCAAGGTCACGCCGTCCAGCGGCGCATCGGCGCCGTCCGGCGCGCGCTGGAGCGAGCAGATGGACCGCGGGCACGGCGGCTACCTGTTGGTGATCGCTCCGGCGCTGTTCGCCACGCTGGGTTGGTGGCTGGACGGAATTCTCGGTTGGGCTCCCATCCTCATGATCGTCGGGGGCGTGTACGGCCTCGGCGGTGCGCTCTACAAGGTGATCAACTCGTACCGAACCGAGATGGTCGCCGCCGGCGTCGCCCGCAGCTCGGCCCGTGGCAGCGCCACCAAGCCCGAGGTGTCGGCGTGAGCGACACGACGAGCAACGGCCTGATGGCCCGCATCGAGGGCCCATCGCCGGCGATGGAGGTGGCGGTCGACCTGTTGCGTCGGGCGCTGATCTGGGCGCCGATTGCGCTGTTGGGTTCCGCCGCCATCTGGGGCACCGACGGTGCGATCTCCGCCGCGGCGGCACTCGCGCTGGTCGTCGTCAACTTCCTGCTGTCCGCATGGATGCTGCAGGTGGGCGGCCGCATCTCGCTGGCCGTGATGGCGGGCGCAGCGCTGTTCGGTTACCTGCTTCGCCTCGGCCTGATCTTGGTCGTCGTCCTGTTGATCAAGGACCAGAGTTGGCTCGACCCGGTCGCCTTCGGCATCGTGTTGATCGTCAGCCACCTCGGGCTGCTGTTCTGGGAGCTCCGCTACGTTTCCGGCTCGATGGCCTATCCCGGCGTCAAGCCTCGTCCCGGAAAAACGCCGGCGGAGGTCACGGTGCACGCCTTCGACCCGACGGCCGACCAGTTCTCCCGCACCGGCACCCCAGCCGACGCAGCTACACAGCCCACTGCTACATCGCCCACCGCTACACCCGCCACCGGCACACCGCACACCAGCACTCCCGCCGACCCCGAACAGTCCGTCACTGCGACGTCCTGAGCCTAGGAGCCAACACCCGTGTTCGCGCTTGAGTTTCCATCGATCGAAGAAATTGTTGTCTGGCCCGACTGGTTCGGTGAGGGCACGTTCTTTGCGTTCAACAAGATTGCGTTCATCTCGCTGCTCGCCGTCGTCATCCCGGCGGCGCTGTTCTTCGCCGCAGCCCGGAAGGGTGCCAAGAACCCGGTGCCCCGGGGCGTGCAGAACGTCGTCGAGTCCTCGGTCGACTTCGTCGAGAAGCAGATCGTCCTGCCGACGATCGGCCCCGACGGTATGCGTTACCTGCCGATGCTGACCGCCATGTTCTTCTTCATCTTCATCGGCAACATCTTCGAGGTCATCCCCACCTCCCACATGCCCGCCAACGCCCGCATGGCCAACCCGCTCGTGCTGGCCATGGTGACCTGGGCGATGTTCATCGGCGTCGGCGTCAAGCACAACGGCCTGAAGTACTTCAAGGACGCACTGTTCCCCCCGGGCGTGCCCAAGGCGCTCTACCTCCTGGTGACGCCGATCGAGTTCATCTCCACCTTCCTGGTGCGGCCCTTCTCCCTGGCGGTGCGGCTCTTCGCCAACATGCTCGCCGGCCACATCCTGTTGGTCACCTTCTCGGTGCTCACCCTGTCGCTGCTGCTCGCCGAGACGATGCAGTTCGCCCTGGTGCCGCTGTCGATCGCCCCGTTCTTCGGGCTGGTCGCCTTCACCGCCTTCGAGATCATGGTGTCCTTCCTGCAGGCCTACATCTTCGCCCTGCTCGCCGGCGTGTACATCGGCGGCGCACTGCACCCGGCCCACTGATCGGTTCGGCCACGAGGGCCGCTGATCACCACCCCGGCCGGCCACCAGGCCACCGGATCCCCGTTTCGTTCCAACCACAGATGTTGTTTCCGCACAGCGGAGACACAACAAATGGGCCTCAGGCCCCACCGACAAGGAGAGCACCCAGATGAGCGTTCTGTCCCAGGCAGCACACCACGCAATCGAAATCGCCCAGCAGGGTTACCCGGAGGGCACCACCCCCGATGAGGCCAAGTCCATCGCCGGTGCGACCGGTGCAGGTGCGGCCTACGGCCTCGCCGCCATCGGCCCCGGCATCGGCATCGGCTACCTGGTCGGCCAGGCCGTCCAGGCCATCGCCCGTCAGCCCGAGGCCGCCGGCCAGGTGCAGACCACGATGTTCCTCGGCATCGCCTTCACCGAAGCCCTCGCACTGATCGGCTTCGTTGTGTTCATTCTCCTCAAGTTCGTCTGAGGACCACCCGCGTTCTGGCCCCGCCGGAACGCCTCGTCGATCACCACGTGAGGAGTACCTGAATGCTGGCAACCATCCTGTCCCTGGCCGCCGAAGGCGGCGAGGAAGCTGCGGAGACGGTCAACCCGGTCCTGCCGACCGGCCCTGAGCTCTTCTGGGGAGCGCTGTTTTTTGCGGCGCTGTGGATCCTGATGCGGTACGTGCTGCTGCCACCCGTGCGCGCCGTGATGCGCCAGCGCGACGAGCAGCGTCTGGCCGACGAGGAGGGAACGGAGCGGGCCAAGGTGGAGGCCGAGAAGGTGCGCCGTGACTACGACGCCACCCTGGCCGAGGCCCGGACGCAGGCGTCGGCCACCGTCGACGAGGCCCGTGCACGGGGCGAGGCCCGCCGGGCCGAGCTGACCGCCGCCGCCGAATCCGACGCCGCCGAGATCCGTTCGGCTGCGCTGGCCGAGCTGAATGCCGAGCGGGCCGAGGCCCTGTCCGGCGCCCGTACCCAGGTGGCCGAGCTCGCCGGTACGGCAGCGTCCAAGGTGCTCGGACGCACCGTCGATCCGGCGGTCGCCCAGCGCATCGCCGAGACCTACCTCGCACCTTCTGAGAACTGAGGATTGGAATGACCCAACTCGCATTGCTGCTCGCCTCCGAAGGCAACGGCTACTGGCTTCCCCACGACATCGGAGAGGTGTTCGGCGGTTCGGCCGCGTTCTTCATCGTCGTCGGCATCATCTGGTGGAAGGCCGGCCCTGCGATCAAGGGGGCAATGGCCAAGCGCACCGACGGGATCCAACAGGATCTCGACCAGGCTGCGGAGACCCGTCAGGGCGCCGAGGCCGAACGGGACCAGATCAAGTCGGCACTCGCCGACCGCGAGCGTGAGGTGGCCCGTATCCACGCCGACGCCGAAGCGACCGCCGCCAAGGTGGAGGCCGACCTGATCGCCAAGGGCGAGTCCGAGGCCAAGGCGATCCGTCACCGCGGTGGCGGCGACGTCGAGATCGCCCGCCGTCAGGCCCGCGCCGACATCCAGGCCGAGCTGGCCCGCCTGTCGCTCGGTGCCGCCGAGGCCGTCGTCGGCGAGTCGCTCGACGACGCCGCTCAGGCCGACTTGATCGACCAGTACATCGCCCACTTGGGCGCCAGGTCCTAGGAGCACCACGTGAGCGACACCCGCACCGAGAACTACGCAGAAGCCCTGTTGGGCCTGGCCCGAGCCGAGGGAGCCGAGGCCGTCGTGGCCGACGAGCTCTACCGGGTGGCCCGCGAGATCGACAACAACGTCGAGCTCAGCACCACCCTCTCCGATCTCGCCCTGCCCGCCGACCGCCGCACCAAGGTGGTCACCGACGTGCTGGGCGGCAAGGTGGCACCGGCCACGCTGGCCGCCCTGGCCGCCGTCGTCGCCGCCGGGCGTGCCGACGAGCTGGGCGCCATCGCTCAGCAGCTGGCCGAGCGCACCGCCGGCGACGCCGGACAGGCGTTGACGACCATCCGCACCGCGGTGGCCCTCAACCCCGACCAGCAGCAGCGCCTGGCCGCCGCTCTCGAGGCGGCCGCCGGCCGCCCGATCGCCCCGAAGTTCCTCGTCGACCCCGACGTGGTCGGCGGTGTTCACGCCGAGATCGGTGATCAGGTCATCGACGGTACCGTCAGGTCCCGCTTGGCTCAGCTGCGCGAGCTGTTCTAAGGCACTGCCCCTGCGCCTCCCGGCGCACACCCGTCCGCCCCCGCCCACCCGCCAAGCCCGCCGCCCGCTAGAGCGCCAGCACAAGCACCGCAGCACCAGGAGACTCAGAAGTGACCCAGCTCTTTGATCCAGCCGAGATCACCAACGCCATTCGCAGCAACCTCGAAGGCTTCACGCCCGACCTCACCGAGAGCCAGGTCGGCCGGGTGACCGAGGTGGGCGATGGCATCGCCCGCATCGCCGGTCTGCCCAACTGCCCGGTCAACGCGTTGCTCGAGTTCGAGAGCGGCGTGCGGGGCCTGGCGCTCAACCTGGATGAGGATTCGATCGGTGCGGTGATCCTCGGCGGGGCCGACGAGGTCGCCGAGGGCGACGCCGTTCGGGCTTCGGGTGAGATCCTGTCGGTGCCGGTCGGCGACGGCATGCTCGGCCGCGTGGTGAACGCCCTGGGCGACCCGATCGACGGCAAGGGCCCGCTGACCAACGTCGTGCAGCGCCGCATGGAGATTCAGGCGCCGGGCATCACCGGCCGCCAGCCGGTGGGGGAGCCCCTCCAGACCGGCATCAAGTCGATTGACTCGTTGATCCCGATCGGCCGTGGCCAGCGCGAGCTGATCATCGGCGACCGCAAGACCGGCAAGACCACGGTTGCGGTCGACACGATCCTCAACCAGGCCGGCCTCGGCGTGAACTGCATCTACGTGGCGATCGGCCAGAAGGCCTCCACCGTCGCCCAGACCGTCGCCCGGCTCGAAGAGGCCGGCGCCATGGAGTACACGGTGGTCGTCGTGGCACCCGCCTCCGATCAGGCGCCGTTCAAGTACCTGGCCCCCTACGCCGGTTGTGCGATGGGCCAGCACTGGATGGACAACTCCGGCCACGCCCTGGCGATCTACGACGACCTGTCCAAGCAGGCCGAGGCCTACCGCCAGATGGCTTTGCTGCTGCGCCGCCCGCCGGGCCGCGAGGCCTACCCCGGCGACGTGTTCTACCTGCACAGCCGCCTGCTCGAGCGGGCGGCCAAGCTGTCCGACGAGCGCGGTGCGGGCAGCCTGACCGCCCTGCCGGTCATCGAGACCAAGGCCGGCGACGTGTCCGCCTACATCCCGACCAACGTGATCTCGATCACCGACGGACAGATCTTCCTGCAGGAGGACCTGTTCCGCTCGGGCGTGCGGCCCGCCATCGACGTGGGCATCTCGGTCAGCCGGGTGGGTTCCGCCGCCCAGATCAAGGCGATGAAGACCGCTGTCGGCACGCTCAAGTCCGACCTGCAGCAGTTCCGTGAGCTCGAGAGCTTCGCCGCCTTCGGCTCCGATCTCGATGCTGTGTCCAAGGCCCAGCTCGAGCGGGGCTACCGCCTCACCGAGCTGCTCAAGCAGGGCGTCGGCCAGCCGATGCCGGTCGAGGAGCAGGTGGTGGTGCTCTACGCCGGCACCCGCGGCCACCTCGACAACATTCCGGTCGAGTCGGTCGGCCGCTTCGCCGACGAGCTGCTCGAATACTTCCGTGCCCGCCATGGCCACATCCTCGATGGGGTCCGCAGCGACGGCAAGATCCCCGACGAGGATGCGCTCGAGGCCGCCATCGCCCGCTTTGCTAGCGAGTTCGATCCCGGTGCCGAGGGCGTCCACGAGCCCGACGCCGGGGAAAGTGGCGACCAGCACTCACGGGTGGTCGATTCCGACGTCACCCTGCCCGAAGAGGACGTCGATCGCGACGAGGCGACGTTCCAGCCTTCCAAGCGGGACGGCTGATCCATGGCAGGCGCACAGGAACGAGTGCTGCGACGCCGCATCGGCAGCGTCGGCAACACCAAAAAGATCACCAGGGCTATGGAGCTGATCTCGGCCACCCGGGTGACAAAGGCGCAGCAGCGGGCCCGCGAGGCCCGTCCCTATGCGACCGAGATCACCAAGGTGATTCAGGACCTGTCCGCGCAGGGCACCTCGGTCGACCACCCGCTGCTTCGCCAAAACGAGGACCCCAAGGTGGTCGGGGTGGTCGTGCTGGCCTCCGATCGAGGACTGGCGGGCGCCTACAACGCCTCGGTCATCCGCGCTGCGGAACGGGAGGTGCAGGCGGCCCGCTCCGAAGGCCGTGAGTACCGGCTGGTGTGCATTGGCAAGAAGTCCAGCTCGTACTTCCGCTTCCGCGGCTACACGATCGATGCCGAGTTCGAGGGCATCTCCGACACCCCGGTCTACAGCAACGCCCGCGAGGTGGCGGGCAAGGTGGCGGCGATGTTCCTCTCAGAGGGCGTCGAGCGCATCATGTTGGCCTACACCGAGTTCGTCAGCCTCGGCACCCAGAAGCCGCGGGTGCGTCGCTTCCTACCGCTGCAACCCAGCGAGGCGATCGCCGCGGTCGGCGACGCCCAAGCCCGAGCAGGCTTTGAGTTCGAGCCGGATGCCGCCGGGGTGCTCGAAGCGCTCTTGCCCCGCTACGTCGAGAGCCGCCTGTTCTCGGCGCTGTTGGACGCCGCCGCCTCCGAGCACGCCAGCCGTCAGCGGGCGATGAAGTCGGCCACCGACAACGCCGAAGACATGATCCTGCGCCTGACCCGCAAGATGAACCAGGTGCGCCAGGACGCGATCACCACCGAGATCTCCGAGATCATCTCCGGTGCTGAGGCACTCAACGACGACCAGGACGATGAAGGCGACACCGCCCATCACCTGGCCGCCCAGCACCTGTCTTTTGAGCACGTTGCCCACGAGCACTTCAACCACCAGACGCACCGCTAGTGCAGCGCCGACCGGCGACCCTGCGCACCCACCCAACACACCCTTCTCCCACGAACACCCAGGAGCCACGATGACCGCAACCGAGCCCCTCGCAACCGACAGCCCAGCCGACGACACCTCTGCAGGCGATCACCCGTCGGGCAGGATCGTCGCCATCGCCGGCCCCGTGGTCGACGTCGAGTTCCCCTCCGGGGCGATCCCCGAGATCAACACCGCCCTCGAGTTCGACCTCACCATCGGCGGTGACACCGAGGTGGTGACCGTCGTCGCCGAGGTGGCCCAGCAGATCGGCGAGGGCCGCGTGCGTGCGGTCGCCATGAAGCCGACCGACGGCCTGACCCGCGGCACCGAGGTGCGCAACACCGGCGGCCCGATCACCGTGCCCGTCGGCGACGCCGTCCTCGGCCACGTGTTCAACGTCATCGGTCAACCGCTCGACGTCGACTCGATCGAGGCGACCGACCGCTGGCCGATCCACCGCCAGCCGCCGGCCTTCGACACCCTTGAGCCGAAGGCCCAGATGTTCGAGACCGGTATCAAGGTGCTCGACCTCCTTACGCCTTACCTTCAAGGTGGCAAGATCGGTTTGTTCGGCGGTGCCGGCGTGGGCAAGACCGTGCTGATCACCGAGATGATCAACCGCGTGGCCTCCAACCACGGCGGCGTGTCCGTGTTCGCCGGGGTGGGCGAACGCACCCGTGAGGGCACCGACCTGCTGATCGAGATGGGCGAGACCATGCTGGGCGGTACCGACCAGTCGGTGCTGACCAAGGCCGCACTGTGCTTCGGTCAGATGGACGAGCCGCCGGGCGTGCGCCTGCGGGTTGCACTGTCGGCGCTGACGATGGCCGAGTACTTCCGCGACGTGCAGGGCCAGGACGTGCTGCTGTTCGTCGACAACATCTTCCGCTTCACCCAGGCGGGCATGGAGGTGTCCACGCTGCTGGGCCGCATGCCCTCCGCCGTGGGCTACCAGCCCACCCTGGCCGACGAGATGGGCGCCCTCCAGGAGCGCATCACCTCGACCGGCGGCAAGTCGATCACCTCGCTCCAGGCCGTGTACGTGCCTGCGGACGACTACACCGACCCGGCGCCGTTCACCTCGTTCACCCACTTCGACGGCACGACCGAGCTGAACCGCGACATCGCCGCCAAGGGCATCTACCCGGCGGTCGACCCGCTGGCGTCCACCTCGACCATCCTCGACCCGCAGGTCGTCGGCGATCGCCACTACAACGTGGCCCGTCAGGTGCAGGAGTCGCTGCAGCGCTACAACGAGCTGCAGGACATCATCGCCATCCTCGGCCTCGACGAGCTGTCCGAAGAGGACCGGGTGACGGTCGACCGGGCCCGCAAGATCGAGAAGTTCCTCTCCCAGCCGATGTTCGTCGCCGAGGTGTTCACCGGCCTGCCCGGTATCTTCACGCCGGTCGAGGAAACGATCGAGAGCTTCGAGATGCTGGTCAACGGCGACCTCGATCACCTGCCCGAGCAGGCGTTTCTCAACGTCGGTGGCGCCGAGGATGCCATGAAGAAGGCCGACGACCTGAAGAAGAACGGCTGATCATGGCGATGCAGGTCGAGCTGGTTTCGCCGGAGGCGATCGTGTGGTCGGGCGAGGCCAACATGGTGATCGCCCGCACCCTCGAGGGCGACGCCGCCTTCATGGAGGGCCACATCCCGATGATTGGGGCGTTGGCCACCGGCATCGTCCGGGTGATCGCCGATGGTGAGCCCGAGCGCCAGATCGCCGTGCACTCCGGCTTCGTCGAAGTGACCCCGACCGACGGCGGTGCCACCAAGGTGGCGGTGCTGTCCGACATGGCCGAGCTGGCCGAGGATGTCGATCTGTCCCGGGCCCAGGGCGCCAAGGATCGCGCCGAAGAGGCCCTGCGGGCCGACGCCGACGACGAGGTGGCCTCGGCCGCCCTGCGTCGCGCCGAGGTGCGCATCCTGGTCGCCGAGGCCGCTACCAAGCGCTAACTGCCAACCGGAAACACGAACTCTGCCGCTATCGCGCGCTCTACGACGTTCTAGCGACAGAGTTCGGTCGGTCAGCCGTCGGCCGTGCGGTGTGGGCACCCCGCGAGCCCGTCACTACGGTGGGTTACATGGCCATCGAACTGATCACGACCGACGGAATCTTCGCGCTCGATGGGGGTGAGTGGGAGGTGACGAACAACATCTGGTTGGTCGGCGACGACCGAGAGGTGCTCGTCTTCGACGCAGCCCACGATCATCAGGCGATTGTCGATGCGGCGAACGGCCGCAAGGTTCGGGGCATCGTGTTGACCCACGGCCACAACGACCACATCAACGCCGCAGTGCCGCTGCGCGACGCCGTCGATGCCCCGATCTGGCTCCACGATGCCGACTCGATGCTGTGGGACGTCGTCTGGCCCGACGACTCGCCCGACCGTCAGCTGGCCGAAGGCGGGTCGTTCAAGGTGGCCGGCCACGAGCTGGGCGTGATGCACACGCCCGGGCACTCGCCTGGATGTTGCTGCTTCTACGACGCCGGCAGCGAGGTGGTGTTCACCGGGGACACGCTGTTCTGCGGTGGGCCCGGGGCGACCGGCCGCAGCTACTCCGATGAGCCGACGATCGTGGCGTCGATCCGAGACCGGCTGTTGGCGCTGCCCGACGACACCGTCGTGCACACCGGCCACGGCGAGTCGACCACGATCGGCGCCGAGCGAGCGGGCATCGAGGCCAAGGCTGCCGAGCTGGGGGTCTAGGCGAACTCGGCGTCTGAGCGCGTTGCGCTCCAGCTGCCGCTGATGAACGCTCGGTCAGGCGGGTAGGCGAGATGGCGGACCTCGACCGCGTCGACCGAGGGGCCGGTACGGCGAGCGAACAACTCAGTACGATGGGACGCCAGTCACCGTGAGCGTCAGTTCGCCGCCCGCACGGCGCCAGTCCGAGGAGTTCCATGGCTACTACGCCCGCCACGCCCGAACGGGCGGACAGCGAACCGATGGACTTTGCCGAGTTTGGTTACGAATTTGCTCGCCTGGTGCTCGTGCCCGAGGTGATCGGCCCGCGGTTGGAGGCGTTGCTGCCCAAGGCGATCAAGGTGACCGAGCAGATCGCGGTCGTCAGGGCGTCGGTGCGGGGCTCCGCCACCGTCGGGTCGATCGAGGCGGTCGAGCAGGGCGCCGACGAGATGTCGACCGTTCGCCGCCACCGGGCCATGGTCGAGCTCAACCTCTCGCTTCGCTTGAACTTGGCGGTCAAGAAGGAGAGCTACACCGTCACCGGCCGATTTCCGCTGATGTTGACCAGCCGAGTGGAGCGCCCACTGGCGCTGGTCGTGGAGGTTGAGACCCCCGATCCGGCCGACATCGAGGTGGAGACCGACGGCGGGGGCAAGCTCAACCTGGCCGAGCGCGTCGGCAACCTGGACGACAGGATTCGAGGGCACGTGATCGCGATCATCGAGGACATGGTGGCGAAAACGGAGATGCACCGCCGTTTCGATGTGGTCGAGCTGGTGCACACAGCGCTGGCGGCGATGGGCGAACCCAACCTGGGCGAAGACGGCACCTATTCGCTGCAGGTCGATGCTGACCTCAACCACGACCGGCCGGTGATCGACGAGATGCCGGTTGGTGGCGCAGCGGTGGGCTGAGCCGTCGTCGGTGAGGCCGAACGGTTGGCGCCGGGCGTCACTCGATGGTCAGGTGATCGTGACCCCGGTGAGGTCCTCTTCCGGCTCCGGGTAGGTGAGGTTCAGTCCCTCGAGGGTGTCGACCAAAACCTTCGACACCAGGTAGTCGCGAAACCACTTGTGGTTGGCCGGGATCACCCACCATGGGACCGGGTCCGAGGTTTGGGACAACATTTCCGAGAAGGCGGCCTGGTAGTCGTCCCAGCGCTCGCGCTCGGTCAGGTCGGCTGGGTTGAACTTCCACCATTTCGTCGTGTCGTCGATGCGGTCCTGGAGCCGTTGGCGCTGTTCATCGGCGGTGATGTGCAGGAAGAACTTGATGACGGTGGTGCCCTCGTCGGTCAGCATCCGCTCGAACTCCCGCAGGTGCTGATAGCGGCGGCGCCACCGGGCCTCGGGCACCAGGTCGTGTACCCGCACGACGAGCACGTCCTCGTAGTGCGAACGGTTGAACACGGCGATCATCCCGTCGCCGGGGGCGTGGGGGTGGACGCGCCACAGGTAGTCGTGGGCCAGCTCGTCCTCCGAAGGCTTCGTGAACCCGGTCACCCTCACCCCGGCCGGGTTGAGCGGGCCGAAGACACGCCGGATCGTCGAGTCCTTGCCGCCGGTGTCGGTCGCCTGGATGACGACGAGCACGCGGTGTTCCTTCTGGGCGAACAGCCGGTGCTGGAGTTCGACGAGCCGTTCGGACAGCTCGGCGGTGGCGTCCTTGGTGTCGTCCTTGGACAGCCCGCCGTCGTCGTCGCCGTCCCACTGGGACAGCTCGACGGGCTGAGAGGGGTCGTAGCGGTACGGAGCGATGTCGATGACGGTTCCCCTTGGTCGTGGATGGTGACGATCACCGCCGTGCGCGTACCCGGATGCGCAGGTTCCTAGACGTGCATGCGGTCGGCTCGGTGATGGGTCTCGACGAGGCGCACGGTACCGGAGGTCGAGCGCATCACCAGCGACTGCGTCTTGGCGCCGGCCGGCGAGAAGCTCACCCCGTCGAGCAGCTCGCCGTCGCTGATGCCGGTAGCGGCGAAGAAGCAGTTGTCGCCCCGCACCATGTCGTCCTGGGTGAGCACCTGGTCGAGGTCGTAACCGGCCTCCAGCGCTGCGGTGCGCTCAGCGTCGTTGCGGGGCCACAGGCGACCCTGCTGGGAGCCCCGCATGCACTTCATGGCGGCGGCGGAGATGACGCCCTCGGGCGTGCCGCCGATGCCGAAGAGGATGTCGACCGAGGAGGTGGGCCAGGCGGTGGCGATGGCACCGGCCACGTCGCCGTCGGAGATCGAGTGGATGCGGGCGCCGGTCGTGCGAATCTCGGCCACCAGGTCGTCGTGGCGGGGCCGGTCGAGCACGACGACCGTCAGGTCGCGGGGCTTGGCGCCCTTGGCCTCGGCGACCCGGTTGATGTTCTCGGTCGCCGACTGGGTGATGTCGATCACGTCGGCGGCCTCCGGCCCGACGGCGATCTTCTCCATGTACACGCACGGGCCCGGATCGAACATCGAGCCCCGGTCGGACACGGCGATTACCGAGAGGGCATTGGGGCGTCCCAGGGCGGTCAGCGTGGTGCCGTCGATCGGGTCGACGGCAATATCTGCCCCGGCGCCATGGCCGCTGCCGACCTCCTCGCCGTTGAACAGCATGGGCGCTTCGTCCTTCTCGCCCTCGCCGATCACGACGACGCCCTGCATCTGAACGGTCGACAACATGATGCGCATGGCGTCGACCGCCGCACCGTCGGCGGCGTTCTTGTCGCCGCGCCCCAGCCAGCGGGCGCTGGCGAGCGCAGCAGCCTCGGTGACACGCACCAGCTCCATTGCGAGGTTTCGATCGGGGGCCTGTGCGTCGCTCATGGTCGGCCAATCTAGTGGCGAGGACGGCCGGGTGCTGAAGCCCGGCGCCGGTGCGGCACGGAGAGCCCGCGACTGGAAGACTCGTCCCCGTGCTTCGTCGACGTCAAGGCTCCCGAGATTCCAACGACCTTCCCGCCGAGGCCGACGATGCCTCTGGCGGGGCGGACGATCCGGCTGATGAGGCCGACGGCGTCGCCGGCGAGAGCGGTGACCGGGGCGATGACCACATCGACATGCTGCCGCGTCCGCCGGTGGAGCAGCTGAGCGACGCCCGGCTCCTCTTCGACTGCAGCGCATGGAGTCGGGACGACAGGGCCGCTCTGGACGCCGCCCTGGGTGGGTCCTCGATCGATCGGGTGTGGCAGGGGCCCGAGCTCGTGGTGGGGTTGCTCGACGAGCACCTGGTCGAGGAGGCCTTCGACGACCTCGGCGTCGGCCAGGCCCATCTGGCGGCCGACACCGATCAGATCGTCTACGAGGTGGGCGAGTGGCCGAGGGTGCTGCGGGACTCGCTGGCCGAATCATTGCTGGTCGCCGGCATCGCCGCCGGATGGGACGACCTGGCCGACCTGCACATCGCCGTCGGTGACGAGGCGGCGGTCGACGCCATCCTCGAAGCGATGCCCGACCCGGACGAGGTGTTCGAGGAGGCGGAGGGAACCGAGGTGCAGGACCTGTTGACCCAGCTCTACGCCGCGGTGGACCGCCTCAAGGACAACCCCAAGATCCCCGGTGCGCGCCTCGACGTGGTCGAGGCAGCCGATCGTATGGACCGCTTGGCCGTGCCCTTCGGGTTCGATGCCACACAGTGGCGTGACCTGGTCGAGCGGGCGGGCGACCTGCGCGACGAGATCGACCGCACGACGTCGGCGACGATCGAGGACGAATCCCCAGATGGCGACGGCGATGGCGACACCATGACCATCGAGGGGAAGGTTGGCGCTGTGTCCGGCGACGGTGAAGCGGATGTCGACGATGCGGACGCGGCGGATGCGGAGGTGGACGAAGCGGCCCAACTCAAGGCGGCGCTGGAGTCCTTTGCCGCCCGATCGGCGCAGCTGCGCGACCGGCTCGTTCGTCTGGTGTAGCGGCCGCGCCCGAATCCTCGGGAGAGCGAGGCCGCGTTAGCTTGACCTGGTGCTGTTAGCCGAGCAGGAGATCTTCATCTCCCGCCCATATGCCCCCACCCGTCGCGTAGCGCTCGGTGCGTCGCACCTTCCGTCCAACCCCTCGCCGGGTTCGGGCGGGCTGCTGCTCGCCGGCGTGGTCGCCCACTTCTCCGACCGCATCAACCCCGACCTGATCGACGATCAGCTTCACCTGATCACCGAATTGGAGGCTGGCCACCGGGTCACCCAGCCTCGGTTGCGCCACCGCTTCCAGACCGACCGGATCGGCCTGCAGCGCTGTCACCACCGGTTGTCGGTCGTCGATGATCGGCTGTTGTTCGAGATCGACGACCACACCGGCACTGCCGAGCAGCACGTGCTGTGCGCGCTGTATGCGGCGGCGCAGCTGCCGCTGGCGGACCGACGGGGGGTGTTTGCCGCCATCCGGGTTGGCTTGCGTTGGCCGGGCGACGTCGATGCAGGCTTCGCTGCGCTGGTCACCGGGCGCCGCAACGGCACGCAGCTGGAGGCCCTCGCCGATCCGGAGAGCTGGGCCCGTCACGTGCTCGGTTTCGATCCCGAGGCCGATGTCACCCGCCGCTCGGTGCAGCTGTCGTTCCGGCAGCTCGTCACCGCAGCCCACCCCGATCATGGCGGAGCAACCGTCGGCGCGGCGGGACGTATCAGCGACCTGTCCGAAGCCCGTCGCGTGCTGCTGGCAACCACCGGCTGACCGCATGGCGGTTGACGGCAGGGCGTTGGACGGCAGGGCGTTGGACGGCAGGTCGGTTGACGGCATGGTGTTGTTCCCCGGCGCCGGGTCCGGTGCCGACCACGCCAGCCTGTTCACCATCGAAGCAGCGGTCGACCCGCTGCCGGTCAGCCGGGTCGACTTCGCCTACCGTCTGGAGGGCCGACGCTTCCCCGACCGCGCCCCCAAGCTGATCCCCGAGGTGGCCACGGCGGTCGAGCGGGCGGCGGCGCAGTGGGGGAGCGACCCGTCCCGCTTGGTGATCGGGGGTCGGTCGATGGGTGGGCGCATGGCGTCGATGGCGCTCGCCGAGGGTGCGATCGACGCCGCCGGCCTGGTGCTGGTCTCCTATCCGCTCCATCCCCCCAAGCGCCCCGATCGGCTGCGGATCGATCACCTGGGCGGCGTGGCGGTGCCCACGCTGTTCGTCTCGGGCGACCGCGACGCGTTCGGAACCCCCGACGAACTCGAGGCTGCGCATGCCTTGGTCACCGGCCCGGTGACCGCCGAGTGGATCACCGGAGGACGTCACGAGCTGAGCCGGGTGGCCGACAACGCCGACGTCGCCGCCCGTGTCGCCGCGTGGCTCGAGCGCTGACCATCCCGCCCAGTCCTGAACTGGGGAGTGCAGCGGTCGGTCTGGCGGTCGGCTGGGCTCCCGAGTTGCGGGGTGGTGCCGAACTGGGGAGTGCAGCGGTCGGTCTGGCGGTCGTGTGGGCTCCCGAGTTGCGGGGTGGTGCCGAGTTGTGAGTTGGCTGGGTGAGAGCAGCGGGGTGGTGCCGAACCGTGTCAGGCGATGATCTCGACCGGTACGCCGAGGGGCAGGCGCTCCACCAACTGCTCGATGTCGTCGTTGCGCATGCGGATGCACCCGGCTGAGACGTCGCGGCCGACCGAGTCGGGCTGATCGGTGCCGTGCAGCCCGACCACCCCGTCGCCCCCGGCGAAGTCGGTCAGCGTGTTGGAGAAGCCGGATAGCCCGTAGGCATAGGTGCCGTAGGGCCCGCCACGATTGGTCGGCTTGAGTAGCTCCTTGGTGTAGAACGTGCCGCCCGGGGTGGGCGTGCGGTCCTCCCCGACCCCGACCGGGAACGTATCGGTGCGAACGCCGGCGGTGTACAGCTCCACCTCGTGATCGGAGAGCTTCACCCGCAGTTGGTAATCGTGGTAGCTCAGCGAGACATCGCCGGCCCGGATGAAGCCGTGGCTACCGTTGGGTCGCACCGGCAGCCACACCTCATACCAGCCGCCGTCCTCGGTGTCGGCCACATCGAGTTGGCGCACAAGGAACACGGCCGGGAGGCCCTCGGCAGGGCGGTTGGGCACCGCCGCCAGCGGCTGGCCGCCGGGCGACTCGAACACGTCGATCGCAGCCAGCGAGTCCCCGCCGGTGGCGACGTAGCTGCGCCAGCTGGGAAGGCCGGATGCGGCGGCGCCCGCCGAGACGCTCTCGACCCGGTCGTTGGTGCCCGCCGGCCCTGCGGCGTCCCGCCCGGAATCGTCACCGGCGCAAGCGGCCACGACGAACGCCAGCACCACGAGGGCCGTCAACCCGACCGGGCGGATGCCGACCAAGCGGATGCCGACCGAGCGACGGTCGACTGCACGCAGGCCGCTGGCGTGGAGGCCCGAACGCCAGCCCATCACCCGGTGCGACCGTCGCCGTCGCCTGGCTCCTCAGGCGCCGGTGCATACACCGGCAGCTGCGGGCGTTCGCGCAGGCTGCGCTTGAGCTCGGCAAAGCCCGGGAACCCGGCCAGGTACAACACGGCATCCCACAGCGGACCGGCCTCGTCGTCGTCGGGCACCCGGCTGATGACCGGGCCGAAGAAGGCGGGCCCATCCGGTGGCCGGTAGCGGATGATCGGGGTGCCGACGTCCCGACCCGTGGCGGCCAGCGCCTGTTCGGTATCCGCCTCGACGAGTGCGTCCCAGCGGTCGTCGGAGAGCGCATCGGCGTAGTCGGGCGACAGGCCGCACGCGGTGAGCAGGGCCCTCACCCGGTCGGGCTCGGCCGCGGGCGGGATCGTCCTGTTGTCGGTCGGCGGCGGACACTCGAACAGCGGCGCGCTCATCGCCTTGTACAACGGCCGCATCGGGGCCGGCCCCTCGGCGTCGCGCACGGCGGCGGCCACCCGCAGCAGGCGCAATCCCGCGCCATGACCCTCGATGTACTCGGGGGGAAACTCCGTCTCGTAGTCGACGTCGGCATTGAGGATCCGCAGGGAAATGAAGCGCCAATCGACGTTGAGGCCCCGCTGCTCGATCACCTGGTCCATCCACAGCGACGTCAGCCAGGCAAAGGGGCACATCGGGTCCCAGTGAAAGGCCAGGTCAAAGGTCTCGCTCATAGGGCCAAGCTAACCCGGGCGCTTCGGCGATGGTCGGGGGCTGCGGTCGTCGCGGTTGAGCTCCTCGAGCGACACGCCGGCGGTCTCGGGCAGCAGCATCACGACGATGACCGCTGCGACGAGCGGCCCGATCGCCAGCAACGCGAACGCCGGCCCGTACCCCCAGGCGTCGGCGAGCTGGCCGGCGACCAGCAACCCGACCAACCCGCCGGCCAACGCCGCTGCGGACAGAAGGCCGTTGGCGAACCCCCGCCGGGCGGTCGGGAACATCTCCGGCCCGTACACGCCGATCGTCGCCACCGAGAGCCCGCCGACCACCGCCGAGGCCAGCGAGGCGAACCACATCGGCGCACCCGAGACCATGAACATCACCGCTGTGCCCGCAAAGCCGACCATGCCGATCGCTGCCACGGGTTTCCGGCCCCAGGAGTCGCCCCAGCGGCCGCCGAGCACCACCCCGAGCCCTGCCGGCGTGTTGGTGGCGACAATGAACAGGGTGACCCACAAGGCCGAGTACCCCCGGTCCGTCCTGAGGTAGTCGGCCTGCAGCTGGCTGGCGGGCGCAGCGAACACGTTGATCGCCAGCCCGAGCGCCACCAGGATCCACAGGCGTCGCATGGAGAAGCGCTCGGCAGCCACGCTGTCGGGCCGGTCGTGGGTGCGCTCGAAACGCTTCGACTCCGGGAGGTGGCGGGCAACGGCGACGACAAGGGGCACGAGCAGCACCGCGCCACCGCACACCAGCCGCCAACCCCAGAGGCCCAGGTCGGCCAACGGCAACAACAACAGCACCACGCCGGCGCCGAGGGCAAAGGACATCGACTGCAGCCCGACCGAGTAGGCCCGAACCCGGCTGGGAACCTCCTCAGCGACGAGCACGTTGGCAAGGAGCACTGCGGCGCCGGACAGGTTGCGGGTCAGCACCTGGGCTCCGGTGAAGGCCCCGAGGCCCGGGCTGAAGGCGGTGAGCACGCAGGCGCCTGCCGCCACCCACAACGAGGCGAGCGCCAGGCGCCGTCGGCCCTGGCGGTCGGCCAGCGCCAACACGATCAGGGTGAGGACCACCCCGCTGCGGATGACGGCAAGGGCGGCGGACTGCGGGCCGGCCGTTGCGACTCCGAAATCGTCGGCGGCGAAGGTGAGCACCCGGGTGACCACCGTCGAGAGGAACCCGGCGCACATGCCGATCAGGCAGGCCGAGGTGAGCGCGGCGATCGACTCGGTGTCCATGCGCGCCGGTGGGCTCCACCAGGGCACCTTTCCGTGGCGCAGCGGCCCCTTGCGCAAGCTCGACGCGATCAGGAGGGCGAAGGCCGGGCCGAAGACCGGGATTGCCGGGGTGAAGTCCACCCGTTCGGTGAGCTCGACCCGGTCGTCATCGTGTGTGGGCCGGATCGTGACGCTGCGGTTCCAGTGCTCCCAGGCGCCCTCGGCGTCGCGGAGCGTTCCGTCCGGGGCCACCTCCTCGAGCACCATCAGATCGTCGCGCGGCGCCGCCCACGCCTCGGCGTCTTCGGCTGACATCGTTCGGGTCGTCGTGAGGCTTTTCACATGGCTGCGCTGTCGTCGGGGACCGGGGCGGGGGAGCGAGCTGAGCACGGCCGAGGGCGGCGGTTCGCCGCGGTAGGTTGGCACGAGTTGGCGGTCGGCGTCGATCGCTGCCCGAGGCTCCTGTCGATGTTCTCGGCGGGGCAGGCGAACCTCCTGGAGTGCGATGAGACAAGCGGTCGAAGCGACGATCGGAGTGCTTCGACCGGCAATCCAGGCCGACGGTGGCGACCTGCGGCTGGTGTCGGTCGACGAAACCACCGGTGTCGTCCAGTTGGAGCTGAGCGGAACCTGCGCAGGATGCTCGGGCCAGCCTGACGCCCGCTCCGGGGGCATCGAGCGGATCCTCGCCGATCGGGTGCCGGAGGTTCGAGCGGTCGAGTTGGTGGGCGGGTGTGGGGTGCCGGCCGAGGACTGCGGCACCGCCGTCACCCTGTGAGGCGCACGCCCGACCGACCCCCGGTCTTGACCTGCCTGGACGGTCTGAGCAGCCTGGGAGACCCGGGCCCCCTCATCTCCTTCGCCCCGACCAACCCAGAGCCCCAGGACCGCTGATCATGGCCCCACTGCCGACCAACCCCGACGAACTGCTGCAGCGGGCCGGCGACGGCGACCGCCGGGCGCTCGCCCGAGCCCTGTCGATCGTCGAGCGGGGTGGGCCCAGCGGTGCGGCGCTCATCCGGGCCACCTGGGTCCAGGGCAGAGGCGACGGGGCACCGGAGCAGGCCTTCACCGTGGGCATCACCGGCGCGCCCGGCGCGGGCAAGTCGACGCTGAGCGCCTCGCTGTGCGGCGAGCTGCTCCGGCGCGACCGGTCGGTGGCGGTGCTCGCCATCGATCCGTCCAGTCCGTTCTCCGGTGGCGCCATCCTGGGGGATCGGGTGCGGATGGGCGACGTCGCCGGCGACGACGACGTGTACATCCGGTCGATGGCGACCCGGGGCAACCTCGGTGGGCTCGCCGGGGCAACCAACGATGCCGTCGCCGTCCTGGGGGCGACCGGGCGTGATTGGGTCGTCGTCGAGACCGTTGGGGTCGGTCAGGTGGAGACCGACATCGTCGACGCCGCCGACACGACCGTCGTCGTGGTCAACCCGGGGTGGGGCGATGCCATCCAGGCCAACAAGGCGGGGCTGATGGAGATCGCCGACGTGTTCGTCGTCAACAAGTCCGACCGCGATGGCGCCCGCCAAACGGTGACCGATCTGGAGTCGATGCTGAACATCTCCGGCATGATGTCCCGGCCGGACGAGCACGACGGCCCTGGAGCCGAACCACAGCCGATCTGGCGGGCGCCCGTCGTATCCACCGTCGGCACGACCGGTGAGGGGGTGGCCGAGTTGGTCGACGCGATCGACGCCCACGCCACCCACCAGCGGGCGACCGGAGAGCTGGCCCGGCGCCGGGCGGCGAACCGCTCCCAACGCCTGCGTGAGGTGGCCGCCGGTCGGGTGGGAGCGGCCCTCGACCGCCTGCTCCGCACCGAGTGGGGGGCCTCGCTGCGCACCGAGGTCGAAGGTGCCTATACCGACCCGTGGAGTGCGGCGGACCGACTGCTCGAACGGCTGCCTGCCGAACTGGAGCGGCCAGACTGACCGAACACTCGCTCACCGAGGGCGGGGGAGAGGGGGAAGGGCGGAAGTGAGGAATCTCACCGGTTGCAATTTGTCGCTGTCGCCGGGTGCAACAGGTGTCACACTGACGTTGGAATCGAAGGCTGGTCGACCAGGGCCGAGCGCGAAGAGGGGACCGAACGGCATGAGCGATGCGGCGCGACGTTCGAGGCCAACCGGGCGGTGGCGGATGCTGAGCAGCCTGGGTGCGATGGGCCTGGGCGCCCTCGTCGTCGTGTTCGGCCTGGTCGTCGGCGCTGCGGCCGCGCCGTGCAACCCGACCGCCACGTTGGAGTATGTGGCGATGGGCGACTCCTACAGCAGCGGCGTTGGCCTCCCCGACGCCACCGGCGAGTGCAACCGTTCAACCGGCTACAACTACCCGAACCGCATCCAGCAGGATCAGGGTTTCGGCAGCTTCACCGACGTCAGCTGTTCCGGGGCCAAGACCGAGCACTTCTCCACCGCCAAGAATGACTCCAGCCCGCCGCAGTTTGATGCGTTGTCGGACACCACCGACGTGGTCACCTTCACCATTGGCGGCAACGACCTGGGGTTCACCAGCATCCTCGCCATCTGTGCACTGATGGATGACTGCCGCGACGCCTACGGCGGCCCGGGCATGCCCAAGCTGACGGCCAAAATCGCCGGGTCGGTCGGCGACAGCATCCAGCAGGCGATGGAGGATTCGGCCGCCCATGCCCCGAACGCCGACATCTTCGTACTCGGCTACCCCGACCTGCTTCCTGCCACCCCGACCGGATCGACCTGGGAGCAGAGTTGCGAGCCGACCTCGTTGTTCATCTCCGACGCCGAGCGGAATGATCTGCGGCAGGTGCAGGCGGCGCTCAATGCCGAGATCGAGTTGCGGGTCGGCGCGGCCGGCGCCCGAGTGCACTACGTGGATACCTACACGCCCAGCATCGGCCACGACGCGTGCTCAAGCGACCCGTGGGTGTCCGTCTACACCCTGTACCACCTCACCGACACCGCCATGATCGCCATGGGTGGGCTGGTCTCCGAGGCGATCGATGCCGAGCTGACCGAGCGGTGCGAAGCGGCTGTGGCCACCACCTCGACCACGACGACGGCGCCGCCGAGTACGACCCTGCCGCCAGGCACCGCGCCGCCCGGCACAGCCGACACCGGTCCCGAGGTGCCGAAGGCGACAACGACGCCCAGCCTCCCCGGCCCGGGCTCGGCGCCGGTGCAGACACCGCCCCCGTCGCTGGTGCCACAGAAGACGTCCACCCGGCCAACGGTGACCGGAGCGGTCGTTGTACGGCCGACCGCCACGCCGACTCCTCCTCCTGTTCCCATCGTGGTTGCCGAGCCGGTCGCGGCGGCCAACACCCAGGGCGCAGTCGGTCAGTCGTACCCGGGCGGCGCGTCGGGCGGCTTGGATCAGTCGACGCCTGGCCAGTCCGGCCGGTCGGGGCTGGCGAGCACCGGTGCAGAACCTCGTGGATTTCTGATCGTTGGAGCGGTGCTGTTCGGCGTCGGCGCGGGGCTGGTTGTGCTCAATCGGCGTCGACTCGCCCGATTCGGTGGGCGTGGTGACCGACGGTAGAGAGTGACCGGGTGGCCGCCCGAGCCCACCGGGGGAGTAGCTTTCCGGGGTCCCCGAGTTCAGGAGCCCATGACATGTCCCAAGCGGACGACGTTCCCCTCGAGGTGGTGCGCACCGACGACGACGTGGTGATCGCCACCTTGCGGAACGGCAAGGTCAACGCTTTGTCCAACCGGGTGCTCGACGCCGTGGCTGACGCCGCCGCCGAGTGGGCGCAGGACCCGCCAGGGGCGGTCGTGCTGACCGGCGGACCCAAGCTGTTTGCCGCCGGCGCCGACATCGATCAGTTTGTCGCCGCCGCCGGCGACGAGTCCGGCGAGAACGCTGCGACTTCGAGCGGTGCCGACACGCTGGTCGATGGCGACGCAGTGCGGGCCATCGCCCGCTCGTTCCGTCGTGCGGGCCAGGCCCTGGAGTCCCTCGGTTGCCCCGTCATCGCCGAGGTGTCGGGCTATGCGCTGGGCGGTGGCTGCGAGCTGGCGCTGGCCGCCGACCTGAGGATCGCGTCCGACCGGGCGGTATTCGGCCAGCCCGAGATCCTGCTTGGCATCATCCCGGGCGGTGGCGGCACCCAGCGCCTGACCCGTCTGATCGGCCCGTCTCGGGCCAAGGACCTCATCTTCACCGGGCGCCAGGTCGATGCCGCCGAAGCCCACCGGATCGGGTTGGTCGACGAGGTGGTGGCCCACGACCGGTTGCGGGAGCGGACCATGGAGCTGGCAAGCGAGCTGGCGGGCGGGCCCCGGCGGGCCATGGCGCTGGCCAAGGCGGCGATCAACGATGGCGGACAGGGCAGCCTGGATGCCGGCCTCGATGTGGAGGAGCAGGCCTTCGTCGACGTCTTCGAAACCGACGACGCCGCCGTCGGCGTGGGGTCCTTCCGACGACACGGGCCCGGCAAGGCCGCGTTCAGCGGTCGCTGATGCCCGTGGTCGACACCGGGTTCGCATCCGGGCTCGCACGCGTGCTGCCGACCTGGCTGCGCCGCCAGGCTTGGTTGTCGCGCTCGGCGGCAACCCTGCTGGGCGTGGAGGTGCTCGACACCGAATCGATCGTGCGCGATCCGACGGTGGGGTGGGTCGATGTCCGCGCCATGTTCGCCGGGGATGTCAGCGATCTTCTCCGGTTGGTCGTTGCGGTACGCGCCGAGCTGCCGCCCGGCATCGACCCTGATGCCGTCATCGGGGAGATCGAGCTCGACGGTCGACCGCTGGTTCTTTTCGAGGCGATGGCCTGGCGAGCCGGCGCGCTCAGCGTGGCGCGGGCCTTGATGCCCGAGGTGATCGATGTTGCCGTCGCCCCGGATGCACTGAAGATCGGCCCATGGGGCGGCATCTCGCCCACGGTGCTCATCGATGGTCGCTGGGAGCTCAAGGCACACCGCCAGGTGAGCGATCTGCCCAACCCGGACATCGAGCTGCCGGCGGCGATGGCCCAGGCCGAGGTCGGTCGAATCTCGCCGATCGTCGATCAGGTCACCCGTCGCGGGCAGGTGGCCATGACCCTCCGGCCTGCCCTGCGCAGCCGCATGGACGGCCTCGACTTGGCGACCAAGAGCCTCAAGGAGCTCTTCGACCTGCGGGTCCCGCCCCGCCAGGCCCGCCACGACGCCGCAGCCGAGGTGGAACAGATCGGCGTGGGCGCAGCCGAGCTGCACGTGTCACTGGCGGTGGCGCTCGACAGCGAGCCGGCCGACGGTGCCGCCTGGGCCGAGCTGCTGTTGGCCCCGTTGTATCGCCTCGGCTCGGGGCGCATCCGCTTCGACCGGCTGGAGGGCGTGCTCGCTCGCCTGCGGGGCGCTGACGATCTGGGTCGCGCCATCCGCACCCACGGCGCCCTCCACCTGGGCAACATGGGCCGCACCACGAGCGGTTGGATCCCCCACAACTTCGAGGGCGACGGGCGCCCCTATGACGAGCTGCGCCAGCCGATCTCGCCGCTGCGGGACCTGGCCCGGTTGGCCGTGTCGCTGGGGTGGGCGGCCCGCGAGATGACCGAGCACTACCTGGAGGACGATCCCGAGCGCGACCGCGAGCTTGAAGTGTTGGCCGAGGCGTGGGAGGACAGGGCGGCCAGCCACCTGATCGCGGGCTACACCTCGGTGGACGAGGTGCACCGTCTGCTCCCGAGCAGCGGCGAGGCCCGGGATGCGCTGCTGAGGATTTTCGAGCTGGAACACCAGCTGACCCGGGTGATGCCCGAAACCCACGAATCCCCCTGGGGTAGATAGCGCCGGTCTTCCCGGCACGGCTCTCAGCTCGGTGTTGCTGCCGACGGGCGCCGGGAGCGGCGTTGCGCCAAGCTGGAGCGACCCATGGAAGCAACCGCCACCTGCACCCGGCACCCGGACCGGGCCGCCGCCGTCGCCTGCCAACGCTGCGACAAACCGATCTGTCCCTCGTGCATGACGTCGGCCTCGGTCGGCTTCCATTGCCCGGACTGCCTGAAGAGCGGAGCCCAGCGCACGGTGCCCGTGCGTCGGGCGGGCGACCCCGTTGCCACCAAGGTGATCATCGGGCTCAACGTCGCCGCCTTCGTCGCCTCGGTGATCTTCTCGGGCAACGCCCGCGGCACCGATGCCTGGTTGCGCTTCGGCGACGCCACGATGGCGGTGGCGGCGGGCGAGTGGTGGCGGGTCATCACCGGCGCCTTTCTGCACGACGGGGTGTTCCACCTGGGCATGAACATGTTGTTCATCTGGGTGTTTGGTTCGGCGCTGGAGCAACGGCTGGGCAAAGCCGGGTTTGTTGCGCTGTACTCGGCTTCGCTGATGGGCGGCGCTCTGGGCGTCGTCTGGCTGTCCAACCCGCTCGGCATCACCGTCGGCGCCTCGGGGGCCGGTTTCGGGTTGATGGGCGCGCTGGTCGTATTGCAGATCACCCAGCGCACCAACCTATGGAGTTCGGGGCTGGGCGGCCTGGTGATGCTCAACCTGATCATCACGTTCGCGTTCCGCAGCTCGATCTCCGTCGGCGGTCACCTCGGCGGCTTCGCCGCCGGCATCCTCGCCGGCGGTGTGCTGTTCGCCGCCCCCCGGGCCGACCTGCCACGCGCCGCCCGGGTGGCGATCGTCGGCGCCGGTGCGGTGCTGCTCTTCGGCCTGACCATCGCCTCAGCGTCGGCGAAGGTAGGCGCGATCTAGCCCTTGCCCGCCGACTTGGGTGGACTTTGCTTCACCTGGTGGATCATTATCCACCCAAGTTTGTGGCTTCGTCTCGTCTACTCGGCGGGGCCGGCGTCGACCAGGCGGGCCAGGTTGGTCAGGTTGCGTCGCCACACCCACGACAGGATCGGCTTGGCCACCACCTCACCCAGACGCCCGGCGAACCACCACGGGAAGTTCAGCCGTTCGCGCCATAACACCCTCGTGCCGCCGTCGGCCCGAGGCTCGAGGGTGAAGGTGCCTTCGCCCGTGACCGCTCCCTCGTGGCGGACCGACATCTCGCGCTCGTCGGTCCAGGCGGTGATGATCATGCGGTCGGTGGTGCGCAGCGGGCCGACGCGGGTGTCGGCGAAGAACACGGTGCCCTCACCTCGGCGCTGCTCGCCCTCGAAGCGGATCGAGACCGCGTCCTCCATCCAGCGGTGGTGGTGTCCGACATCGGCCAGCACGGCCCACGTTGTCCGTGCGTCGGCGGCGACGTCAACGCTGAGTTCGATGCTTCCCATGCCGGGCAACGTACCGCCGTGATCCTGGTGGACGAGAACGTGTTGACCAGCGGCCATACTTGGACGGCGTGAACGCTCCGGTCCCGATCACCGACACGAGTGCCGAACCGGGCCCGGTCGCGTCCGCAGCGCCGCCCCGGACCGGCTCCGAGCCGACGACCGTCGGCTTCGTCGTCGGCCCCATGAACTTCGTCCAGAAGCTGGACGGTGCGTTCGGATTTCTTCGCCTCGAGCTGTCGACGATGCTTCTCGGGGCCGTCGTGCTCGTGTTGCCGCCGTCGCTGCTCGCACAGGTGGTGGCGCGCCAAGCGACGGTGTTCACCGTTCTGAGCGCCGACCTCAACAACGACCCGACCGGCACCGGCGTCGGGTCGGGGTGGTCGGCGCTCGGTTCGGTCGCCGCATCGCTGTGGCTGTCGCTGGGCACCCTGGCGTTGGGCATCTACGCGGGGCTGTTGTTGCGGGCTCGTCTGGCCGGTGAGCCGGTGTCGGTGCGAATGCTGCTCGATGGCACGCTTCGACGCCTCGGGGGCGGGGCGGGCGCGTGGGCGTTGCACCTGGTTGCCCTGGGGTTCGGGTTACTCGCGTGCGGTGTCGGGGTGCTCGTCCCGATGACGCTGTTGTTGGTGATCGGGCCTGTGATCGGCGTCGAGGACGCGGGCTTCCGAGGGTTCACCCGGTCGGTGTCGCTCACCCAGACCCGGTTCTTTGCCATCTTGGGGGTCGTCGTGGCCTCCACGTTGCTGACCGCCCTGCTCTCAGCGGTGCCGCCCAACGTGGTCGATCTCATCGTCGAGTTGTTGGCGGGCACCACGCTGCCGACCGGTTGGGATTGGATACCCAAGGCGGCCGCCGGCCTGCTGGCGACAGCGGCGGCCAGCACGGTGGCGGTTTCGATCGCACTCACCACCTACGTCGACCTCCGCTGCCGGCGTGAGGGTTGGGACCTGCTGTCACGCATGGCCGATGAGTTTCCGCCACCAAACGGGACCGCTTCGTGAGCGTGCTCGGCGATGGTCCGCCGCCGTCCGCAGGTGAGGTGCGCGAGGCCTTGGCCGGCGTGCTTCCCGAACGGTCGCTGCTCGACCGGGCGCTCGATCCGTTTCGACGGTTCTTCGACTGGCTCGGCGATCGGATGCCGTCGCCGAGCGTCAACAACCCCAACGTGGCCTCCGGCGGAATCAGCGCGGTCGGCTACGTCATCATCGGGGTGCTCGTCGTGGTGTTGATCGCCCTGATCGTTCTGGCGGTGCGCCGTTGGGTGTCGCTGCCGGAAAGGGATCGGATCGACGAGGACGGCCCGACGATCGTCACTGAGGAACTCGACGATCCCGGCGCCCTGGCGTCCGAGGCGGAGGCGTTGCTGGCCGAGCGCCGGTACCGCGAAGCGCTGCTGGCGACGTATCGCCAGACCGTCGCCGAGTTGGTGGTCCGCAACCGGGTCCCGCGAAGCCGGGCGCGCACCACCGGCGAACTGCGTGGCGACGTGAGCGCCGGCCTGGCCGACGTTGCCGATGACTTCGCAGCGTTGACGACGAGCTTTGAAGCCGCCTGGTTCGGCGCGGTCGACGTTGACCGTTCCATCGTCGAGCAGGCCGGCAGCTGCGGTGCAACCGTGACCGCAGCCGCCATCGCGGCCGGAAGGGCGCCCACCCCGATGGACGAGGACCGCCCGGCCGAGGTGGTCGAGCTGTGAGCCGTCGCGGTGTCGGCATGCTCGTCGGCGTGGTGGCCCTGGTACTCGTGGTCGTCATCGCCGGGGGTCAGGCCGCCGACGGTGATGCCTACGACCCGGACACCACCGGGCCCCGCGGCCTGTCGATCGCCGTCGACCTGGCCGAAGCGCTGGGCACACGGGTCGCCGTGATCGACGCCGAGGATCCGGTCGACGGGTACGACGCCATCCTCGTGCCCACCGCTCGCGCAGCCGACGCCGACATGGCGGCGCGCTGGGAGGCGGCGGCATCGTCGGGGGCCAGCGTCGTTCTCGGCATGCCGTCGAAGCGGATCGGGGCCGAGGAGGGCGACTACGAGCCGTTGGCGCCGGCGGCGGAGCCCGGCTGCACCATCGCCGAGCTGCAGGAACTCGATCAACCTCGCAACCCCGGCCGCCCCGTTCTGGTCGGCCCGTCGGACCGTTACTGCTTCGGGTACCCCGAAGGTGCCCAGGTGGTGCTCAGCCCGGTGGGCGCAGGACGGATCGTCACCCTGGGCGGCCCGGAGCTGTTCACCAACGCCACGCTCAGCGAGCGGATCCAGCCCGGTGAGGAACCGACCGCCGACAACCTGAACGACAACGGCCCGCTGCTGGCGGCGATGACCGAGATGGGCGAGGGGTCCTCGCTGGCGGTCGTGCGGCCTTTTGGGGCTGCGACCGGCGACGACGAGGGCCAGAGCCCGTTCGCACTGCTGGGTCCGGGGGTACGGGGTGCCCTCGCTCAGTTGGGTCTTGCCGCCTTGATCCTGGCGATCGCCCGCGCTCGCAGGGTCGGCCGACACGTCGACGAGCCCCTGCCGGTGTCGATCGCCGGTTCCGAGCACACCGAAGCGGTGGGGGAGCTGCTGCGTCGGCGGCACGATCCGGCCGGGACGGCGGCGTTGCTGCGGTCCCAGATCCTCTTCGCCGCACGGCGACAACTCGGCCTGGATGCCACGGTGGACGACCGGGCGGTCGCACGAGCGGTCGCCGAGCGCCTGCGCCAGCCCGCCGACGCGGTCGACGCGGTGTTGCTCAGCGCGCCGGTCACCTCCGAAGCAACGCTCGTGCGCTTGGCCAACGATCTTGAAGACCTCAGAGGAGAACTGATCCATGGAACCACCGTCCGCTGATCGCCCCGACCCCGACGCGGCTCCGTCCCATCCCGGGCCACCCCCGGGATCCGAGCCCGCCGAACGAACCCCTCACGAGGCGATTGCCGCGCTCCGCTCCGAGGTGGCCAAGGTGGTCGTCGGACAGGACGGCTCGCTGGCGGGCCTGGTCACAGCGCTGTTGGTGCGCGGTCACATCCTGTTGGAGGGCGTGCCGGGTGTCGCCAAGACCCTGATGGTGAAGACGCTGGCGGCGGCGCTCGACCTCGACTTCAGCCGGGTGCAGTTCACCCCGGACCTGATGCCCGCCGACGTGACCGGCCAGATGGTGTTGAAACCCGATGATGCCTCGTTCGAGTTTCGGGCCGGTCCGATCTTCACCAACCTGTTCCTCGCCGACGAGATCAACCGCACGCCGCCTAAAACCCAGTCGGCGCTGCTCGAAGCGATGGAGGAACGCCAGGTCTCGGTGGAGGGAACGTCCTACGAACTCGCCGATCCCCACATCGTCATCGCCACCCAGAACCCGGTGGAGTACGAGGGCACCTACCCGTTGCCGGAGGCCCAGCTGGACCGGTTCCTGATGAAGTTGCTCGTCGGGTACCCGAGCGAGGAGCAGGAGGTCGAGGTGTTGGTGCGCCACCACCGCGGCCTCGATCCCCATGATGTGCGCGCCGCCGGCGTGCGCCCGGTGGCCACTGCGGCCGACCTGCTGGTGGCGCGCCAGGAGGTGGCCAGGGTGACCGTCGAACCACCGGTGATGGCGTACGTGGTGGCGCTGGCCCGGGCCACCCGCAACCAGCCGTCGGTTCAGCTGGGCGTGTCGCCTCGAGGTGCGGCGGCGCTGATGACCTCTGCCAAGGCGTGGGCCTGGCTGTCCGGCCGGCCGTTCGTCACCGCAGACGAGGTCAAGGCGGTGGCGCGCCCGGTGTTGCGTCACCGGATCATGGTGCGCCCCGAGCTCGAGCTCGAAGGCTCGACCGCCGACGGGATCCTCGACGCGGTGCTCGCTGCCGTCCCGGCCCCGCGGTGAACCTGTGGGTTCCACCGTCCAGCACGCGTGCGCAGGAGCGACCTAACTCGTGACCCCCGTCCCCACCTGGCGCCTGGCGCTGGCCTTCGCCGCCCTGTCTGCGGTCGTCGTGGTGGTCTCCCCGCCGACGGCGGGGGCGACGTTCGGCCTCCTGCTCGGCGGCAACCTGGTGGTGGTGGTCCTGGCGGTCGCCGACTTTCTGGTCACCCCGCGTCCCAGTCGGGTCGAGCTCCGCCGGGTGCTACCGGCCACCGTGACCCAGGGTGTGGAGGTGCCGCTGGTGTGGCGCCTGACCAACCCGGCTCGTCGCAGGGTGCGCCTCACCCTGTCCGACGAGCTCCCACCATCGCTGCGACCAGCCAACCGCCGGGCAACCGTGACGGTCGCTGCCAACGCAACCGTCGAGGTACGCACCCGGATCGAGCCGGTGCGACGCGGGCGCCTCGAGCTCGGCTCGGTCGGGCTGCGCCTGCGGGGCCCGTTGGGCCTGCTCAGCCGCCAGGAACGGGTCGAGCTACCCGGCGACGTGCGGGTGTACCCACCGTTCCGATCCCGAGCCGAGGCCGAGCTGAAGATCAACCAGGCCCGCTCGCAGCAGCTTGGGCTGCGCACCACCAAGGGCCTGGGCGCCGGTACCGATTTCGAGAGCCTCCGCGAGTACGGGGTCAACGACGACTTCCGACGCATCGACTGGCGGGCGACCGCCCGCATGGGCAAACCGATCGTTCGCACCTATCGGATAGAACGCAACCAGAACGTCGTCGTCCTGTTGGACAACGGGCGGGTGATGGCCGGAAAGGTGGCCGGCGTCCCTCGCGTCGAACACGCGATGGATGCGGCCATGATGCTCGCAGCGGTCTCCACCGGGGTGGGGGACCGCTGCGGCCTGGTGACCTTCGACACGGAGGTGCGCTCGGTGGTGGCCGCCAGCGGCCGCACCGACCAGGCGATGCGCATGACCGAGGCGATGTACGCCCTGAAGCCGGCATTGGCCGAGTCGGACTACGCCGGGGCGTTCGCCACCACCGTTGCCCGGTTCCGTCGTCGAGCGCTGCTCGTCGTGCTCACCGACCTGGTCGAGCAAGCGGTGCTCGAGGCGTTGATCCCGGCGATGCCGCTGATCACCCGGACCCACCTGGTGCTCGTCGGTGGCGTTCAGGACCCCGAGGTGCTCGCCTGGTCCCAGGAGAAGCCGGCCGACCTGGAGGAGGCGTACCGGAAGACCGCCGCCCTCGCCGCGCTGGCGGAACGGGAGCGGGCGGCGCGACGCCTGCGCGCCTTGGGTGCCCGGGTGGTCGACGCCCCGGTCGGTCGCCTGTCCGGCCGGCTCGCCGACGCCTACCTTGGGCTCAAGTCCCGGGGCGCGTTGTAACTCGAGCGGAGCGCTGTAACTCGCGCGGAGCGCCCTGGAGTACCCGGCGGCGGGATGCGGATGTCCTGCGCTGAGCGCCCCTGTCAAGACCCGGCGGCGGGCTGGGGGTGACGGACGGGCGGGCTGCCCGCACGGGCCAGGTCAGCCTTTTCGACCTCCCACGGGTCGGTGCCGGCGCCGGCGCGCGATGCGGCGAGTGTCGCCGGACCGAAGGCGAGCACGTGGGCGATCGCCGCTGCGAGCGCCAACGCCCCGATACCGATGCGGATCGCGGTCGGCAGGCCGGACGGGGTGACGAGGGCCTCGATGAACCCGGCGACGACGAACCACAGGGCCAGGCCGACGACGATGGTCACCCCGTGGCGGGCCTCCTCGACGACGGCGTCGCCCCGGCTGCGATCCTCTCCGGGGGCGATGATCGCCCAGCCCAGCTTCAGGCCGACAGCGCCGGCGACGACGATCGCCGAGATCTCGAGCAGCCCGTGGGGCAGGATCAAGCCCCAGAAGGTGCCAGCGGCCCCGTTCTGATGCATGAGCGCACCCACGACCCCGATGCTGAAGCCGTTGATGACGAGCACCGCTGCGGTGAGCACGCCGGCGGTAGCACCGCCGGCGAGGGCGAGCAGGCTGACCTGGATGTTGTTGGTCTGCACCTGGGCTGCGAACACGCCTGCGCCCTGCGAGCTGTAGTAGTCCTCGAACTCGTGTCCGGCGATCAGCTCCTGCTGCTCGGGCGACACGGTGACGTCGAGCGCCTGGGGAGAGTTGTTGAACCACAGGCCGGTCGCCAGTGCCGAACCGAAGAACAGCAGGGCGGAGAAGGCGATCGCCCGCCACGCCCGGGTGACCGCCAGTGGGAAACCAACGGTGAAGAACGAGACGACCACGCGCTGAGCCCGACCGCGTCGCCCGTAGATCACCTGACGCGCCGCCGCCACCCGGGAACTGAGCCCGCCGATCAGCGCCCGGTCGCGGTGATGGGTCCGCACGTGGCTGAGGTGGGCCGAGGTCAGTTGGTAGAGGCGCAGCAACTCCTCGGTCTCGGTCAAGCTCAGCCGGCCGGGGGTGACCCGGGCCATTCCGACCAGCTCGTCGAGACGGTTCCAGGTGGCACGGTGGGCAGCGATGTAGCGGTCGACGTCCACCACCTCAGCGTAGAGGCCATTGCGACGAACACCCGAGGCCGGGGGTGTCCGGCCGGCGGGCAACCGCGCGCCGCTCGTCCGAGCCGGACGGCGGTAGCGTGGGCGAGGTGAGTGCCGCCCCACAATTCGCCGACGTCAGCCGCCGAGGGCTGGCCGCGGACCCCAACACGGTGGTGACGCCCGAGGCGGTGTTGCTGAGCCAGCCGGTTGCCGCGGTGCCCAGCCGTCTGCTGGCGAGGGTGATCGACCTGCTGTTGCAGCTGGTGATCATCCTGGTGGCGCTGGTGGCGGCGGCGTTCCTGGCCAACGCGTCGGAGACGTTGGCCGCCTATGTGGCATTCGGGTCGATACTCTTCGTCCTCGTCGGGTACCCGACGATCTTCGAGGCGCTCTGGCGGGGACGCACGCCGGGCAAGGTGGCGGTCGGCCTGCGCGTCGTGTCCGGCGAGGGCGGTCCGGTCGGCTGGTCGGAATCGTCGATGCGTGCGATCGCCGGCCTGGTCGAGATCTATCTGACCCTCGGCGCGCTCGCGATCACAGCGTCCTTCCTCAGCCCCCGGGCACAGCGCCTGGGCGACCTGATGGCGGGAACGTTCGTCGTCAGCGAACCCGCCGCCCTGCTGCGGCTGCAACCGGTGGTCTTCCCCACGCCGCCCGGCCATGCAGAGTACGTCGATGTGTTGGATGTCGCCCGGCTGGGCGACGCGGGCTACGGAGTGGTGCGGGAGGCGCTGTTGCGCCTTGGCACCCTCGATCCGGCCGCCCGGCACGCCGTCACCAACGAGCTCGGGCACCGGGTGGTGGCCCGGATTGGCGTTGGTGTGCCCACCTGGATGACCGCCGAGGAATTCCTCGCCGCCGTCTGCACCGCCTATCAGCGCCGCCAAGGGGGCCTGGCCGCCGTCGGCCTGGGCGCCTACGAATCGACCAACAGCTCGTGGGCTGCGCCAAGCGGGCCTCCCTTGTGGCACGGCGCCCCATCTGCGGCGGCGCCCGATCTTGGGGGGTGGGTTGCTTGATGGGCGCGACGAACGAGACGCCGCTGCACTATTTGGACCACGCTGCCACCACGCCGCTGCTGCCTGAAGCGATCGAGGCGATGGCGGAGGTGACCCACGGTGGGCTGTGGGCCAACCCCTCCGGAGGGCACCTGCTGGCGCGCCGGGCCAGGAGGGCGGCCGACGACGCGCGCGACGAACTCGCCGAGCTGTTCGGCGCGCTGCCCTCGGAGGTGGTGTTCACCTCCGGCGGAACCGAAGCGGACAACCTGGCCGTGTTGGGCTCGGTCGGCGCCGGCGCACCCCGCGAGGGCGCAGCGCTGCTGTGCTCGGCGATCGAGCACCCGGCGGTGCGCATGCCGGCCGGTCGGCTCGGAGGCATCGAGGTCGCCGTCGACGGTCACGGCCTCCTCGACCTGGATGCGCTGGCGAAGGCCTGCACGCCCGACGTTGCGCTGGTGTCGGTGATCCTGGTGAACAACGAGGTCGGCACGATCGCGAACCTCGATGCGATCGCTGAGGTGGTGCGCCGCCACGCACCGACGGCGTGGTTGCACACCGACGCCGTGCAGGCCCACCAGTGGGTGGACGTGGCCGCCGCGGCCCGCAGTGCCGACCTGGTGTCGGTGGGCGCCCACAAGTTTGGCGGTCCCAAGGGCATCGGGCTGCTGATCGTCCGCAGCGGGGTTGAGCTGGCGCCGCGCGCCGTCGGCGGCGGCCAGGAGCGCGACCGGCGCGCCGGCACCCTTAACGTTGCCGGTGTGCTCGGCATGGCGGCCGCAGCCCGCGTGACCGCCGCCCGGCGCGCCGAGGAACTGCCCCGCATCGCCGCGCTTCGCGACCGGCTGGTCGACGGCCTGGCAGCCGCAATCCCCGGCCTGATCGAGACCGGTGTTGACCCGGTTGAGCCCGGCGGCGGCCCGGATGGTGTCTCCGGTGATCGTGGCGTCGACCGGTTGCACAAGGCGGCGGGCAACTGCCACGTGTGCCTGCCCGGCGTGGAGACCGAGGCCCTCCTGTACCTGCTGGAGCGTGAGGGCATCATGGCGACGGCGGCCTCGTCGTGTGCCAGCGGCGCCCAGGAGCCCAGCTATGTGGTCGAGGCGCTCGGGCATTCGCGAGCCATCGCGTCGGGCGCGCTGCGGCTCACTCTGGGAACGACGAGCACCGATGCCGACGTGGAGGCGGCCCTTGCGGCCGTGCCGGCGGCCATCGAGCGTCTGGAGCTGTTCTCATGAGCGGCGCCGCTGACGGGACCCGCCGCCCCGAACGGGTGCTGATGGCGATGTCGGGCGGGGTCGACAGCTCGGTCGCCGCCGCGGAGCTGGTGGCGACCGGTGCCGAGGTGGTCGGGGTGACCCTCAAGCTGTGGGGTGGCCCGTCGGACTCGGGCTGCTGCTCGGTGAGCGACGTCGATGACGCCCGACGGGTGGCCGACCGTCTCGGCATCGAACACCTGGTCTTCGCCCTGGGCGACGACTTCGAGCGGGCGGTGATTGGCCCCTACGTCGAGGCGCATCGCCGGGGTCGCACCCCCAACCCGTGCGTGGAGTGCAACCGGCACATCAAGTTCGACAAGCTGTCTCGACGGGCGCGGGCGTTGGGCTTCGATGCCGTCGCCACCGGCCACCATGCCCGGATCGTGACCACCGCCGACGGCCCCCGCCTCGGTCGTGGCGCCGATGCGGCCAAGGACCAGTCCTACGTGCTGCACATGCTCTCCGCCGCCGACCTGGCCCGCACCCGGTTTCCGATCGGCCACCTCGACAAGGCCGAGGTGCGTCGCCGGGCCGCCGAGCTGGGCCTGCGCACCGCCGACAAGCCCGACAGCCAGGACGTCTGCTTCATCACCCGAACCGACGGCCGTCAGGCGTTTCTCGAGCGCCGGACGGAGCTGACGCCCGGGCGGGTGGTGACGGCCGACGGCACCGAGGTGGGGCGGGTCGACGCCCTCGAGATGATCACGCCGGGCCAGCGCAAGGGCCTGGGCCTCCCGGGGGGAGGGCCCCGCCGCTACGCCACCCGGGTGGACCTCGATGCCCGCACGGTGACGGTCGGCTCGGACGCCGACCTCGACATCGGGGCGCTCGGGGTGTCCAACCAGGCGTGGGCGGCCGGAGAGCCGCCCGCCGACGGGATGCTGGTCGAGGTGCAGACCGCAGCCCACGGTGCGGTGCGTCCCGCCCAGTGGGTCGGCGGTGATCGGGTCGTGTTCGACGAACCCCAACGCTTCGTAGCTGCGGGCCAGTCGGTCGTGCTCTACAGCGTGCCCGACGCGACCGAACCCCAGGTGGTGCTTGGCGGCGGTATCGCCGAGCCGGTCTAGGCTCGGGCGTGGCCGACGAACACCAATCCGGCGGTGGGCTGTTCGGCCGGGTGACCTCTCGGGTCACCGGGGCCCTCGATCTCAACGAGATCCTGGCGGGTATCGATCTGAACGAGCTGCTGGACCGCCTCGACCTCGACCGGGTGCTGGCTCGGGTCGATATCGGCGCGCTGATCGATCGCGTCGATATCAATGCCCTGATGGAGAAGGTCGACGTCGACGCCTTGATCGCCCGGGTTGATGTCGACCAGGTGGTGGCTCAGGTTGACGTCGACGCAGTGGTGGCCCGGGTGGACGTCGATGCTGTGGTCGCTCGGGTCGATGTGGACGCTGTCGTGTCGCGGGTGAACATCGACGCGATCATGACCCGGGTCGACATCGATGCGCTGATGGAGCGGGTGAACATCGACGGGTTGATGGCGCGGGTGGACATCGACGCACTGCTGGCCGAGGTGGACATCAACACCATGATCGGCCGCATCGACGTCGACTCGCTGGTGCAGAACACCGAGCTGGGCGCCGTCATCGCCAAGTCGACCAGCGGTGTCGCCTCCCGGGCCCTGGACGTGGGACGAGCCCAGGGCGTCGGCCTCGACGGCTTCGTCGAGCGGTGGGTCAGTCGCCTGCTGCGACGCGATCCGGCGTCGCTGCCCCTCGGGCCTCCCCGGTTGGTCGCCGATGAGGCCGGAAGGCATCAGCGATGAGCGCCGACGCCACGATCGCCCGGCCCGGAACACCCGACCCGGTGAGGGGGGGTGGCCGGCACGGTCTGTCGGGACCGACGGTGATGAGCGAGTCGGAACTGCAGGACGCCGCCGTCAGCCTGCAGGGCCACTACTCGGGACCGGTCACCCGCCTGCTGGCCTTTGCGTTGGATCAGGGCGTGGTCAACGGCATGTTCGCCCTGACGCTGGCGCTGCTCGACACCGCCACTCGGGCGATCGACGGGCCGACCTCCAGCCTCAAGGTGCCGCCACTCGTGGCGACGATCGGGTACATCGTGTGGTGGCTGGTGTACTTCGCCTACCCGTGGGCGGTGAGCGGCAGGACGCTGGGCATGGCCTTCGTCGGCATCCGGGTGGTCGCCACCGACGGTTCCGAGCTGTCGCCCGGAAGGTCGATTCTGCGGGCGGCCATCTTGCCGCTCGGCTTCGTCACGCTGGGGCTTGGATACATCTGGGCGCTGGTCGACCGGCGCCGTCGGGCCCTGCACGACATGCTGGCCGGGTCGGCGGTCGTCTACGACTGGGACGCCCGCGCCGCCCGGCTGAGGTTCCTGGCCCGCAGCCCGGCAGGCCACGAGGCGGGGAAAGCGGTTTCGACGCCGAGCTAGGCCCGTGCCGAGTTCGCCCGGCGGGTCTGCAACAGAAACTCGGCCGGTCGCGACGGTGTGAACAGCACCGATGCGGCCTGCCGGGATACGCCCATCCGGGCCGCCTTCATCCGGTCCGCCAGCCCGCCGCCGTCAGACGTATCCCGCTCGGAGGGCCGGCTGAGGGTGACGACCTCGGTTGGGCCATCGGTGCGCAGCTCGATCGCCAGCCCGAGCGCCGCCCCACTGAGATCGACCCGCTCGCCCTCGACGTCGGCGTCCGACGGGTCCGGATCGACGAACGCCGGCCCGATCGACAGCGTGCGGTTGCGGGCGAACAGGACGGGCTCGGCCAGCGACAGCGGATCGACCACGGTGAGCCCGGCGGGCACGAAGACGACGAAGCGTTGCGCCAAACGGCCGGCGACCGCCCACAGCCAGACGCCGGCCAGGCCGCCGACGATCAGCGCCGCCGCGCCCATGGCCCACTGCGCTCCGGCCAACCAGGCGATGCCTGCGGCGGGCAGAGCAACGCCCAGTAGCCACAGCGGGCCCAGCGTCACCACCAGCGCGCCGGGGCACCGCAGGCCGAAGCGCTGCTCGTCGCCGTAGCTGTCGCCGTTGAGGAAGTAGTCGCCCGTCGAGGGCAACATGACCGCCACTGCGGCCACCACGCCGGCCGCAAAGCCGAGCAGGGCGGTGATGGTGTCGCCGTCACCGGCGGCCAGGGAGCCTTCCCCGGCAGCGAGCAGCAGCGCCGTCGCCGTCGCTGCCGGGGCCAGCGGCACGAGGAGTCGCAGGATGACGAGAGCCACGGGGCGCACCATGGCAGTGGCGACGAGGACGACCGCCCAGACCGCCCAGGCGATGGCGGCGACGACGATCGAAGCGCCGCTTGAGGCCCCGTCGAGGGCCGCCCCGATCCCCGCCCAGGCCAGAAACGGCAGGACGAGCCACGCCAGTCGCACGATCCAGAGTGGCACGGGGGCATCCATCGCCCCAGATTGTCCCACCGGGGCCGCTAGCGTCGAAGTCGGCCGCCCAAAGAGCCCGACCAGACGGTTACCCGCCCGCTTCATCGCCACCCACCTTCCAGGACGACCCGACACGTGACCAACCATCGCGACGACACCCCCGAGTTCGACGCCGACGCCGACGCTGCCCCGGAGGTGGTCGACCCGTCCGAGTCCGAGTTCGCCGATCCGCCAAGCCTTCCCCCAGAGGCGGACCTGGACATTCGGCCGACGGGTCGCGGCAACGCCGGCGTCTCCACGGCCGACGGGGACCCGATCGACGATGCCCCCTGGCAGCAAAGCGAGTTGCCCCCGGCGCAGCGCCGCCGCCGCCTGATCGTGCTCGCGGTGGTGGCGGTGGGGTTCGTGGTGGGTGCTGCGGTCTGGGCCTTCGGGTTCGGTCGCAACCTCTCGGGCAATTTCGAGGCAGCGGTCAATCGTTCCGAAGAGGCGGAGGTGCGCGAGGCGACCGTGGTCGTGCCCGAGGAGGACTACGTGATCGACATCGACCAGTGCGATGTCGATGTCGACAGCGGACGGGTGACCGTGGCCGGATCGATGACCCTCGGGAAGGGGGGTCGCGCCGGCACCCATCAGGTGCTCGTGGCCTTCGTCGACGGCGACGAGGACGTGACCGCGGCCGAGGCGAGCGACAACGTGTCCCTGGCCGGGCCGGGTGCCAGCGCGCCGATCTATGCGCTGGGCGACGCGCTGAGCGGTCACCCGGACGTCGACTGCGTCCCACTTCAGGTCTCCCGTCTGATCGGATCGTCCAAGGGGACCGGCGATTCGAAGGGCGGGTCGTGAGCGCCGGCGGGGCAGCGGTCGCTCCCGAGCGAGTACCCGAACGGGTCGACGAGCTGCGCCGGCAGCTCGACCGCTGGAATGCCGAGTACTACGCGGGTGAGCCCACGGTGGCCGATGCCGACTTCGACGAGGCGATGCGCGAGCTGAGCGGGCTCGAGGCAGCCCATCCGGAGCTGGCCGCCGCCGACAGCCCCACCCGGAACGTGGGTGCCGCCGCTGCGAGCGCGACCTTCGCAGCGGTGACCCATGCGGTGCCGATGATGAGCATCGACAACGCCATGTCGGCGGACGAGCTGCGCGGCTGGGCCGAACGTGCCCGGCGCCGCCTCGACGCGGCCGGCTACCCGCCCGAGGGGTCTGACGCTCCGATCCAGTACAGCTGCGAGCTGAAGATCGACGGTCTTGCGATGTCACTGCGCTACGAGGGCGGTCGGTTCGTGCGGGCGGCCACCCGCGGCGACGGGCGGGTGGGTGAGGACGTCACCGCCAACGTGGCGACGATCCCGGAGATCCCCCACGAGCTGGGCGAGGGCGCCCCCGAGGTGCTGGAGGTGCGCGGCGAGGTCTACCTGCCGGTGCCCGTGTTCGAGCGCCTCAACGAGGCCCGCGATGCGGCGGGCCAGCCTCGCTACGCCAACCCGCGCAACACCGCCGCCGGGTCGTTGCGCCAGAAGGACTCCACGATCACGCGCAGCCGGCACCTGAACTTCTGGTGCTACCAGCTGGGCGAGCTGGTGGGGGCGGAGCGCCCGCCGGGCCACGCGGCGGTGCTCGATTGGCTGGGATCGATGGGGTTCCCGGTCAACCCCAACACCTCGACCTTCGACGATCTCGACGACGTCCTTGACTACATCGAGCACTGGGTCGCCCACCGCCACGATCTCGACTACGAGATCGACGGCGTCGTCGTCAAGATCGACGAGCTGGCCGCCCAGCAGGCGTTGGGCGCCACCTCCAAGGCGCCCCGGTGGGCGATCGCCTACAAGCTGCCCCCGGAGGAGCGCACCACCCGACTCACCGACATCCAGGTGTCGATCGGTCGCACCGGTGCCGCCACGCCCTTCGCCGTGCTCGAGCCGGTCGTCATCGCCGGTTCGACGGTGGGCATGGCCACCCTGCACAACCAGGACCAGGTGGCGGCCAAGGATGTGCGGCCCGGCGACACGGTGATCGTCCGCAAGGCGGGCGACGTCATCCCCGAGGTGGTCGCTCCCGTGTTGGCCGACCGCCCGGAGGGCACGGAGCCCTGGGTGTTCCCCACCCGCTGCCCCTGTCCGCTCGGCAGCACCCTGGTGCGCCCCGAAGGCGAGGCCAAGCACCGCTGCGTCACCGCCGAATGCCCTTTTCAGCGCCTGGCCCGCCTCGCCCACTTCGCCTCGCGCGGTGCGCTCGACATCGACGGGCTGGGCGAACGCCAGCTCCAGCGCTTCCTCGATCTCGACCTGCTCGCCGACGTCGCCGACATCTACTCGCTCGACTACGAGGCGATCGCCCAGCTCGACGGGTATCAGCAGCGCTCGGTCGACAACCTGGCCGCCTCGATCGAGGCCTCGAAGACCCGCCCCTTGGAGCGGCTCTTGGTCGGGCTCAACATCTTTCACCTCGGGCCGGCCGGCGCCGAGGTGCTGGCCCGCCACTTCGATGACCTGGACGCCATCATGTCCGCCGACGTTGAGCAGCTCGGCGCCCTCGACGGGATCGGGCCGATCATCGCCGCGTCGGTAGCCCAGTTCTTTGCTATGGAGGACAACGTCAACCTGGTCGAGCGTCTGCGGGCGGCCGGCCTGAACTTCGAGGGCACCGGCGGGCCGGCGATCGAGCAGACCCTCGACGGCGCATCGGTCGTCGTCACCGGCACGCTGTCCGGCTTCACGAGGGACGGGGCGGCCGCGGCGATCAAGGAGCGGGGTGGTAAGTCCCCAGGTTCGGTGTCGAAGAAGACGACAGCGGTGGTCGTCGGCGACGAGCCGGGGGCGTCCAAGCTGACCAAGGCCCAGGAGCTGGGGGTGCCCATCCTTGATGAGGCCGGGTTCGTCGCCCTGCTGGCGACCGGGACGCTTCCCGAGTGATCACTTCAGCGGCTGATCACTGCAGCTGGGCACTTAAGCCGCTGAGAAGCACCAGCTGACCGTGCGCCCGCTGGTCGGCTCGGCGTCGGACTTCCAGACGTTGGCATCGACGCAGTTCTTACCAGTCTCGAAGCGCTCGACCAGGCCGTCTTCACGAGGCGTATAGGTGTACAGGCCGGTCTCGGCATTGATCACCAGGCCGTCCTGCACGAGTTCCTCGGTGCCCTCGCGGTACTGGATCGGGTTGGTGATCGCCACGCCGTTGACGATCAGGCTGGCGGTGTAGCCGTCGGCCACGTCGATGCCGATCGTCTCCTGGCGCAGGATCGTGCCATCGCTGACCGGGATCAGGCGGTCGACCTCGTCGGGGAGGCTCTGGCTGGCGGCGCTCGATCCGGTCGTCGCCGAGTTGGCGATGACGATCAGCGCCACGAGCGCCGCGACGATGGCGAGGATGGCGATCTTGGGGGCATAGGGCCGCATGGCGCTCAGTCTTCCACGGGCCGCTTACCTCCGGCCCTCGCCCGGACCGGTAGCATCGCCCCCGATGGCGCCACGACGGCCGGAAGCTCTCATAGGCCGCGAGATCGCTGGCCAATTCCGGCTCGACCGGTATCTCGGGCGGGGCCGTTCAACCCTCGTCTTCGCCGCGCTCGACCTCGTCACCGGCGACGAGGTGGCGATCAAGCTGCTCGCCAGCTCGCTCACCAGCGACGTGGGTTTCATGCGTCGATTCCGCCATGTGCTGCGGGCGGCCTCGGCGATGGATCACCCCAACGTGCTGCGGGTGATCGCCTGGGGTGAGGCGAGGGAACTGTTCGTGGTGACCGAGCTGATGGCGGGGCCGTTGCGGTCGGTCATGGGGCCCGGCGGGGGCCTGTCGGCCGGACAGACGGCGGCGATGGCGGTGGACGCCTCGCGGGCGCTGGCATTTCTGGGTCAGCGCAACCTGGTGCACCGGCGCCTCCACCCGTCCAACCTGCTCGTCTCCGCCGACGGCAGGGTGGTGGTGGGCGACGCCGGCCTCGCCTGGATCCTGGCCCATCACTCGGGGCATCAGTTCTCCGATTTCCGTTATTTGGCCCCCGAGGTGGGCGGCGGGAGCGCCGGCGCCCCGCTCGACGTCTATGCGCTCGGCCTGATCATGATCGAGACGCTCTGCGGGGACATCCCGATGCTGGCCGCAGACGTCAACGCCACGCTGGGCATGCGCCACGATCGCGATGTGAGGGTCGGTCAGGACTGGGGCCGGATCGGCCGGGCGATCGGAGCCGCAGGGCGGGCCGACCCCAACCGGCGGGTGCCAGCGGCTCAGCTCGACGTGGGCCTGATGGCGCTGATCGACCAGCTTGGCGGCAGCCGGGTCGACCTCCCGCATGTGGACCCGGCGGCCTACAGCGACGAGTTGGAAGCGATGCGGTTGATCGTGCGCAGTCGCGCACCGGCCGTGGCGCCCGCCGGTGTGCCCGGACCGGCGTCACGGTCGGAACGCAGCGCCGGCGGGCAGCCAGCCACCGCCCGGCAGGCCGAACCGTCGACCCGGCCCGTCGGCTCGCCGGGCTCCTCGACGACCGCCCCCCGGAACCCGACCCGGCCCGTCGGCTCGCCGGGCTCCTCGACGACCGCCCCCCGCGACCCGACCAGGCCCGCCGGCTCGCCGGGCTCCTCGACGACCGCCCCCCGCGACCCGACCGGGTCCGCCGGCCTGCCGCCGACTGGCCGCGCTGCGGGTCCCACCCGCTCCGACCCCACCGAAGTTGCTGCGGGTCCCACCCGCTCCGACCCCACCGAAGTTGGAGCGAGCGCAGCGCCGGGCGCAAGCGGCTCAGCTGCCGGTGGAACCGGGATCGCCGCCGGTGGGACCGACACCGCCGAGCCTCCGGCCC
>JACDJC010000575.1_pt1 | contig 41969 bp, 40 predicted proteins | sample 7454191 | NCBI WGS metagenome assembly JACDJC01 (sample SAMN14253291, study PRJNA609438) | sludge metagenome | isolation source: sludge after 25d culture with pyrite and EDTA | collected 2018-12-20
CGCCTCCTGCCCAACACCCATCAGGTCATGCACGGCAGCTCCAGCGAGCCCCAGGAGCTCCTGGCCGAAATCCGCCAGTTCGGCGGCGACATGAAGGACACCTACGGCGAGCCGGTCGAGGACATCCAGGAAGCCATCAAGTACGGCGTGCGCAAGGTCAACATCGACACCGACATCCGCCTCGCCATGACGGGCGCGATCCGCCGCTTCATGGCCGAGCATCCCTCCAAGTTCGACCCGCGCGAATACCTCAAGCCGGCGCGCGAAGCCGCCAAGGCCATCTGCAAGCAGCGCTACGAACAATTCGGCACGGCGGGCAACGCCGGCAAGATCAAGCCCATTTCCCTGACCGACATGGCGCGCCGCTATGCCGCCGGCGAACTGGCCCAAGTCGTTCAATAAATGTTTTCGTTCTGGTGTTGAGCCCGTCCCGCCCGGCCCGACGGTCGGCGGGATGTTTCATTTCAAGGATACATCGTGGCGCAGTCCCTTCATCAATCCAACATCAAATCGCTGCCCTTGCTGGGGCGCGGCAAGGTACGCGACATGTACGCGGTCGGCGACGACAAATTGCTGATCGTGGCGTCCGACCGGATTTCCGCCTTCGACGTCATTCTTGACGACCCCATACCCGGCAAAGGGCAGGTGCTGACCGAGCTCACCGAGTTCTGGCTGCGGAAGCTCGCGCACATCCTGCCCAACCATTCCACCGGCATCGACCCGCGCGATGTCGTCGCCGCGGACGAACGCGACCAGGTGGCCGGGCGGGCGGTCGTGGTGAAGCGCCTCAAGCCCATCCTGGTCGAAGCGGTGGCCCGCGGCTACCTCATCGGCTCCGGCTGGAAGGACTACCAGGCCACGGGCAGCATCTGCGGCATCGCGCTGCCGCCCGGCCTGCGGCAGGCCAGCCGCCTGCCGCAGCCGATATTCACGCCGGCCGCGAAGGCCGAGTTCGGCCAGCACGACGAAAACGTCGATTTCGACTATGTCGTCAAGGCCGTCGGCAGGGAACTGGCCGAACAGATACGCGACGTCACCCTGCGCCTGTACACGGAGGCCGCCGAATACGCGGCCGGCAAGGGCATCATCATCGCGGACACCAAATTCGAATTCGGCCTGGACGAGCACGGAACGCTGCACCTCATGGACGAGGTCCTGACGCCGGATTCGTCCAGGTTCTGGCCGGCCTCGGAATACGCGGTCGGCATCAGCCCCCCTTCGTTCGACAAGCAGTTCGTCCGCGACTGGCTCGAGACCCAGCCCTGGGACAAGACCCCGCCCGCGCCCCGGCTGCCCGCCGAAGTGCTGGAAAAGACGGCGGCGAAGTACCGCGAAGCGGCGGCGCGCCTGACAAGCTGAACAGCGAGGATCATTCCATGGCCGAATTCCAATTGACCGACGCAGGCGAGGCCGCCGCGGACCCCGTGGTGGGCATCATCATGGGGTCGTCCAGCGACTGGGACATCATGAAAAACGCGGTTGCCGTGCTCGAAGAGTTCGGCGTTCCCCATGAAATGCGCGTCGTGTCCGCGCACCGCATGCCGCTGGACATGGTCGACTATGGCGCGCGCGCGGCGGGCAGGGGCTTGCGCGCCATCATCGCCGGGGCCGGGGGCGCCGCCCATCTGCCGGGCATGATGGCCGCCTTGACGCCGGTGCCGGTCTTCGGCGTGCCGGTGCCGTCGCGCTATCTGCGCGGCGAGGACTCGCTGCTGTCTATCGTGCAGATGCCCAAGGGCGTGCCGGTCGCCACCTTCGCCATCGGCGAGGCCGGGGCCGCGAACGCCGCGCTGCACGCCGTCGCCTGTCTTGCCATGACCGATTCCGCGCTGCTGGAAAAGCTCCAGGCTTACCGCGCGAGGCAAACCGAAGCCGCCCGGGCCATGGTCGTGCCCCCGCACGTCACCCTGTAGCCGCCGCCCTTCGTTTCTTTCCCATCACGCTATCGATACAGGTCGTTTCCATGAGTGAGGTCTCCACGTCTTCTCCTATTTTGCCGGGCGACTGGCTGGGCATGATAGGGGGAGGGCAGCTTGGGCGCATGTTCTGCCATGCGGCGCAAAGCATGGGCTACAAAGTGGCGGTGCTGGACCCCGACGAATACAGTCCCGCCGGCGCGGTCGCCGACATGCACATTCGCGCCGGCTATGAAGACCCCGATGGGCTGGCGCGCCTGGCGGCGCGCTGCAAGGCCGTCACCACCGAATTCGAGAACGTGCCCGCCCGCAGCCTGGCGATCCTGGCGGAAGCGTCCTCCGTCAGCCCGTCCGCCGCCGCCGTCGCCATCGTCCAGGACCGCATCAGCGAAAAGGCCTTCATCGTCAAGACCGGCGTGCCCGTGGCGCCCCATGTCGCCATCCGCCATGCGGACGACATCCGCGCCGCGCCGCCCGAGCTCTTTCCCGGCATTTTGAAGATCGCGCGGCTGGGCTACGACGGCAAGGGCCAGGCCCGGGTCAAGACGCGCGAAGAGGCGCTGGCCGCCTTCGCGGAGTTCCAATCCGCCGAGTGCGTGCTCGAAGCCATGCTGCCCCTGGACAGCGAGCTGTCCGTCGTACTGGCGCGCGGCATGGACGGGCGGACGGTGGTGTTCCCGTCGGCGCGCAACGAGCATCGGGACGGCATTCTCGCCATTTCCACCGTCGACGCCGTCTCGGCCGCCACGCCCCAGGCCGTCGCCGCGGCCGATGCCGCGGTGGCCATCGCCCAGGCGCTGGAATACGTGGGGGTGCTGTGCGTGGAGTTCTTCATCTTGCGCGACGGCAGCCTGGTCGCGAACGAAATCGCGCCGCGGCCCCACAACAGCGGCCACTACACCATGAACGCCTGCGTCAGCAGCCAGTTCGAACAGCAGGCGCGCGCCATGGCGGGCATGCCGCTGGGCAACGCGGGCTGCCACATGTCCGCCATCATGCTCAATATTCTCGGCGACCTGTGGTTCGACGCCGCCACCGGTGCAAAACGCGAGCCGGATTGGCGGCGCGTCCTGGCGGTGCCGGGCGCCAAGCTGCATTTGTATGGCAAGGCCGACGCCAGGCCGGGCCGCAAGATGGGCCACGTGAACATCGTCGCCGCCACCATGGCCCAGGCCGAAGCCGCCGCCGCCGAAGTCGCCGGCGCGTTGGGCATCGCGTTCCGGCCATGAACGCTTCGGCGCCCGATATGGACCAAATGCTGGACGAGGCCGCCCGCCGCCTGGCGGCGGGCGGCCTGGTGGCTTTCCCCACCGAAACCGTATATGGCCTGGGCGCCGATGCCGAGAATCCGGCCGCCGTCGCCCGCATCTACGCGGCGAAGGGCCGCCCCGTGGGCCATCCCATCATCGTGCACCTGGCGCCCGAGGCGGATCTCGGCTATTGGGCGAGTTCGGTGCCGCCCGAGGCGCGCGCGCTGATCCAGGCTTTCTGGCCGGGGCCGCTGACCCTGATTCTGCCGCGGGCGCCGCACATTCCCGATGCGGTCAGCGGCGGTCAGAGCAGCATAGGCTTGCGCTGCCCCTCGCACCCGGTGGCGCAAGCCTTGCTGCGCCGGTTCGCCGGCTTGAAGCCGGGCGGCCAAGGCGGCGTGGCGGCGCCGTCGGCCAATAAATTCGGACAGGTGTCTCCCACCCACGCCGCGCACGTGCGCAGCGAATTTCCGGAATTGGGCCCGGCCGAGCTGCTGGTGCTGGAGGGCGGGCCGTCCCAGGTGGGCATCGAATCCACCATCGTCGATGTCTCGCGCGTCGCCGATGGCGTGGGACCCGTGCTGCTCAGGCCCGGCCACGTCACCGCCGCCCAGATCGCGGCCGTGCTGGGCAGGGAGCCCGCGCGGCCCGACGCCGGGGCGCCGCGCGCATCGGGCACGCTGAAAGCCCATTACGCGCCACGCACGCCGCTGCGGGTGATGCCCAGGCAGGACATAGCGCGCATATCGCGGGAAGATCGCCAGGGCCGTATCGCGGTGGTGGCCTTCGAGCCGCCCGCGGGTTCCGCAGGACCGGGTGTCGATTGGATTGCGGCGGCCCATGAACCCGAAGCCTACGCGCGCGAGCTGTACGCCTTGCTGCGCCGCCTCGATCAGCAAGGCTATGCCGGCATCGTGCTCGAGCGGCCGCCGGCGCTGCCCGCATGGCAGGCGGTCAATGACCGCATCGGCCGGGCGGCGGCGGCGTTCAGCCGGGAGGCCTAGAGCGGGATGCCGCCTGCCTTCAGCGTTAACCGGCCCTAGGCAAAGCCGGCGCCGGCGGCGTCTTCCGCCCGTATCCCCAGGAAAGCACCGATGTGCCGGGCCAGCAGGGCGGGATATTCCAGATGCGGCGTATGCCGGCATTTTTCCAGAATCATGAGTTCCGCGTGACCGACGTGGCGCGAGATTTCGTACAGCTGGTCCAGCGTGCTGTATTGGTCGTCCCTGCCTTGTATCGCCAGCAGCGGGGCGGATATTCGGGCGAGGCAGGCCGTGATGTCCCAGCGGCGGAATTCGGGCGAGGTCCAGCGGCGGCTCCAGCGCCAGAAGACTGCGTCCGGATGGTCGTGCAGGGGCGCCAGGTACCGCTGCAGGGCCGAGTCCGTGTACTGGCGCTGCAGTTGCCCGATGAGGTCGAAATTGATGCCGGTCGCGTAGACGTGGGGCGCGATGGCGACCACGGCGCTCGCCAGCCGGGGAAAGGCCGCAGCATAGTGCAGCGCGATGGATCCGCCGTCGCTGTGGCCCACGATGACGGGGCGCTCCGCGGCCGGGTCGATGCCGGCGGCGCTGAACAGGGCGGGCATGGCTTCGGTGGCCTCGCGCTCCAGGTAGTCTTCGGGCCATTCATCCGGCCGCGGCGCCGGCCCGGAGCGGCCATAGCCGCAACGCGAAAAAACGAAGCCCCGGCAGCCCAGCGCGTCGCACAGGGCGGCGGGCCAGCCGCGCCAGGCGTCTATCGAGCCCAGGCCTTCGTGCAGGAACACCAGCAAGCGCGCGTGCTTGCGTTCGGGCGCGATCCATTGCGCTTCGATCTCGGCGGCGCCGCCGGGCCGGCGCACGAGGAGTTTCTGGTGTTCGGGTCTGGCCATGCCGCCTACCTTTTAACGTTAACAGGCCCTACGGATATTTTTGCAGGATTTCGACGCCATTGCGCACGGCGGTGATCTCGGCCATGATGGACACCGCGATTTCGGGCGGCGTACGGGAGCCGAGATACAGCCCGACCGGGCCGCGCAGTTTTCCGATTTGCGCGGGGGCCAGGTCGAACAGTGCCAGGCGTTCGCGCCGCCGTTCATTGTTGCGGCGCGAGCCCAGCGCACCGACATACATCGCCGGGGACTTCAGGGCTTCCAGCAAGGCCATGTCGTCCAGCTTGGGGTCGTGCGTCAAGGTTAACACGGCGCAGTGCGGGTCCGGCCGCAGGCGAACGATCAAGTCGTCGGGCATTTCGCGCGACAGCTGCACGCCGGCGATATCCCATTCATCCAGGTATTCTTCGCGGGGATCGCAGACGATCACCTGGTAGCCCAGGCTCAGCGCGATATTGGCGACATAACGCGATACCTGCGCCGCACCGATGATGATCAGGCGGAATTGCGGCCCGTGGGTGGTGATCAGCCGGCGTCCGTCGTGCTGGAGCGCGCGGGCGTGGTCCGCCGGGGCCAGCGTGACCGTCCCGTCGAGCAGATCCAGCCGGCGTTGCATGAGCCGCCCTTGGCGCAGCGCCGCCAGCAGCTCCGCCAGGCCCGATGCCGGCGTGGCGGGCTCGATCACCAGCTGCAGCGTGCCGCCGCAGGGCAGGCCGAACCGGTGCGCTTCGTCGGCCGTCAGGCCATAGACGAGGGTCTCCGGCAGGGGGCCCGGGCATGCGCCCTGCTGTACTTTGCGTATCAGGTCGTCCTCGATGCATCCGCCCGAGACCGAGCCTTTCACGTGCCCGTCGTCGCGGATGGCCATCATGGCGCCGGGCGGGCGGGGGGCGGAACCCCAGGTATGGACGACGGTGGCCAGCATGACCCGCCTGCCTTCCGAAATCCATTGAACCGCCGCGGCGAGTGCTTCGATGTCTGTGCTGTCCATGTCGTGTCTGTGCAGGGACGCCGGACCTTGCGCCGGCGGTTGGGAAAGCGCCTCAGGCCTCGGCCGGCGGCGCGTCCGGTTCGGAGGGCGTGTCGAGAGACCGCAGGCGCTTGGTGATGATGGCGATGAATGCGGCGCTGGCCGGGCTCAGGGGGCGCCGCGGGTGCGTGACGCACACCACCTGCCGGACGAGGCGGGGCGAGACGATGGGATAGCAGCGCAGCCCGTACCGCTCCTGGCGGTTGGCGATGGAGATGCGCGGCAGGATGGTGGCGAACTGGGTGCGCTCGACCAGTTTCAGGATGGAAATGACGGAGTCGGTTTCCAGCTTCGGGGAAAGGTCGACGTCTTCCGCCTGGGCGAAGCTTTCCAGGATGGCGCGCAAGCCATGGTGGCGCGTGGGCAGCGCCAGTTCGAGCTCCTGGACCGTGCGGAAGGGCACGCTGGGCGGCAGGGATTGCCGGTAGTCGGTGCTGGTGATCAGCGTGAGGTCCTCGTCGATGATGTGGTCCATGTTCAGCCCCAGGGGCCGCCTGGGCTTGTTGATGACGGCGGCGTCCAGCTGGCCGCCCGCCACCCAGTCCGCCAGCATGGTGCTGTAGCCGTCGGCCACCGTGATGGTGACTTTGGGATGGGATTCGGCGTATTCGCGCAGGGCGTCCGCCAGGACGCCCTGCGCGATGGACGCGATCATGCCGACATTGACGTGGCCGCTGAGTTCGCCGTCGGTGTGCAGCAGCTGGTCGCGCGCATGGACGATGTCGCGCAGGATGGGAAGGAACAGCCGGTACATCTGCCTGCCGGCATTGGTGGGCTGCATGCCTTGCTGGCTGCGTTCAAAAAGCTTCTGGCCCAGTTCTTCTTCCAGCTTTGCGATCTGCATGCTGAGCGCGGGCTGCACGATGTTGAGCCGCTTCGCCGCCCGGGTGACCGTGCCTTCTTCGAACAGGCAGACGAAATATTGGATCTGGCGTAATTCCATGGCCTTCCTTTTAGGTCCAAAGCAATAGTGATTTTTAATATCAAAAATAATGATATTTAAAAACCGCTATTTTTTTCAGATTGATGAAGTATATGGCATAAATCATGAAGAGACACATTCATAAACATCATTAATAATGATTAAAACAATAACTATATATTAATTGATCTGATTATTGGCCGGCACTACACTCGCTTCTTCATCATGTCGTCCAGCCCTGCGGGGCCGGATGCGGTCTGAAGCGAACGGGAGGCGGAATGTCGGTAATCGATGGGCACGGCGGTCGGCGCGGGGCGGAAGCGCTGCGCATCCGCGACCTGCGGGCGTATCCGGTGTCGGTGCCGGTGCCCGCCGGCAGCGGCGTGACGCTGGGCGTCGGGCGCGCCGTCAAGCGCGACGCCGTGATCGTCAAGGTGACGACGGACTGCGGCCTGGTGGGCTACGGAGAATCCCATCATGGGCGCGCGCACACCACGATTGCGCATTTCATCAACACCGCCTTGCGTGACATGGCGCTCGGCCACGACGCCGGCGACACGGTCGGCATCTGGCGCCGGATCTATGAGCGGCAGGTGCGCGGCATGGGGCTGGGAGCCGCCTGCGTCCTGGCGATGAGCGGGCTGGACATGGCTTTGTGGGACATACGCGGCAAGGCCGCGGGCCTGCCCTTGTACCGCCTGCTGGGCGGGTCCTCGCGCCCGCTGGCCGCGTATGCCGGCGGCGTGGCGCTGGGCTGGCAGGAGCCCGACAGCCTGGTCCAGGAAGCATCCGGGCACGTCGAGCGCGGCTACACGGCGATCAAGCTGCGGATCGGCGACCGTGTCGAGCGGGATCTCGCGCGGGTCGCGGCGGTGCGCAAGGCCCTGGGCGACGGCGTGCGCATCATGACCGACGCCATGATGGCCTACAGCCTGGAAGACGCGGCGCGGGCTATGCCGGCGCTCGACGAATTGAACGTGGGCTGGCTGGAAGAGCCTTTCGCCCCGCATGATTACCGCAGCTATGAACTGGCGCGACCGTTCGGCAAGCTGCCGTTCGCCGCCGGGGAAAACCACTACACCCGCTTCGAATTCACGCGCCTGATCGACGACCGGGTCGTTTCCGTGCTGCAGCCCGACCTTTCCAAGGCGGGCGGGCTGACCGAATGCCTGCGCATCGCGGCGATGGCCTCCGCCTACCACCTGCCGGTTCATCCGCACATCTCGATGACCGGGATCAACATGGCGGCCACGGTCCATTTTCTCTGCGCCGTCGACAACCCCGGCTATTTTGAAGCCGACGCCTCGCGCAACAACCTGCTGCGCGACGAACTGGTCCACGCGCCGTACGCGCTCGACGGAAACGGCTGTGTCCGGCCGCTGGAGGCCCCCGGCATCGGCGTGGAAGTCGACGAGGAATTTCTACTGAAACATCCACCCATAGAGGGACCCGCATATGTTCAATAAAAATGAAGAGACAAACCGATCCGGCGCGATTCGCCCGGGGCGGGCTTTCCGCAGGCTGCGCCGCGCCTTGCTGGCGACCGTGGCGGTGTCGCTGGCGGGAGCCGGCCTGGCGGCCCCCGCGGCGGCGTACCCCGAGAAGCCCGTGAAGATCATCGTGCCTTATCCGGCCGGCGGCTTCAACGACACCCTGGGCAGGCTGATGGGCAACAAGCTGGGAGACATCTTCGGGCAGTCCTTCATCGTGGACAACAAGCCGGGCGCGGGCACCATGATCGGCACCTCGCAGGCGGCCAAGTCGCCGGCCGACGGCCACACCCTGCTGGTGGTGCAATTTCCTTTCGCGGCCAATCCCTGGCTGTACAAGAACATCGCCTACGACACGCGCAAGGATTTCGCGCCCATCATGCTGGCGGGGCGTTCGCCCATGGTGCTCGTGGTCAATTCCGAGTCGTCCATCCGCTCCATGTCCGACCTGCTGGAGAAGGCGCGCAAGAATCCCGGCGCGATCAACTATGGTTCGTCCGGCCCGGGTTCTTCGAACCACCTGGCCATGGCGCTGTTTGAAGGCATGGCCAAGATTTCCCTGACGCAGGTGCCGTACAAGGGCAGCACGCCCATGCTCACCGACCTGGCGGGAGGCCAGATCGAGGTTGCGTTCGACGCGCTGCCGCATGCCTTGCCCTTCATCCAGTCGGGCAAGATCCGCCCCATCGCGATCGGGCATGCCACGCGTTCGCCCGTGCTGCCCGATGTGCCCACCGTGACCGAGGCCGGGGTGGCGGGATACGAGGTTTCTTCCTGGCACGGATTCGTTGCGCCCGCGGGCACGCCGGACGACATCCTGGCGACGCTGAACCGGGAAATGAACAAGGTGCTCCAGATGGACGACGTCAAGCAGGTGTTCGCCGAACAGGGAGTGACGCCCGACGGCGGCAGCCGAGCGGCGTTCGCCGACTTCATCAACGGCCAGCTCGACCTGTGGAAGCGCGTGGTCCAGGAAGCCAAGATCGAAGCCCAGTAGGAGGCGCCGGCCGGGTTTGTCAAGGCGCGGCGTGGAAGGGGCCTTCAAGCCCGCGCATCGTTGTTTCTATTACCGAGGAGATGAAAATGAAGCATTTTGGTATGAAGTTCCTGGCGGCGGCAGGCCTGTGCCTGGCGGCGACCGTGGCGCACGCGGCCGACGCCGCCGCCAAGTATCCGGAAAAAATGATACGCATCGTGGTGCCCTACGCGCCGGGCGGTTTCAATGACACGCTGGGGCGGCTGTTCGCCCGCAAGCTGCAGGAGGCGTGGGGCCAGCCGGTCGTGGTCGAGAACAAGGGCGGGGCGGGCACCATCGTGGGCACAGAGATGGTGGCGCGCGCCACGCCGGACGGCTACACCTTGCTGATCAACGGCTTTCCGCTGATCCTGAACCAGTATCTGCACGAGAAGCTGCCCTATGACACGGCGAAGGATTTCGTGCCCGTCATCGCCGGCGCGCAATCGCGCAATCTGCTGGTGGTCCGCGCCGATTCGCCGATCAAGACCGTCGCCGACCTGGTCGCGCGCGCCAAGGCGGAGCCCGGCAAGTTCAACTACGCATCGGCCGGCAACGGCAGCTCGAACCACGTCACGATGGAGTATTTCAAGAACGAGACCGGCGCCCAGCTGACGCAGATTCCCTACAAGGGCAGCGCGCCCATGATCACCGATCTGCTGGGCGGGCAGGTCGACGTGATGTTCGACAACGTGCCGCACGTGCTCCCGCACGTTCAGGCCGGCAAGATGCGCGCGCTGGCCATTACCAGCAAGGAAAGGTCCAAGCTGGCGCCCGACGTGCCCACCGTCGCCGAGCAGGGCTATCCCGATTTCGAAGTGGCCGTGCCCTACGGGCTGTTCGCGCCGGCCGGCACCCCGAAGGAAATCGTGGCCAAGATCAACGCCGAGTTGCAGAAGGCGATCGCCACGCCGGAAGTGCAGGACATCTTCGTCAAGCAGGGCGTCGAGACGCTGAGCGGTTCCCCGGAGGATTTCCAGAAATTCTTCCAGGCTCAGATGGACAAGTGGTCCAAGGTCGTCAAGGCCACCGGAATCAAGGCCAATTGAGCAGCCGGTTTCGAAGCGAGAGGTCGTAGGCCATGCAGCAGCAAGTAGAGGATCGGACCAGGGCCGCGGCGGCTGAACGGCCGCATGTCGGCCGCCGCGCGGAACGCATCGAGGATGCCACCCTGTTGACGGGGCGTGGACGCTACGGCGACGATGTGGGCGTCAAGCCCGGCACGCTCTACGCCGCCGTCGTGCGCTCGCCGCACGCCCATGCCCGCCTGCTGGGCGTGAATGCCCAGGCGGCCCTGGCGCTGCCGGGCGTCAGGACGGTGCTGACCGGCGAGGACGTCAGGGCCTGGTCCCGGCCTTTCGTCGTCGGCGTCAAGCAGCCCATGGAACAATGGGCGCTGGCCATGGACAGGGTGCGCTACGTGGGCGAGCCCGTCGCGGTGGTGGTCGCGGAATCCCGCTACATCGCCGAAGACGGCGCGGACCTGGTCGAGGCCGCCTACGAGCCGCTGCCGGTGGCCGTGGAGATCGAGCAGGCGCTGTCCGGGGACGCGCCGGTGCTGCACGACAAGGTCGGCGGCAACGTCGTCAGCGAGCGGAACTTCAGCTATGGCAACCCGGACCAGGCATTCGCCACGGCGGCCCATCGGATCGAACTGACCGCGAAGTATCCGCGCAATTCCTGTACGCCGATCGAAGGCGCGGTCGTCATCGCCGAGTACATCTCCCCCGAAGACGGCTATGAAGCCAGCTCCAATTTCATGGGGCCGTTCTCGCTGCATACGGTCATGGCGCTGGCCCTGAACGTGCCGGGCACCCAGCTCCGGCACCGGGGCTTCCGCGACTCCGGCGGCAGCTTCGGCGTCAAGCAGGCGGTTTTTCCCTACATCGTGCTGATGTGCCTGGCGGCGCGCAAGGCCGGCGCGCCGGTCAAGTGGGTCGAGGACCGCCTGGAGCACCTGGTCGCGGCCACCACCGCCACCGGGCGCCTGACCCGGCTGGAGGCCGCGGTCGATGCGGAGGGGCGCATCATCGCGCTGGACTACGATCAGGTGGACGACTGCGGCGCCTATCTGCGCGCGCCCGAGCCGGCGAGCTTCTACCGCATGCACGGCGTGCTGACCGGCGCCTATGCCATCCGCCACCTGAAAGTCCGCAATCGCATCCTGCTCACCAACAAGATGCCCACCGGGCTGGTGCGCGGGTTCGGCGGCCCGCAAGTCTATTTCATGCTCGAACGGCTGATGCAGCGCATCTCGGTGGAGCTCGGCATCGATCCGCTGACCGTGTACCGGCGCAATTTCGTGCGGCCCGATGCCTTCCCGTACCGGGCGATCGCCGGCGCGCTGCTCGATTCGGGAGACTACGAGCGCCTGATGGACAAGGCCGTGGCGCAAGGCGGGCTGGACGAACTCTGCCAGCGCCGCGCCGCCGCCCGTGCCGAGGGCAGGCTGTATGGAATCGGCTTTTGCGCCATCGTCGAGCCCTCCATCTCCAACATGGGCTACATCACCATCGCGCTCACCCCCGAAATGCGCGCCAAGGCGGGTCCGAAGAACGGCGCCATCGCCGCGGCCACCATCAGCGTGGATCCCCTGGGCGGATTGACGGTGGTGGTGGCTTCGTCCCCCGCGGGTCAGGGCCACCGGACGGTATGCGCCCAGGTGGCGGCCGACGTGTTCGGGCTGGATCCCGGCCAGATCACCGTGAACGTGGATTTCGACACGCAGAAGGACGCCTGGTCGGTCGCCGCGGGCAATTATTCCAGCCGCTTCGCGGGGGCGGTGGCGGGCACCGTGCACCTGGCCGCCACCCGGCTGCGCGACAAGCTGGCGCGCATCGCCGCCAGGCAGCTGGACTGCCGGCCCGATGAGCTCGAGTTCCGGGACGGGAAAATCCAGGTCAAGGGCGACGCCTCGCGCAGCCTGCCTTTCACCCGCACGGCGGGCAGCTCGCACTGGGCGCCCGGGCTGTTGCCCGAAGGCATGGAGCCCCCGGTGCGGGAGACCGTTTTCTGGACGCCCGAGCAACTGACGCCGCCCGACGAAGACGAGCGCGTGAACACCTCGGCCGCCTACAGCTTCACTTTCGATTTCTGCGGGGTCGAGGTCGACCGCGACACCGGCCGCGTGCGGATAGACCGCTACGTCACCGGCCATGACGCCGGCCGCCTGCTGAATCCCGCGCTGGCCGACGGCCAGATCCGGGGCGCCTTCGCGCAGGGGCTGGGCGCCGCCCTGATGGAGGAATTCCAGTACGGCCCGGACGGCAGCTTTCTGTCGGGCACGTTCGCCGATTATCTGGTGCCCACCAGCTGCGAGGTGCCGGAGCCCGTGATCGTGCATCAGGAAACCTGGTCGCCGTTCACCCCGCTGGGCGCCAAGGGCCTGGGCGAGGGCAACAACATGAGCACGCCGCCGTGCATCGCCAATGCCGTGGCCGACGCGCTCTCCGTCAAGGACCTCATGCTGCCGCTCACGCCGTCCCGGGTGATGGACCTGATCGGCATCGAGGACCCGCCCTCCACCCGGGCGCCGGCCGACGCGGCGCCGCCGCCGGCCAAGGGCGGCAAGGCCCTGACCGCGAGCGGCGAAGTCCAGCTGGCCGCCGACCGGGAAGCGGTGTTCGCCGTGCTGCTGGACCCGAACGCGCTGGCGAAGGTGATTCCGGGCTGCAATGCGCTGCAGAGCACGGGCAAGAACCGGTACAAGGCCGACGTGACGGTGGGCATCGGAATGATCAAGGCCCGCTATGCGGCCGAGGTGAGCCTGAGCGAGCTCGACCCGCCGAACAGCCTGCGGCTGTCCGGCGCGGGGCTGTCCAGCGTCGGTTCCGCGCAGGGCACCGGCATGGTAAGGCTGGAATCCAATGCGGGCGGCACGCTGCTCAAGTACGACTACGAGGCCCAGGTATCGGGCAAAGTGGCCGCGGTGGGCGGGCGGATGCTGGAAGGCGCCGCGCGCATCGTCCTCGGCCAGCTGTTCGAGCAGCTGGGCCGGCAGGCCTCGGGCGGCGGCGCCGCCAAGGCTCGGCTTTCGCTCTGGGCGCGCCTGCTGCGGTTCCTGAGGAGGGCGAAATGAAGCCATATGCATTTGACTACCTGGCCGCCGGGTCCGCGGAAGAGGCGGTCGCCTTGCTGGCCCAGCTGGGCGGCGACGCCCGGATTCTCGCGGGCGGGCAATCCCTGATGGCGGTGCTGAACATGCGCCTCGCGCAGCCGTCCGCGCTGATCGACGTCTCCGCCACGGCGGACCTGAACTACGTGCGCATCGAGAAAGGGCATCTGGCGGTCGGGGCCGCGGCGACGCAGGCCAGCGTGGAATGGCGCGCCGGGCTGGCCGACGAAGTCCCTTTGCTGGCGCGGGCGATTCCCTATATCTCCCATTTCCAGATCCGGAACCGCGGCACCGTCTGCGGTTCGGTCGCCCACGCGGACCCCAGCGCGGAACTGCCGCTGGTGCTGACGGCGCTGGACGGCGCCGTCGTGCTGCGCAGCAAGAAATCGCGGCGCAGCCTGAAGGCGGCCGAATTCTTCCAGGGCATGCTGACCACGGCCCGCCGGCCCGACGAACTGGTCGAGGAAGTGCGTTTTCCCCTGGCCAGGCCGGGGCAGCGGGTGGCGTTCCAGGAGTTCGCCGCCCGGCACGGGGATTTCGCGATGGCGGCGGTGGCCGCCGTGGCCGACGGGCGGCGCGTCCGTCTGGCGGTGGGGGGCGTCGCGGACCGCCCGATGGTGCGCGAATGGGAAGGGCTGGACGAATCCGGCATCGACGATGCGCTCAATGAATTCGCCTGGGATCTGCAGGCGCAGGACGACCATCACGCAAGCGCGCGCTTCCGCAGGCATCTGGTGAGGCGCCTGGGAAGAAAGGCCATCGAGACGGTACAGGCGAAGGAGGTACAGGCATGAGCCAATTGAAGAAGGGGCAGACCCGCAGCGTGACGCTGACGCTGAACGGCAACGTCCGCAGCGGGGATTGCGAAGCGCGCACCTTGCTCTCGGACTTTCTGAGGCATGAGCTGGGCGTGACGGGCACGCACGTCGGCTGCGAGCACGGCGTCTGCGGCGCCTGCACGGTCCAGATCGACGGCGTGGCGCAGCGCTCCTGCCTGGCCCTGGCGGTGCAGGCGGAGGGCAGGCGGGTCGACACCGTCGAAGGCCTGTCCGGCCATGAGGACGGCCTGAGCGACCTGCAGGCCGCCTTCCGCCGCAATCATGCCTTGCAGTGCGGGTTCTGCACGGCCGGAATCCTGATGTCTTGCGACGATTATCTCCGGCGCAAGCCGGATCCCACGGAAGCGGAAGTCAGGGAGATGCTCTCGGGCCATCTCTGCCGCTGCACCGGGTACACCAATATCGTCAAAGCGGTACTCGAGACGGCTGCGGAAAGGCGCGCCGCCGTCTCCAACTGAATGGAACACCGGAGAAGGAAATGCTGGATTTGGGTAGAACATTCCTCCAGAGCATGGAACGCAGCCCCGCCGCGCCGGCGATCGTCGACGGCGACAAAAAGCTGAGCTATGCGGAATGGGGGGCGGAGATCGCGCGGCTGGTCCGCGGGCTGCGGGAATTGGGGCTCGCGCGCGGCGACCGGGTGCTGGCGGTGATGCAGAACCGCTATGAGATGGCGACCCTGCACTGGGCCTGCCAATTCATGGGCCTGGTCGTCACCCCGCTGAACTGGCGCGCCAAGCCGGAAGAGGTCGGATACTGCATCCAGGATGCGCAGGTGAAGGCCGTTTTCTATGAAGCGGTCAGCGAAGAGGCCGTGCTCGGCGCCCCCGAGGCCGGCGGCATCGCCCGCGTGTCCGTCGGCGCCGTCCGCGGCGAGGGCGGCGCGAGCTTCGAAGCCCTGTGCTCGCAGGGCGCGGACGAACTGACGCCGTGCGCCGACAGCGGCGATTATTCGCTCATGCTCTACACCTCGGGCACCACGGGCAAGCCCAAAGGGGTGCCGCGCCGCCATCGGCACGAGCGCGCGGCCGCCCTGGGGCACGTGGCGCAGAATCTTTACCGCACGGGCGAGCGCACCCTGGGCGTCATGCCGCTGTATCACACGATGGGCGTGCGTTCCCTGCTGTCCATGGCGCTGGTCGACGGCGTGTTCGTCTGCATGCCGCGGTTCGACGCCCGGGGCGCCCTGGCCCTGATCGAATCGGAAAAGATAAGCTGCCTGTACCTGGTCCCCACGCTCTACCATGAAATCCTGGGCGCGCTGGAGCACCGGAAGACGGACATCGGGTCGGTGCGGAAGCTGGGGTTCGCCGGCGCGCCCATGTCGGACGGCCTGCTGAGGAAAGTCCAGCAAGTGTTCCAGCCGGAACTATTCGTCAATCACTATGGCTCGTCCGAGATCTACACCGTCTCGATCAACCAGCGCGCCCTGGACAAGCCCGGCTGCGCGGGGCGCGCCGGCATCAATGCCCGCCTGAGGCTGGTGAGGCTGGATGCGGCGGGGCCGGACGAGCAGGTGGAGCGGGGCGTGGAAGGGCAGATCATCGCCGACCTGGCGGGCGACGAAGCCTTCGAGGGGTATTGGAACCGGCCCGACGCCGACGCCAAATCGATGCGCGGCGGCTGGTACTTCACCGGCGACACCGGCTATATCGACGGCGACGGCGACCTCTTCGTGACGGGGCGGGTCGACGACATGATCATCAGCGGCGGCGAGAACATTTCCCCGGTCGACATCGAGTCGGTCCTGTCGCTGCACGAGGCGGTGGACGAAGTGGCGGTCACCGGCCTGCCCGACGAGAAATGGGGGCAGCGCGTCGTCGCGTTCGTGAAGCGCAGGCATGCCGTCGACGCGGGCGAGCTCGATGCGCATTGCCGCGCGTCGGACCTGCTGAACTTCAAGCGCCCGCGGGAATACGTGTTCGTCCGCGAGATTCCCAAGTCGCCGGTCGGAAAGATTTTGCGCCGCAAGCTCGTGGCGGGTGAATACGAGAGCGACCAACCAACAGGAGTCACAGAAACATGAGTCTATCGTCAACGCACACCGTCTATCCGGACCTCCGGAGCTGGCTGCGCCGTCTTTCCGAGACCGACCGCGTGGCGGTGCTGCGTGAGAACACGCCGCTCAAGCATAGGCTGGCCGCCATTGCGAAGCGGCTGGACGGCAGCAAGGCGGCTTATTTTCCCAAGCCAGACGGGCACCCGATCCCCGTGATTTCGGGCTTCATGTCGCGCCGCGGCTGGATCGCCGAAGCCATGGGCGTCGACGAGGGCGAGTTGCTGGCGCGTTTTCGCCAGGCGGCCGACAACCCCTTGCCCTGGAAGGAGACGCCCGCGGGCCAGGCGCCCTGCCAGCAGGTGGTGCACCGCGAGGTCGACATGCACGACCTGCTGCCCATACCCACGCACAGCGAGCACGACAGCGGCCCTTACATCACGGCGGGCATGGTTATCGCGCGCAATCCCGTGACCGGCGTCCAGAACGTGTCGATCAACCGCATCCAGGTGCACGGCAAGCGCCGCATGGCCCTGCTCATGCTGCCGCGGCACCTGCACGCTTTCTACAAAGCGGCGGAGGCCGCGGGCCAGGCCTTGCCCATCGCGATCGTGATCGGCGCCGACCCCTTGACCCTGCTGGCGTCGCAAGCCATCACGCCCATCGATTACGACGAACTGGAGATCGCGGGCGCGCTGCACGGCAAGCCGCTGGAGGTGGCCAAGTGCCTGAGCAACGAGGTGCGCGTGCCCGCCCATGCGGAAATCGTCATCGAGGGGCGCATCTTGCCGGGCGAGCGCGACGAGGAAGGCCCTTTCGGGGAATTTCCCAAGTACTACAGCGCCCGTGAGTTCCGCGAAGTCATCGACGTGGACCTGGTCTCGCACCGGCGATCCCCCATCTACCACACCATCGTGCCGGCGGAGATGGAGCACCTGCTGCTGGGCTCCATTCCCCGGGAGGCCACGCTGCTCGCGCATCTGCAGCGCAGCTTTCCCGGCGTGCTGGACGTCCACCTGTCCATCGGGGGCGTGGGCCGCTACCACCTGTTCGTCAAGCTGCGCAAGACGCACGAGGGCATGCCGAAGAACGTGATCCTGTGCGCGTTCGGCGCGCACTACGACATCAAGCACGTGGTCGTGGTCGACGAGGACGTGGACGTGCACGAGCCGCAGCAGGTGGAATGGGCCATTTCGACCCGCTTCCAGGCGGACCGGGATCTCGTCGTCATCGCGGGGGCGCAGGGTTCCGTCCTGGATCCGTCCACCACGCTGTATCACGGCGGCCGGGACACCGCCGAACTCGAGCTCCATCAGCAAGGCATGAGCGCCAAGATGGGGCTGGACGCCACACGCCCCGTCCGCTATCACGATCACGTGTTCACCAAGGTCATGATCCCGGGCGAAAAAGACATCGACCTGTCGGCCGAGGTCGTGCCGGGCGTCCGGATCGACTGGGACAGCCTCTGAGAACCGCCATGCAGAGTTCCAAGAAGAAACTGATCGTGGCCATTACAGGGGCCAGCGGCGCGGTGTACGGCGTACGCATACTCCGGCACCTGCAGACCCTGCCCGATTGGGAGAGCCATCTGGTGCTGTCCCAGTCGGGCGCGCTGACGGCGTCGCAGGAACTGGACCTCACCCGGGCCGAGATCGAATCCATGGCCGGCGTGGTCCATAGCGTCAAGAACATAGGCGCCACCATCGCCAGCGGGTCCTTCCCCAATGCCGGCATGATCGTGGCGCCGTGCTCGATGAAGACGCTGGCCGCCATCGCCTTGGGGCTGGCCGACAACCTGGTGGCGCGCGCGGCCGACGTCGCCCTGAAAGAGCGCCGCCGGGTGGCCCTGATGACCCGCGAAACCCCGTTGAACCTGGCGCACCTGCGCAACATGACGGCGGCGACCGAAATGGGGGCCATCATCTGCCCGCCGGTCCCCGCCTTCTATGCCCGGCCGGCGTCCATCGACGACATGGTGGACCATACCGTGGGCCGGGTCCTGGACCTTTTCGACATTCCCCATGACAAGCTGACCAGGCGCTGGGACGGCATCCGCCCCGCCGGCGCCGATTCATATTAACTTACACTTCCGGCATCGCCGAAGAAAGGAACAACATCGTGTCCCAACTCAAACATTCCGCACAGGACAAGCTCGAACGGCTGGACGGCTTCCATGTCAGCATCGACGCCCGGACCGGGCGCGCGGACGTCGTGCTGGCCCGCCCGCCTTTCAACATCATTTCCATGGCCCAGCGCGACCAGCTGCGCCTGGTGTTCGAATCGCTGGACGAGAACGACGAGGTGCGCGTCATCGTCCTGCGCGCGGAAGGCGAGCATTTCTCCAGCGGCGGCGACATCAAGGGCTTCCTGGAGGCCAGCCCCGAGCACGTGTCCAAGCTCGCATGGAATATCGCCGCGCCGGCGCGCTGCTCCAAGCCGGTGATCGCCGTGAACCAGGGCTATTGCTTCGGCGTCGGCTTCGAAATCTCGCTGGCCTGCGATTTCCGCATCGTGACCGACACGACGCTCTACGCGCTGCCCGAGCAGAAGCTCGGCCAGATTCCCGGATCCGGCGGCTCGGCCCGCCTGCAGAAGATGGTGGGCATCACGAGGACCAAGGACGTGGTCATGCGTTCGCGCCGCGTGCCGGGGCGGCAGGCTTACGATTGGGGCATCGCCACCGAGTTCGTCCCGCTGGCCGAACTCGAAGCCGCCACGGACAGCCTGGTGAAGGAGCTGCTGTTCTTCTCGCCCCTGGCCCAGCGCACGGCCAAGAAGCTGCTCAACGACACGGACGATGCGACGCTGTCCGTGGCGATAGAGCTCGAAGGCCATTGCTACAGCCGCCTGCGGTCCTCCGACGATTTCCGTGAGGGCGTCGAAGCCTTCCATGGAAAGCGCGCGCCGAAGTTCATCGGATCATGATCGGTTCCCGGATGCGCATATGGGCATGAACGCCATGTTGTCGATCGCCGATCTTCAGAAAGCCGCGAAGCGCCGCCTGCCTGCGGGCATATACGGCTATGTCGACGGGGCGTCCGAAGACCATCGCACCTTGCGGGCCAACCGTTCCGCCTTCGAGCGCTGGGCGTTCACCCCGCATGCGCTCGTCGATGTGTCGCGGCGATCGCAAAGCACCGGCCTGTTCGGAAAGACCTGGTCCATGCCCATCGGGATCGGCCCCATGGGCGTGTGCGGGGTGGTCGCCTACGATGGGGACTGCGCGCTGGCCAGGGCCGCCGCTTCGGCGGGCGTGCCTTTCGTGCTCAGCGCCGCGTCGACCACGCCCATGGAGCGTGTGCTGCGCGAGAATCCGGACGCCTGGTACCAGGCCTATCTGCCGGCCAATATGGCGGTCATCGAACCCTTGCTGCAGCGGGTGCGCGCGGCGGGCGTCGGCGTGCTGGTGGTGACGGTGGACGTGCCCATCGCCTCCACGCGCGAGAACGAATTGCGCAACGGCTTTTCGATTCCTCTCAGATGGACGCCGAAGCTGGTTGTGTCGGGCATGCTGAAGCCCGGCTGGCTGCTGGGCACCTTCGCCAGAACGCTGGCCCGGCAGGGCATCCCCCATTTCGAGAACTTCACCGCGGAACGCGGCGGCCCCATCATCGTGGCGCAGAAAGGCGATCATCGCGCCGGCCGGGCCGCAATGAGCTGGAAGGAAATCCGCGCGATACGGGATTCGTGGAAGGGCAAGCTCGTCGTCAAGGGCATTTTGCGCGCCGAAGACGCGCGCACCGCCGAAAGCATAGGCGTCGACGGCGTCTTCGTGTCCAATCATGGCGGCCGCCAGCTCGACGGGGCCGTCTCCACGCTGGCGGTGCTGCCCGAGATCGCGGCGGCGACGACCCGCGCGGCGGTCATCGTCGACGGCGGCTTTCGCCGCGGCACCGACGTGATCAAGGCCATGGCCCTGGGTGCGGATTTCGTGTTCGCCGGGCGGCCCTTCATGTACGGCCTCGCCGCGGGCGGCGAGGCGGGCGCGCGCCATGCCTTGAATCTATTGAAGAAAGAGATCGATGTGGACCTGGCGCTGCTGGGCTGCCCGGACCTGGCGGAAGTCGACGGGCGCTATCTCAGGGACATGCGTGCCGCCGCGGCGTCCGCGGGCCGGCAGGAACAAGACAATGTTTAGCGTTCCGTGGCGCCGTCGCGCGCCTTGCGCGGCCGCGCCCAGGGACACAGGGAGAAAAAAACAATGAGCGAAGGAAACGGATTGCGCACGGGCGGCCAGGTGCTGGTGGACGCCTTGCGCCTGCATGGCGCCGATACGGCATATTGCGTGCCGGGGGAAAGCTTTCTGGCGGTGCTCGACGCCTTGTACGAATTTCGGGACGAGTTCCGCCTCATCGTCTGCCGCCAGGAAGGCGGCGCGGCCCATATGGCGGAAGCCCATGGCAAACTCACCGGCCGGCCGGGAATCTGCTTCGTCACGCGCGGGCCGGGCTCCACCAATGCCAGCATCGCCATCCATACCGCCAGGCAGGACTCGACGCCCCTGATCGTCTTCGTGGGGCAGGTGGGGCGCGACTGCATGGGCCGCGAAGCCTGGCAGGAAATCGACTACCGGCACATGTTCGGCCATATCGCCAAGTGGGTCGAGCAGATCGACGACCCGCGCCGGATTCCGGAGTTCATCAGCCGGGCCTTCCACGTGGCGACTTCCGGCCGGCCCGGGCCCGTGGTGCTGGCCCTGCCGGAGGACATGCTGGTCGAGCCGGTCGCCGCGGCGAGCGCCCGGCCCTTCCGGGCGCCGCATTCGGCGCCCGCGGTGGCGGACATGCTGGCCTTGGCCGCCGCGCTGGAGTCGGCGGAGCGTCCCATGATGATCCTCGGCGGCGGAGGCTGGACCCGCGAAGCCGGCGACGACATCGGCCGCTTTGCCGCGGCCTTCGACCTGCCGGTGGCTTGCGCCTTCCGGCGCCAGGATCTCCTGGACAACCGCCACGACAGCTATGTGGGCGAGGCCGGCCTGGGCATGAACCCCAAGCTGGCCGCGCGCATCAAAGAAGCCGACCTGATCCTGGCCGTCGGCGCGCGCCTGGGTGAAACGACGACCAGCGGCTACAGCCTGCTCGACGTGCCATGCCCCGCGCAGAGGTTCCTGCACGTGCACCCCGATCCCAACGAACTGGGCCGCGTCTATCAGGCGGAGCTGTCCATCGTTGCGGCGACGAAAGACTTCGCCAAGGCCGCCGCCGCGCTGGAGCCCGGCCGCAAGACGCCCGCCTGGGGCGCATGGACCCGGGCCGCCCGGCGGGATTACCTGGACTTCCTGGCGCCCGAGCCGATGGACGGCGCGGTCAACCTCGGCGAGATCGTGAAGCACCTGAGCGACACCCTGCCCGCGGACAGCATCATCACCAACGGCGCGGGCAACTACACGCTATGGGTGCAGCGCCACTACCAATACCGGGGCCTGCGCACGCAAATGGCGCCCACGAGCGGGACCATGGGCTACGGCGTTCCGGCGGCGATCGCCTCGAAGGTGGTCCACCCGGACAAGACCGTGGTGTGCTTTGCCGGCGACGGCTGCTTCCTGATGAACGGGCAGGAGCTCGCCACCGCGATCCAGTACGGGCTGGATCCCGTCTTCATCGTCGTGAACAACGGCATGTACGGCAGCATACGCATGCACCAGGAGCGCCATTATCCCCGGCGGGTGCATGGCACCGATCTGGTGAACCCGGATTTCGTGGCCCTTGCGCGGTCGTATGGCGCCTATGCCGAGCGGGTCGAGCGCACGGAGGATTTCGCCCCGGCGTTCGAGCGGGCGCGCGCATCGGGGCGCGCCGCATTGCTGGAACTGCGGGTCAGCCAGGAGGCCTTGTCCCCGCGCCTGACCATTACGGGCTTGCGGGGCGCATAGCCAGATCGGAAGCCTGGTCGACGTCGCGCACGCAGCCGGCGTCGTCGACGTCGATCAGGCACAGGTCCCGGCGATGGGCCGCCAGGACGGATTTCGCCCCCTGGTCACCCTGGATGGCGCTCAGTTCCGGAAGGTAGCGGTGGTGGAACCAGACGGGATGGCCGCGGAGGCCCTGGTGGACGGGCGCGGCCAGCGGGTGGTCCGCGGCGGCGTCCAGGACCTTCCGGATGGTCGCGGGCCGTATGAAGGGCAAGTCGGCCGGGGTGATCAGCCAGCCCTGCGCCTGGGCGTGCCGGCGCACGGCCCAGGACAGCGTGCCGCCCATGCCGCCTTCGGACGCTTCGGTCAGCAGGGACGCGATGCCGTGCGCGGCCAGCATGGCCGCATGTTCGTGGTCTTCCCGCCCGAGTATGACGGTGGTGTCCGGTAGCACGCCCTGGTAGGCCAGCGCGGTGCGCAGGAGCATGGGGACGCCGTCCACGGGCTCCAGGCGCTTGTCGCGCCCGAATCGCCTGGACCGCCCGGCGGCCAGGATGATCGCGGTGATGGGCTGCATGGGGTGTTGTGTTATATAGTTGCGTATTTCGCCCGGCGCTTGGCGGCATCGGCCCGAAGCGGGGTTGACGGCCGGCACTGAAGCCGGATGGCTGGGGTTGGAGCATTGTAATGAAATTTAATGAGCTGAAAGCGGGAATGGTGTTCAAGCATCCGCCGGTGGTGGTCGGCGAGGAGGAGATGCTGGCGTTTGCGAGGGCCTATGACCCTCAATGGTTCCATGTCGACAAGGAAGCGGCGCGCAAGGGGCGCTGGGGCGGGCTGATCAGCAGCGGCTGGCTGACGTGCGGCGTGGCGATGCGGATGGCGGTCGCGGCGGTTCTGCACGATTCGGAATCGTTCGCTTCCCCGGGGGTGGAACGCTTGCGGTGGATTCTGCCGGTGCGGCCGGGCGATGCGCTTCGCCTCGAGGCCACGATCGATTCGGTGCGCGTGTCTTCTTCGCGCGATGACCTGGGAATCATGCGCTGGACCTGGCGCCTGTTCAACCAGCGCGACGAACATGTGTTCGAGGTCGAGGCGACCAGCCTGTTCGACCTGGGCGGCGGCGAGCCTCAAGGCGCGTGATGCGCCGGCCGGCCCTGGCCCGCTCCGGGCGCCAGGGCGCCCCCGGGGCAATTGTTATGTAGTTGCTATTTCCTTGCGGCGCTCCCTCCTAGACTGATCACGACGATGACCAGCCTTGAGGAGGATGAATATGGCGCGTTTAGACCCATTGACCCGGGAAACCATGTCCGAGGAGCAGCGCAAGCTGTGCGACTGGTTTGCGGAGACCATTGGCGGAGACATGATGGCGACGCACCGGACATGGTTGCGCAGCACGGCCTTCGCACCGCACATTTTCCACTATGCGGCCTATCTGCGCCGCCGCAGCATGGACTACCGCAAGCGCGAGCTGGTGATCCTGATCGTCGGCAGGGCGTGCAATGCGCCCCTGGAGTGGATGGACCACCTGCCCACCGCTCGCGAGGCGGGTATCGAAGAGCACATCATCGCGGCATTGTCGGAATACCGGCTGCCTCGCTTCGAGCGCGAGGATGACCGCATTCTCTATCAGTTCTGTGTCGAGCTATTGAACACCTATCGGGTGACGGACGACACCTTCCGGCAGGCGTTGAACGCGTTCGGCGACAAAGTCGTCGTGGAGCTGGTGGCCATCACCGGCCTGTACGTCACGCTGGCGATGCTGATCGGCGCCTTCGATTTCGATGCGCCGCCCGGCGTTCCCATGCCGTTCCGCGTCGACGTGAAGCCCAACACATTGATGCCGCAGCCGGCCTCCCTGGCGGATTGGCCGGCCTGACCTTTTCTGTTGTGCAGACTAGCGCGCCGGCCGCCGCGCTCGAGCGGATGCCGGCTGAACTCCGAAATTGCGTAGAGGTGATTCTGATGAAAATCCCACGTTTCCTGTTGAGCGCCATTGGTTTATGTTCCGCGCTGGGCGTCGCGCACGGCGCGGCCGCCGCGGAGGCCTGGCCGGCCAAGCCGATCACGATCATCGTCGGCTACCCGGCCGGCGGCAGCAACGATATCGTTGGCCGGATCGTTGCGAAAGGGCTGTCGGAGCGGCTGGGCGTCCAGGCCGTCGTCGACAACCGGACCGGCGCGGCCGGCAGCATAGGCGCCGAAGCCGCGGCCCGCGCGAAGCCGGACGGCTACACGCTATACATGATGTCCAGCGCCCAGGCGCTGGCGCCCAGCATCCGCAAGGGCTTGAACTACGATCCCGTGACGAGCTATGACCCCATCGCGCTGGCGGTGTCGACCACTTATGTGCTGGCGGTCAATCCGAAAGACAAAGCCGCCAACGTGAAGGAGCTGATCGAAGAGGCGAAGGCCAGGCCGGGACAGATGAAGTATGCGTCATCCGGCATAGGCGCCGGCATCCACCTGACGAGCGAGCGTTTCAAGAGCCTGGCTGGCGTCGATATCGTGCACGTGCCTTACAGGGGGGATACGCCGATGATCACGGACCTGATGGGCGGACACGTTCAGATGGCCTTCATCCCGATTCCGGGCGCGCGGTCCTATGTGGCTTCCGGTGCGTTGCGCGGCCTGGCCGTAACCAGCGACGAGCGGATCGCCGCGCTGCCCGATGTGCCGACGTTCGAGGAAAGCGGCGGGCCGAAAGGTTTGAACATGAGCGCCTGGTGGGGGCTGGTCGCGCCCGCGGGAACGCCCAAGGACGTCCTGGACAAAATCGAGGACGCCGCTGTCCAGACGCTCAAGAGCGAAGAGGTCCGGCGGCAGTTCGCCGAGCTGGCGTTCGAACCCGGTTCATTGACGCGCGAGGACTTCCGCAAATTCATCGCCGAAGAAAAAGAGAAGTTCGCGGAGATCATCCGTGCGTCCAACATCAAGGTCGAGTGACCGCATGTCCGCAACGCGCAGCGGGCCGTGCGCCCATGAGCGCATATTGATCATGGGCGCCGGCGCCGTCGGCGGCTACATCGGCGCGCTGCTGCACCAGGCGGGATGCGCCGTGACCTTGGCGGACGGGTGGCAAGCGCAGGTGGACGCCATTGGGCGGCACGGCCTGGTGCTCGAATCGCCGGAGGGGACGAGCACGTTTCGCCCGCCCGCCATCCCCCTGTCTCGCCTCGATCGCTTGGCCGTCCGTCCGGACTTGATCCTGTTGTGTACGAAACTCTACGAGACTTCGGCCACGCTGGACGCGCTGGCCCGGGCGGGCTTGTCCGGCATACCGCTGGTCAATCTCCAGAACGGCTTGGTGGATGAAGCGATTGCGGCGGCCGTCGGGCGGGACCATGTCCTGGGTGGAATCGCGACGGGATTGAACGTGGCGATCATCGAACCGGGCCGCATTCGCCGCGATAGCGCGTCCGGGCTGGGCGAGGTGTTCCAGATCGGCGAATTGAACGGCGAGCGCAGCCGGCGTGCCCACCGGATCGCCGAACTGCTTGCCGTCGTGGATCATGCCGTCGTGGTGGATGACTTGCTGGCCCGGAGATGGCGGAAATTGAGCCTGAACTGTTTGTCCTCCGGCTTGTGCGCCATCAGCGGCCTGGCGGTCTCGGCGCTGTACCGCGATCCGCATGCGCGGGCGCTGCTGCCGCGGCTGGGAAGCGAAGCCTTGTCGGTGGGCGACGGCCTGGGCTATGCATCCAGCATGCTGTTGGGCGTGGAAGCCGCCGTCTGGCATGGCGCGGCGGTGGCCGAGCCCGGCGCGCGCGAACGGTTGCACGCGGCGTTCGACGCCCAGGCATTGGCGCAGCGCATGGATTTCCGGTCAGGCATGCTGCAGGACATGCTGCGCGGCCGGCCGACCGAAGTCGAGTTCTTCAATGGCTGCATCGCCCGCCGCGGCCCGGCCTGCGGCAAGCGCGCGGACACCCATGCGGCGGTGGCGGAGAGGGTGCGCCAAGTGGAGCGTGGCGCCATGCCGATGGGCGCCGGCAACCTGGCGGACCTGGCTTGCCGGCTCGGCGGCAAGGCGTAGCCGCCGGCGCGGCTTTCAGTCTTGTACGATGATCTGTGAAAGCAGGCCCCGGTCGGTGATCTGTATGTTGCCGTAGCCGACCTGCAGCATGCCCGCCTGTTCCATCCGTTTGAGTTCGCGGTTGACGGCATGCCGCGATACGCCGAGCAGATGGGCCAGTTCATCCTGCGTTTGAACGATCAGCCCGGGGGATGCCGCTTCGTTGCCGGAGGCCGTGTCGACGAGCATGTCCAGCAGGCGGGCAAGCCGTTGCCGCAGGGACAGCAGCGCCAGTTCGTCGATGATGCGATTGGCCGTGCGTATGCGGTCGCACAGCGCGTGGCTGAAGCATTTGTAGGAGGCGGGGTATTGGTCCAGCACGGCAAGAAAGTCGGGGCGCGGGATGATCAGCACCTTGGCCGCCGACAGTACGCGGCTGTCTCGCAGGGAGGGCTTCCCGTCGAGCGCGGCGGCAAGGCCGATGATGCCGTCGAACTCCGTCATGGACAGGGTGAATTCGTGCCCTTCGAGCGAGACGGTGCTTGCGCATATGGCGCCGCTGATGAGGATGCCGACCCCGGGAGGGTGCTCGCCCTTGCGGGTGAGCAGCGCGCCGCGTTCGAGCGAGAGCACGTATGCCCGGCTTGCGAAGGCCGCCAGCACTTCGTCGGGCAGCGACTCGAACCAGCGCGTGGCCTTGATGACGTCATGGGCGGAAACAACCTGGGGCGGACGGATCGCGCTGCGTGATGGGGAGGTTGCCTTCGTCATTCGCAAACGTCAAGAGGGGAGGCCCATTGGGGCCTTCATCCTAGCATGGGCCGACCGAATCGCAACTCGGGATTTCCCCTGCGAAATCCGCGCGCAAATGTAATCAAGGTCATATTTCAGGCGGGCCGGCGCTCGATAGAATGGCCGCATGAAATCACCTATCGTATGCCTGACTTTCGACTTCGACGCCCTGTCGCTCTGGCTGGCGCGAGGCCTGTCGACGCCCACGCCGCTGTCGCGCGGCGAGTTCTGCGCCGTCGGGGCGGAACGCGTGCTTCAGCTGCTCAAAGAGCGGGGCGTGACCAGCACCTGGTTCATTCCCGGCCTGACGCTGGAAACCTATCCGGAAATCTGCCGCCGCGTCATGGCCGCCGGGCATGAAATCGGCCATCATGGCTGGACGCACGTCCCCCCGGCGCAGCTCTCCCGCGAAGAAGAGGAAACCGGCCTGGAGCGGGCCAATGCGTCCATCCGGCGGTTGACGGGCAAGAACGCCGTCGGGTATCGGTCGCCCTCATGGGATCTGAGCGAGCACACGGTCGAGCTGCTGCTGACGCACGGGTTCGAATACGACTCGAGCCTGATGGGACATGACTACATGCCCTACCCAGTGCGGCAAGGCGACGTCGTGCCGTTCGATGAACCCGCCACCTTCGGCCGCGAAACCTCCTTGATCGAGCTGCCGGTCAGCTGGTCGCTGGATGATTTCCCGCATTTCGAATACTTGCGGGCCGGTGGTTCCGTCATACCGGGCTTGCAGAATGTGAGCAATGTGCTGGAAAACTGGACGGAGGACTTCCTTTACCTGAAGGAAAGCCTGGACTGGGGCATCATCACCTTCACCTTCCATCCTTTCGTGATCGGCCGGGGGCATCGGATGCGCCTGCTCGATCGCCTGATACGCCGGTTCCAGGATGAAGGCGCGCAGTTCGTGAGCATGCGGGACGCCGCCGCGATGTATCGATCACATCGCGCCGCACCGAGCCCGCACGCCTGAGAAAAATCAGAAGAACGCCTGCAGCCCCGTTTGCGCCCGGCCCAGAATCAGCGCATGGACGTCGTGCGTACCTTCGTAGGTATTGACGACTTCCAGGTTGACCAGATGCCGGGCCACCCCGAATTCATCCGAGATCCCGTTGCCGCCCAGCATGTCGCGCGCCATGCGGGCGACGTCCAGCGCCTTCCCGCAGGAATTGCGCTTCATGATGGACGTGATCTCCACGGCCGCCGTGCCTTCGTCCTTCATGCGGCCCAGGCGCAGGCAGCCTTGCAGGCCCAGCGTGATTTCGGTTTGCATGTCGGCCAGCTTCTTCTGGATCAGCTGATTGGCGGCCAGGGGTCGGCCGAACTGCTTGCGGTCCAGCGTGTACTGGCGCGCGGTGTGCCAGCACGCCTCGGCGGCGCCCAGCGCGCCCCAGGCGATGCCGTAGCGGGCCGAGTTCAGGCAGGTGAAGGGACCGCGCAGGCCGCTGACGCCGGGCATCATTTGTTCCGCGGGGATTTCGACCTCGTCCATCACGATTTCGCCCGTGATCGACGCGCGCAAGCCGACCTTGCCGTGTATGGCGGGGGCGGACAGGCCCTTCATGCCTTTTTCGAGGATGAAGCCGCGGATCTTGCCGTCGTCATCGCCGCCCACCACTTTGGCCCACACGACGAAGACGTCGGCGATGGGCGAGTTGGTGATCCACATTTTGTTGCCGCTGAGCTTGTAGCCGTCGGCCGTCTTGACGGCGCGGGTTTCCATGCCGCCCGGGTCGGAGCCATGATTGGGCTCGGTGAGCCCGAAGCAGCCTATCCATTCGCCGCGCGCCAGCTTGGGCAGGTACTTGCGCTTCTGTTCTTCGCTGCCGAATTCATTGATGGGCACCATGACCAGCGAGGACTGCACGCTCATCATGGAGCGATAGCCGGAGTCGATGCGTTCGACTTCGCGCGCGATCAGGCCGTAGCTGACGTAGTTCAGGCCCGCGCCGCCGTATTCTTCGGGGATGGTGGCGCCCAGCAGGCCGAGTTCCCCCATTTCGGAGAAGATCGCCGGGTCGGTCTGTTCGTGGCGGAATGCCTCGAGGACGCGGCTTCCGAGCTTGTCCTGGGCGTACGCGTACGCGGCGTCGCGCACCATGCGCTCTTCTTCGGTGAGCTGGGAATCCAGCAACAAGGGGTCTTGCCAATGAAAGGAAGGGGCTGCCGACATGATGGGGCTCCGAAATTAAGACGTTCAAATAGAAAGAGTGGGGCGCCGGCCGCACGCGGCGCGGCGCGCCGTCATGACCGCGACGCCAGCGCCTGGCGGCGTATTTTTTCCAGCGTCGTCGTCGGTGAAATGGTTTCAGGGTCGAGCAGGCAATGCAGGATGGCCGGCTTGCCGCTGGCCAGCGCGCGCTTGAGCGCGGGCGCGAACTGCTCGGTGGTTTCGACGCGTTCGCCATGGCCGCCGAAGGCCTGGGCATAGGCGGCGAAATCCGGATTCTTCAGCGAGGTCGCGGACAGGCGCGCGGGGTATTCGCGTTCCTGGTGCATGCGGATGGTGCCGTACATGCCGTTGTCGATGAGGAGCACGATGATGGGCAGGTCGTACTGGACCGCGGTCGCGAATTCCTGGCCGTGCATCATGAAGCAGCCGTCGCCGGCGAAGCAGACCACCGTCCGGTCGGGGTGGATGCGCTTGGCGCCGACGGCGGCGGGCAGGCCGTAGCCCATGGAACCCGAGGTCGGGGCCAGCTGGGTGCCGTATTGCGTGAAGGGATGGAAGCGATGCAGCCAGGTGGCATAGTTGCCCGCGCCGTTGCACATGATGGCGTCGGGCGGCAGCACGGTGCGCAAATGCGCCATGACCTGGCCCATCTGGAAATCGCCCGGGTGGGTGATGCGCAGCGGGTCCGTCCAGGCTTCGTAGCTTGCCCGCAGGCGGGCCAGTTCGTCGTTCCAGGCGGGGGCCGCCTGGGTGAGGTCCTGGCCGGCCAGCGCCTGCGTGAACGCGACCGGCGACACATTGATGGCGAGGTCGGCGCGATAGACGCGATTCAGTTCTTGCGGATCGGGCTGGACGTGGACCAGCGTTTGGTCGGGGACGGGAATGCCCAGCAGCGTGTAGCTCTGGCTGGGGACTTCCGACATGCGCCCGCCGATCAGCAGCACCAGGTCGGCTTCCTTGATGTACTGGATGAGTTCGGGGTTGCTGCCCAGGCCGACGTCGCCGATGAAGCAGGGGTGGCTGGTCGGGAACAGCATCTGGCGCCTGAACTGCACGGCCACCGGCAGCCGGCAGGACGCCGCGGCGTCGGCGAACCGCGCCACCGCGTCGGCGTCCCAGCGCGACCCGCCCAGAATGGCCACGGGTTTGCGCGCGCCGGCCAGGAGCTGGCGCAGCGCATCCATTTGCGCCGCCGTGGGCATGCTTTCGACGACTTCATAGCGGGGCGCGTCGGCGACCTCGGCCTGTTCGACCAGCATGTCTTCGGGCAGGGCGATGACGACCGGACCCGGCCGGCCCGACGTGGCCACATGGAAGGCGCGCGAGATGATCTCGGGTATGCGTTCCACCTGGTCGATTTCCGTGACCCACTTCGCCTGGGTGCCGAAGACGGTCCGGTAGTCCATTTCCTGGAAGGCTTCGCGTTCGCGCATGCCGCGCTCGATCTGGCCGACGAACAGAATCATCGGCGTGGAGTCCTGCGAGGAGATGTGCACCCCCGCCAAGGCGTTGGACGCGCCGGGCGCGCGCGTCACCATGCAGATGCCCGGCTTGCCGGTAAGCTTGCCGTAGGCGTCGGCCATCATGGCGGCGCCGCCTTCCTGGCGGCACACGGTGACCTGTATGTCCTGGTCGTGCAGGCCGTCCAGCACGGCCAGGTAGCTTTCACCCGGCACGCAGAATACGTGTTCGACGCCTTGGGCGACCAATTGGTCGACCAGGATGTGGCCGCCGATGCGGGCGGGCAATGGGGAATTGGGACGCTTGTTCATAAGGTGGGAGGATAATGTGCGTTGCCTGCACAACGCAATTGATAAAATTGCACAATGTCTTGCTTATTACGCAAGACACCATCACGGCTCAATAGCCGATTCTACCGTCCTAGCCACCGGAGCGGAACCGACATGAGAAACGGAGTGCCGAACCTCGGCGCCCTGCAGGCCTTCGAAGCCACGGCCAGACTGGGGTCTTTTTCCCGCGCGGCGGAGGAACTCGCGCTGACGCACAGTGCCGTCTACCGGCAGGTGACCGGGCTGGAAGAGCGCCTGGGCGTGCAGTTGCTGACCCGGGTGCGGCGCCGCGTGGCGCTCACCGACGCCGGCGCGGAATATGCGGCGCGCGTCCGGCATCATCTGGAGCAACTGGAAAAGGACACCTTCGGGCTGATCTCGCGCGCCGCGCTGGGCCGCAGTCTGCACATCGCCGTGCTGCCCACGCTGGCGACCACCTGGCTACTGCCCAGGCTGCCCGGCTTCCAGCGCAGGCACGGCGACGTATCGGTCAGCCTGTCGGCGCGGACCCTGCCCTTCCAGTTCAAGGACCATCCCTTCGACGCCGCCATCTACCATGCCGCGCGGCCCTGGCCGCAGACTTCCGGCATCAAGCTCTTCGATGAAGAAGAGCTGCTGCCGGTCTGTGTTCCCGAACTGCTCGGCGCCGGCAAAGACCCCCGGGAGGCATTGGCCGCCATGCCGCATCTGCATATGCTGTCCCGCCCGGACGCCTGGCGTTTCTGGTACGAGGCCCAGGGCTGGGAATATCCGCCGTCGATCAGCGCGGGCCCGCGCTACGAACTCTTCACCATGACGCTGGCGGCCGTGCGGGCCGGCCTGGGGGTGGCCTTGATGCCGCGCTTCCTGGCGCGCGACGAACTCGATTCGGGCCGGCTGGTCATGCCCGCGCAAGGAGTGCTGAAGGTGAAGGAAGCATATTTTTTCAGCTACCCCATGGCGGGTGAGCGTTCGGACGCCCTGCTGGCCTTCGAGGCCTGGCTGGCGGGGCTGTCGTTGCCGGGGAGGGCGGACGAATGAAGCGGCTGATGCGCAGCATTGCCCGGCCGGGCTTCGCCGGGTCCGGATGGCGCCGCTGGGCCGGCGCGCTGGCGCTGGCTTGCGCCGCCCTGGCGAGCGCCGGCGCCGCGCCGCAAGCCAAGGACGACATCCAGCCCGAGGGCGGCTCCGGCTTCACCGAGCGGCGCTTGGCGTTCGCGCAAGACTACATGGTCAGCTCGGCCAATCCACTGGCGACCCGGGCGGGCTTGCAGATGCTGTCCGAAGGCGGCAGCGCCACCGACGCGACGATCGCGGCCCAGCTGGTGCTGGCCCTGGTCGAGCCGCAGTCCTCGGGCATAGGCGGCGGCGCCTTTGCCGTCGGCTACGATGCCGCCGGCGGCAGGCTGCACGCCTGGGACGGGCGCGAGACCGCTCCGGCGGCGGCGCGCAGCGACCGGTTCATGAACGGAGGCAAGGCCTTGCCCTTCTGGGACGCGGTGCACAGCGGCCGTTCGGTGGGCACGCCCGGCCTGGTCCGCCTGCTGTGGCGGATGCACGCCGCGCAAGGGCGCCTGCCTTGGGAACGCCTGTTCCAGCCGGCCATCGCGCTGGCCGAGGACGGCTTTGCCGTTTCCCCGCGGCTGCACGCGCTCCTGGAGGAAAACCGGGACCTGCGCCGGCAGCCGGCCGCGGCGGCATATTTTTATGACCGGCGGGGCGCGGCCTGGCCGGTGGGGCATATGCTGCGGAACACGGCTTTTGCCGATGTGCTGAGGGCGCTGGCGCAAGAAGGGCCGGCCGCATTCTACGAAGGCCCGGTGGCGGAAGCCATCGTCCGGGCCGTCGCCTCGCATCCGGTTCCCGGCGACCTGAGCCTGGACGACTTGCGCAGCTACCAGGCCAAGGAACGAGCCGCCTTGTGCACGCCTTACAAGGCCTACGTGCTATGCGGCATGCCGCCGCCCAGTTCCGGCCCGCTGGCCGTCATGCAGATCCTGGGCATCCTGTCGCACACGCCCATTGCCGGCCTGCCTCCCGATTCGCTCGAGGCGGTCCATCTTTTCTCCGAGGCCGGGAAACTGGCCTACGCGGACAGGGACTTCTACGTCGCCGACCCCGATTTCCAGGACGTCCCCGTGCGGGCGCTGCTCGATCCCGCGTATCTCGAGCTGCGGGCCGGCCTCATCGCGGCCGACCGCAGCATGGGTCGGGCCCCGCCCGGCGACCCCGCGGCCATGCTGGCGCGGCGCGGCCGCGACGATTCCCCCGAACTGCCGTCCACCACGCACATCGTGGCGGTCGACAAGGAACGCAATGTGGTGTCGATGACCAGCTCCATCGAAACGGCATTCGGCAGCAAGATATTCGTGAAAGGCTTTCTGTTGAACAACCAGCTGACCGACTTCTCGCTGTCCGGCGCCGACGCGCGGGGCAGGCCGGTGGCCAATCGCGTCGAACCGCTGAAGCGCCCGCGCAGTTCCATGGCGCCCATGCTGGTGCTGAGGGACGGCCGTCCCGTCCTGGCCATAGGCTCGCCGGGCGGAGCGGCCATCATCAACTATGTGGCCAAGACGCTGCTGGGCACGCTGGACTGGGGCATGGACATCCAGCAAGCCATCGATCTGCCCAATCGGGGCAGCCGCAACCACTTCACCGAATTGGAGAAAGGCAGCCCGCTGGCCCCCCTGGCCCCGGCTTTGCGGGACATGGGGCATGAGGTCAGGGAGGTCGAGTTTCCCAGCGGGCTGCAAGGCGTCGCGATCACGCGGTACGGCTTGCAGGGCGGGGCCGATCCGCGCCGCGAGGGGCTGGCCGCGGGCCGCTAGGGGCTCAGAGGGGTTGACCCCTCGTCCACCCCTTGGCCCTCATTTAAACACCACGGTCCGCTGCCCGTTCAGCAGGATCCGGTGCTCGACGTGCCAGCGCACCGCCCGCGCAAGCACCAGGGATTCGACGTCGCTGCCGACCTGGGTCAGGTCCTGGGGACTCATCGAATGATCGACCCGTTCGATGTCCTGCTCGATGATGGGGCCTTCGTCCAGGTCCGCCGTGACGTAATGGGCGGTGGCGCCGATGATCTTCACGCCGCGGGCATGCGCCTGGTGATAAGGGCGGGCGCCCTTGAAGCTGGGCAGGAAGCTGTGGTGGATGTTGATGGCGCGTCCCGTCAGCTTGCGGCACAGGTCGTCCGACAGGATCTGCATGTAGCGGGCCAGCACCACCAGGTCGACGTTTTCCTTTTCGACCAAGTCCAGGATCTGCTGCTCCTGCTGTGGCCGGGTCTCGGGCGTCACGGGCAGGTGATGGAAGGGAATGCGGTAGGCGGCCGCCATGCGCGCATAGTCCGTATGGTTGGACACGATGCCGGCGATCGCCACCGGAAGCTGGCCGCTGTGCGCGCGGAACAGCAGGTCGTTCAGGCAATGGCCCTGGCGGCTGACGAGCAGCAGCAGCCTGCTCTTGCGTTGCGCGTCGTAGATGCGCGCCTGCATGCCGAAGCGCTGCGCCACCGGCGCGAAAGAGTGTTCCAGCGCTTCCACGCTCATGGCCGAGGGCAGCATGAAATGCACGCGCAGAAAGAATCTTTCGGTTTCGAGGTCGCCGAATTGCTGCGCGTCGATGATGTTGCCGTCCAGTCCCAGCAGCCAGCCGCTCACGTTGTGGACGATGCCGGTGCGGTCGGGACAGGAAAGCGTGAGGATGTAGTCGTTCATGGCCTAGATGTTGCGAGTGGCTTGATGAAGGGCTTGGCCGGCCTCCCGGGCGATGGCCAGGCAGGCGGTCAGGCCGGGGGATTCGATGCCGAAGAGATTGACCAGGTTGGGGACCCCGTGAGTGGCCGGGCCGGCGATCACGAAGTCCGCGGCGGGCGCGTCGGGCCCCACGATCTTGGGGCGGATGCCGGTATAGCCGGGGTTCAGCGCGCCGTCCGGAAGGTCGGGCCAATAGCTGCGCACCGCGCCGTAGAACACCTCGGCGCGGCCGGGGTCCAGAGTGTAGTCCTCGCCGTCCACCCATTCCGTGTCGGGACCGAATTTCGCCTGTCCGCCCAGGTCCAGCGTCAGGTGCACGCCCAGCCCCGCGTGGCTGGGCATGGGGTAGATCAGGTGCCGGAAGGGTGAACGCCCCGACAGCGTGAAATAGCTGCCTTTGCAGTAATAGGCCTGGGGTATGAGGTCCGCGGGCTGGCCTTGCAGGCTGCGCGCGACCTTGGGGGCGGACAGGCCGGCGGCGTTGACGACCAGGTTGGCGCTCAGTTCCATGCCTTCTTCGCCTTCGAACTCCAGGTGGAATTCGCCGGACTCCAGTACCCGGCCCTGCTTGAAGCGGGTGTGGAAGACGCTCTGGGCGCCGTGGTTTTCCGCGTCGCCCTGCAGCGCCAGCATCAGGGCGTGGCTGTCGACGATGCCGGTGGACGGCGACACGAGCGCCGCATCGCAGCGCAGGGCCGGCTCCAGCTCGCGCGCCTCGGCCCCGCTGATGCGGTACAGGTCGTCGACGCCGTTCAGCTTGGCGCGCCCGGCGATTTCATCCAGCCGGGCGCTCTGCTCGGGCGAGGCCGAGACGATGAGCTTGCCCAGGCGCTGGTATGGGATGCCGCGCTCCTCGCAATATGCGTACAGCATGTGCTTGCCGCTCACGCACAGCCGCGCCTTGAGGCTGCCCTGCGGATAATAGATCCCCGCGTGGACGACTTCGGAATTGCGTGAGCTGGTGCCGGTGCCGATGGCTTCCGTGGCTTCGACGATCAGTACTTCGCGTCCGGACAGTGCGAGCTCGCGCGCTACCGCCAGGCCGACGACGCCGGCGCCCAAGACGACGCAGTCTATATCTGCCATAGTGTGTCCTGCCTTGCTAAATGAAAATGATGGGAGGCCTATGCGAGCCCTACGTACTGGATAAAGGCTCTGTGGAAGGGGTGAGGTCGAAGTCGCCGGCGTGGTAGACCAGCGGCTGGTTGAAGTTGCGATGGCAACGCTCGACCTGCCCGATGAAAATGATGTGGTCCCCGGCCTCGTGCCGGGCGAGGTTGTAGCATTCGAACCAGGCCGCGCATTCCGGGTCGTCCAGCATCAGGGTGCCGCCCGGCGCCCGCGCAAGCGCGACGTTCCGGAATCTTTCGGATTGCGGCCCGTGCGCGAAGCGCTTCGCCAGATGCAGCTGCGTCGATGCCAGCACATGGACGACATAGCGGCGCGCCTGCAGATAATGCTGCAAAGAGCTCGCCGCCTTGGTCAGGGACCAAAGAATCATGGGCGGCTCCAGCGACACCGCATTGAACGAGCTGATCGTCAGGCCCAGGGGGCGGGCGTCCGGGGTGGTTTCGGTCGTGACGACCGTGACGCCGGTCGCAAAACGGCCCAGGGCCGAGCGAAAAAAAAGCGCATCGAAATCGGCTGGGGTGGCGGCCATGCGTAGGGGAGCCCCGCCGGTTCAGGGTGCGAGCCGGGACTTGACCCAAGCCTCGTCTTCCAGCTTGAAAACCAGGCGGTCATGCAGGCGGGAAGGGCGCCCTTGCCAGAATTCGACGTAGTCGGGCCGCAGGCGGTACCCGCCCCAATGTTCGGGCCGGGCGGGGTCGTCGCCCAGCTTGCCGGTGAGCTCGATGGCGCGCGCCTCGAGTTCGGCGCGTGTGATGGGGCGGCTTTGCGGCGACACCCACGCGCCGATGCGCGAGCCCAGCGGACGGCTGCGGTAGTATTCGTCGGACTCCTGCGCCGAGGTCTTTTCGATGCGGCCTTCGATGCGCACCTGGCGTTCCAGGGCAGGCCAGAAGAACAGCAGGCCGGCGTAGGGGTTGCCGGCCAGTTCCTGGCCCTTGCGCGACGAATAATTGGTGTAGAAGACGAAGCCGTCCCGGTCGAAGCCCTTCAGCAGCACGATGCGCGCGGACGGCCGGCCGTCCGGCGTGGTGGTGGCGAGCGTCATGGCATTGGGCTCGGGGACTTCGGCCTTGAGCGCATCGTCGAACCAAAGAGTGAATTGCTCGAACGGAGTGGCGGCCAGGGACGCCTCGAGCAGTTCGAATTTTTCGTAGTTCTGGCGGATATCGGCAACGGACATGATGGCGAGAAATAGGAGACCAGCCGATAGTGTACCGGAACCGGTGCCGCCGCGAGGCCTCAGCAGTGCGCCGGCTGGGATTCGCGCAATTGCCGGACGAGCGCCTGCAGGCGCTTGTCGTGGATGTTCGAGCGCTGAAGGGCGCGCGCCGTTTCAAGCACGTATTCGACGCAAGGCCCGTAGCTGCCGCGGGCATTGCGCACGATGTGGAGCAGGCGGTCGGTGGGCAGGCCGCGCACGTAGGCATCGGTGTTCCGGTTCATGGTGAACGCCAGCGCCGTGACCGGGCCGTCGTCCGTCCGGCAGACCAGCCATTTGGGAAGATAGGCGCCGCTGGGCATTTCGCGCCGCCACAGGGCTTCCATGGTGTGCGGGACGTCGTGCGCGGGAATGCGGAATGCCATGCCCCGGCAGGAGCCGCCGTTGTCCAGCCCGAAGACCAGGCCGGGCTGGTCGGGCGTGCCGCGATTCACGCGCGACCACAGGCAAAGCGCCCGGTGGTAGCCGTGCAGCAGCGCGATGCGGCTTTCGGCATAGTCGAATTCGGGACGCCAGATCAGTGAACCGTAACCGTATACCCAGACATCCTGATCTTCCTGCCACTGGGCAAGCGAGGCTTGCAGTGACGCGTGGCGCTCGGCTTCGGTGAGAAGGCGGAAGTTGCTGGGCGCGGGCATGGCATGGGGATCGGGGGTAAAAACGGTGTTCACTTTGTGCGCGTCTCCGGTGATGAAGGGATGGGCATATTTTAAGCCAGCCCGCTCCTTCCTTCCGTCCGTCTTCGCGCGGTGTCGTTTTTTTGACATGGCGGCGCGCGGGCCCGGCGCGAGCCTGCGTGTACACTTTCGCCTGGGGCCAATGCCGCCTGTCTTTTAGCGTCGACGGGCCCCAAGGCCCCCGGCCAGGGCGCCGGCGCAGTCAGTCCTGTTCAGAGCAAACCATGTCCGATTCCCATTCCATCGATTTTCAACGCCGTTTTGGCGGGCTCGAACGCCTGTTCGGGCCGGCCGGCCTGGAACGCCTGCGCGCCGCCCACGTGGTGGTGGCCGGCATCGGCGGCGTGGGCTCGTGGTGCGCGGAAGCCCTGGCGCGCTCGGGCGTGGGCGGAATCACCCTGGTGGACCTGGACCACATTGCGGAATCCAATGTCAACCGGCAGCTGCACGCCTTGACCGATACGCTGGGCCAGGCCAAGGTGGTCGCCATGGGACAGCGCATCCGCGGCATCAACCCGGGCTGCCGCCTGAGCATGGTGGACGACTTCATCAGCCCCGAGAACGTCTCCGGCCTGCTGCCGCCGGATGCCGGCGTGGTCATCGATTGCACGGACCAGGCGGCCGCCAAGGTGGCGATGATCCTCGAGGCCCGCGCGCGCGGCATGCCCATCGTGGTGTGCGGCGGCGCGGGCGGCAAGACCAGCCCATTGGCATTGAGGGCGGGCGACTTGTCCATGGCCGCCAACGATGCGCTGTTGTCCAAGCTGCGCAACACGCTCAGGCGCCAGCACGGTTTTCCCCGCGCGGCCGACCGTGCCGGCAAGGCGCTGAAGCGCATTCCCCGAATGGGCGTGCGCGCCTTGTGGTTCGACCAGCCCACGCTGCTGCCCGAACTATGGGCGGGCGCGGCCGATGCCGGCGCACCCGCCCCGCGGCCGGAAACCGGCGAGCTGGCCGCGCGGGCGCCCGGCGCCGCGGTCTTGCAGGGCTTGTCCTGTGCGGGATACGGCTCGGCGGTCACCGTCACGGCCTCCATGGGCATGGCGGCCGCCAACGAAGCCCTGCAATGGGTGCTCAGCGGCCGCTTTCCGGGTTGACGCCGATTTCCCGCCGCTTGTGCACGACCAGCTCGTCGATTTCCAGGCGCTGGATGCGGGCGCGGCCGATTCTGAGCCGCCCGATGGCCAGGGCGCCGATGGCGAGCGCACCGATCGCCAGGGCCCCGATCGCCAGGGCGCCCACGGCTTTGGCGCCCGTGCCGGACATGGCGGTGTGCGCGAGGGCACGGTTTTTTTCGGGCATGGTCATTCCTTGTCGTCGGGCAGGGTGATGGTGCCTTCCAGGTACTGCACGCAGTCGCCGGACACGTGCACGCGGTCGCCGTCCACCCTGCAGAAGAGCTCGCCCGACCGGCGCGACGCCTGGAGCGCCGACAGTTCGTTCTTGTTGAGCCGTTCCGCCCAGTAGGGGGCCAGCCCCGCATGGATGGAGCCGGTGACCGGGTCTTCATCGCCGCCGTTGGCGGGCCAGAAATAGCGCGAGGCGAAATCGTGGGCGTCGCCCGGCGCCGTGACGGCGACGTCCAGCGGGGCCAGCCTTTTCAGGAGATCCAGCCTGGGAACGACCGCCCGCACCTGCCTTTCGTTCTGGTAGATGGCGATGTAGGCCTGCTGGTTGCGCAGGACGGCCGCCGGCATGATGGTCAGGCCTTCCAGCAGGGCGGTGGGCGGATCGGCCACCGGGCGGGGAGCCCGGTTCGGAAAGCTCATTTCGATCAGGCCCGAGTCCAGCCGCGTGGCGGTCAGCTCGCCCAGCGCCGCGGCATGGAAGCGTATGGGCGACACGGCCATGTCGTACTTGAGCATGACGAAGGCGCTGGCCAGCGTGGCGTGCCCGCAGAAGGCGACTTCGGTCAGGGGCGAGAACCAGCGTATGTGGAAGCGTTCGTCGGCTTCGCGCACGAAGAAAGCGGTTTCCGACAGGTTGTTCTCGGCGGCGATGGCCTGCATGGTGGCATCGGGCAGCCAGGTGTTCAGGGGCACCACTGCCGCGGGGTTGCCCTTGAAGGGAGTGCTGGTGAAGGCGTCGATGTAAAAGATGGAGAGCTTCATGATTGGGGAACCCCATTGAGTCGAGGGCGAAAGGCGTCAGCTTCGCGCAGGGACGGCCAGCCCCCTGGCGACGGCCGGACGGGCCAGGAAGCCGTCCAGGACGCGCTGCACGTTGCGGAACTCATCATAGCCCACCAGCCCGCCGGCGTCGTAGAAGCCCACCAGATTGCGGACCCAGGGAAGGATGGCGATGTCGGCGATGGTGTAGTCGTCTCCCATCACCCAGTCGCGCCCGTCCAGGCGCTGGTCGAGCACGCCCAGCAGCCGCCGGGATTCGGCCACGTAGCGGTCGCGGGGGCGTTTGTCTTCGTAGTCCTTGCCGGCGAACTTGTGGAAGAAGCCCACTTGGCCGAACATGGGGCCGATGCCTCCCATCTGGAACATGAGCCACTGGATGGTCTCGTATCTGGCCGCCGCGTCCTGCGGCAGGAAACGGCCGGACTTCTCCGCCAGGTAGATCAGGATGGCGCCGGATTCGAAAAGCGCCAGCGGCGCGCCGCGGGGCCCGTCGGGGTCGAGGATGGCGGGAATCTTGTTGTTGGGATTGAGCGACAGGAATTCGGGCGAATTCTGATCGTTGGTGTCGAAGCTGACCAGGTGGGGCTCGTACGGCAACCCCGTTTCTTCCAGCATGATGGACGCCTTGACCCCGTTGGGCGTGGGCAGCGAGTAGAGCCGGATGCGGTCGGGATGCCGCGCCGGCCACTTGCGCGTGATGGGAAAGGCGGAAAGATCGGTGGTCATGATGTCGGGTCCTTGTCTTCGAGGTCATTGAATACTATGGCCGCGTCCAGCCATCCGCGCAAGGCATTGGAAACGCGCAGCGCGGAGGCATGCAGCAGGTCGGCGCGGGACAGCCTGGCCTCTCGCGCCAGGCCTTGCTCCAGCAGGCGGGCGCGCTGCACGCCGGGCAGGGCGCCGCAGTCTACCGGCGGCGTGAGCCACACGCCCGCGTCGTCCCGCACATACAGATTGCTGCGGCTGCCTTCGCAGGCTTCGTCTTTGTCGTTGCAGTACAGCACGTCGAAATAAGCAGGGTGCGCGCCCAGCCAGCGCTGGGCCGGTTCGTACCAGGGGCGGTGCGTGGTCTTGTGCCGCAGCCAGACGTGCTCGGCCTGCAAGGGCGCCGCGGCCAGGCGCAGGGCCACGGGCTGCACCGTGGCGGGCAGGGCCGCCGCCTCCAGCGCATGCCGGCCGTCGGCATGCAGCAAGAGCCGCAGCCGGTGGGCGCGGCCGGCGTCGAGCCCCGCGACGCATTGCCGGATGGCCGCGCGCAGCGGCGGACCCGGATAGGCGTAAGCCAGATCGCGGCAGGACGCCTGCAGGCGGCGCAGGTGGAGGTCCAGCAGCGGGACGGCGCCGCCGGGTTCGACGCGCATCGTTTCGATGAGCTGGATGTTCATGCGGGTTCCGAAGGCCGATTGAGGATGCGGGCTTTCCAGTGGCATTCCTGCCATTCCTGTTCCGGATCGGAATCGTGGACGATGCCGCCGCCCACTCCGAAGACGCCCGTGCGTTCATTGTGCATTTCTATGCTGCGGATCGCAACATTCAGCGAGCAGTCCCCATCCGGGGCGAGCCAGCCCACGCTGCCGCAGTAAATACCGCGCTCCGCCGCTTCGAGCCGCCCGATCATGCGCATGGCGGCGATCTTGGGCGCGCCCGTGATGGAGCCGCAGGGACACAGGGCGCGCAGCAATTGCTCTAGCGATGCGCCGGGCGCGCGGGCGGTGATGGTGGAGGTCATGGTCCAGACCGAGGGATAGCGCTCCAGCGAGAACAGGGCGTCCACTTTCACCGAGCCCGGCGTGGCGATCCGCCCCAGGTCGTTGCGCAGCAGGTCGACGATCATCAGGTTCTCGGCCCGGTTCTTCTCGCTGTTTGTCAGGGCGGCGGCCGCGCCCTCGTCCAGGGCCGGATCGGCGTGGCGCGGCGCCGTGCCCGTCAACGGCCGGACGGGGAGCCCGTCGCCGCGGCGGTCCCGGAACAAATAGGGCGAGAACGCCAGCCCCCCGCGCGCGCCGTCCC
>JACDJC010000576.1_pt1 | contig 41943 bp, 70 predicted proteins | sample 7454191 | NCBI WGS metagenome assembly JACDJC01 (sample SAMN14253291, study PRJNA609438) | sludge metagenome | isolation source: sludge after 25d culture with pyrite and EDTA | collected 2018-12-20
GAAGGCGCCCAAAAAGGTGTCCTTCAAGAGGAAGATCGACCTATGACTTCGAGTCTGGCCATTCAACTTGCTGCGCAACTCGCCAAGGCCGCCCGTGTGGCCGGTCAGGGTTGTGACTTTCCGGGGTGCAAGCATGTGACCTTGGGATTTCACTGCAAGGACTGCGGCAGGAAGCTCTGCAACGGTCACCTCTACTGCACGCTCGAGGATGGTGTCAGGCAGGGCCCTAAGGCAATCTGCCCATCGTGCGTTGTGGACCGGCACCCTGAAATGTTTGAGGACGAAAAATGAGTACACGAGAGCAGTTCGAAGCGCAGTTCAATCAAGCCGTGGCGGCAGATGCAGCCGCCCGCGCACAGTCCGCAGCGCAGTTCAACCGCACAGCAGCGGTGGCTGGAGGAACAGCGTTGGTTCTAAATCTGGTGGTACTGGGCGCCTTGGGGTACGTCATCTGGAGAGTGGTGAAGAAGAAATGAGCTACGCCCTAGGCGCCGCGCCCTCCGTGGCAGCAGTCCAAGCGAAGTTGGTAGAACTGTCCGCCCAAGCACGCGCAGCCACAGACGCACTTGTTGCCACTACGTCGGATGGGCTGTTCACTACGTGGTGGCAGGCCGCAGGCCGCGTGACGATGAAGGAGTGGGCAAAGACTTTCAAGGCCCAAGTCGACGATATGGTCGGACGGCTGCTGTCCTTTCAATCGGACGGACAGATGTTGGCCATGAAAAAGCCAGAACTCGTGCTAGTGGTGTCGGAGTACATCAAGGAGGCCGTCCGGGAGCAGGGGAAGAACTGGGCCGCTGCTCCAAAGAACAACCTCGAAGCCGTGAGCCAAGGGTTCGGAATGGTGTCTGCCTGGCTCGGCGCCCAAGCGGGTAAAGGGGTCAAAGAGGCAGTGTCGGCTGCCGTCGACGAATTGAAAAAAGAGTCTCCCGGAACGGTCATCACCACCGCAGTAGTGGTAGGTACGGTCGGCCTCGTGCTGGCCGCGTACGTGTGGCGAGCCTTCAAATGAACCTCAAGGCAAAGTGGGCCGGCCTCCCCAAGTGGGCAAAGTGGGCCATCATCGCAGGAGCAGTTCTTATGGTCACCGGCGGCGGATACGTGGCAATGACTTCCGTGAAAGTCTTGCGCCAAGGGGACTCCCGATGGGGCGACGAGCTACTCGGGCTCGGCACCCTGACCATCAAGAGGGCCGGATGCCTTCTGACGTCCCTGACGATGGCGACCAACTCTCTGAACAACCAGAGCCTCACGCCCTCCAACGTCAACAAGATTCTGCAGGAACGCGCCGCTGCATGGGCAGGCGCGTCCTCGGGGATGAACCGGTCCAACATGATCCTCGACGTGGCCGTCCCAGCCCTCGGCATGAAGATTGTGCAGCGGCTCCGAAAGGGCTCGACCCCGCCGCCGACGGTGGCCAACATCAAGGCCGTAGCCGACAAGGCGCTGCAGTCCGGTACCCTGGCGATTGTCCACGTCTCGAAAGACGGCGACGACACGGGAGACCACTTCGTGATCGTCAACGGGCACAACGAGAAGGGCTACGTCATTTCCGACCCGGCCTTCGGGACGACGATCCAGCTGGATGACAACTTCACCGGAAAAACCAAGAAGGGGACGGTGTACCGCCCCGTCGGAATTATCTCTCTCGTGAGCGCCGCACCCGCCAAGGTTGCCTGATGTCCCGTTTCCTCCCCCTCTCCGTCGTCGAGAAGTACGAACCCCTCGCCGAGGAGCTGGGGGTGTCTTCTGTCGCGCGGTCCCAGAGGGGCTTCCTGACAGCGTACAAACGCGCGAAGACGTCGGGCAACCTGTCTCCGGAATGGCACGCCAAGCGCGAGGCCTTCATCAAGCGGCACATGGCACAAGTTGCGATGCGTAACGAGGACCTATTCGACGAGGACGGCAACCCATCGCGCAGACACCTCGCGCTGATCATGTGGGCGTACTCCCCGGGGCTTCGCGAGAACCCCGAAGAGGACGAGGCTGATGACTGGGTGACCATCGCCGAGTGCTCGTGCTCGGACTGCACGGTTCGGACGAATCCCCGAAAGAAGGCCACCGGCAACTTTGCGGACCTGGACACCATCGTTCCCGTCGTCGAGGAAGCCCTGCAGAAGCATGGGCTCACCATGGACAGGGTGTCCGTAGCGTTTACGCGAGGGGGCAAGAGCGCCGCAGGAGTTTGCTCCTATAGCCGCAGCCTGCACGACTGCAAGATCAAACTGAACGGGCTCGTGTGGCCGGCCTTCAACGAAGAGCAGCGGTTGAACACAATCCTGCACGAAGCCGCGCACGCCATTCAGTTTTTGACGACGAGGACCAGCGACCACGGCCCAGTGTGGCAGAAGATTGCTAAGTCTATCGGCTGTACGGGAGACCGGTGTTTGAGCGTGGAGGCGTCGCAGACCTTGCTCGATGCCTACAACGAGGCCAAAGGGCTGCCCAAACGCCCAATCCTGACCCGAGAATCTGCCGCCGAGGCCAGCCACGGGTTCAAGGTTGGAGACTACGTCAGCTTCGAGCACAAGCGCGAGACTTGGCGAGGGAAGATCATCGAGAAGGGCCCGTACCACGCCAAGGTAGTGATACAGCACCCCCACCCCGGCGTCACCGGGAGGATTCCGTACCCACAGTTGCAACTTGAGGCGCCTCCCCAGTTTGCGGAGAAGGTCCCCGGGATCGACAAGCCGCTACCTGGAGAGTCACTCTCGGCGTGGCAGGCACGCACTGGGAAAGCCGTTCGCAACAACCCCGCGCACGGGCCCAACGAACTCTTCGACGAACTCGTCGAGCACATTCAAGACCTGTACCCGGACTTCCGGTGCCGGCTCGTGTGCAACAACGAAAAGGCTCTGGCCGGCCGCACCGAAGCGCGTGCCCATGCCGCATGTAGCGGCACCACGGTCTATGTGGCGAGCAAGATCTACGACACCGAGTATAACCGCTACGCGGCGATCCTGATGCACGAACTAGCACACGCCGTGCTCATCCAAGCCGGAGACGAGGACCACTCGGAGCAAGATGCGGACGATGTCGCGGAAGAACTCTTCGGGCACCGAATCAGTTACGACAGGGAAGATGTGCAAACCCTTGGCCGTGGGAAGTACCCGAGGCCGGAGCACCTCGAGCAATGATATGTGGGACCTTCTTGTAGACCCGGCGCTGTTTTCGTTGTGCATCTTGGTAGTGCTGGCTTTGGCTGCGTGGTCGGAGGGAGACGAGGATGAGTGACGTGGCACTTCAAATTATCGCTGGCTTGGTGCTCGCCGCCGTGACGGGCATTGCGTCCATTTTGTTTGCGGACCAAAAGACCAAAGGGAGGCACGAGGACAACGCCAAGCGCATCGGGGCACTCGAAGAGGAGAAGAAGCACGACATCGCCGAGCACTCGACGCTGAAGGCCACTGTCACGATGCTCGCCACGCAGCTAGACCGCCTTGACGACCAGAAGGCCAGCAAGGAGATCGTGGACGGCTTCCGAAGAGAGATTTCCGAGTTGAAGTTTGACATGGACCGGCGCTTCGATAAACTCGAGCGGCTGATCATGCGCCTGGCGGGCAAAGCCAAGGACGAGGAGCAAGAGTGAAACTTTCCAAAGAACTTCTCGAGGTACGCCCGTTCGCTCCTGCCGGAGAGCAGATTCTCAGGGGCAATCCGATTCCCGAGCGAGCCAAAGAGACCCGAGCGAGGACACCGCACGACGCAGCAAACCAGTCGGGTCTGGGGCGCCTTTCGTGGGATGTCGTAATGTCCTACTCGGACAAAGACATCAAGGACTTCGCGAAGCGCTATGAGATTGGGGAGTTGCTGCAGACCAACGCAAAGACGGAGAAACCCCGACCCTCGGGCCGCCCCGGAATCATCCGAGGCCTCTCCTTGGCACCCCACTTCTACCCGAATCTCCTCAACCTCACGCCGACCAAGGAGTCTGGGGCGTTGCTGCAGATCGACAAAGACTGGTTCAACGCATTCAACGGGCGCACAACCCAGACCGCCTCCGCGGGGTCCGAGGTCCCTGCTGCAGAGCTTTTGACGTTCTGCGCTGGCTCCAGCAAGTTCTGCCGTCAAACGTGCCTCGTGACCACAGGCCAGCACCCGAGCACCATCCAGGCAGCGCACGCCAAGATGAAGCACACGAACGCGCTGTTGTCTGAACCGGAGGCGTTCGTCGCCCTGCTTCGGAAGCAGCTACTCGGCTTCGGAAAATCCGCACACAAGAGCGGCTACGACGCAATAGTCCGGTTGAACATGCTGTCGGACATCCCATGGTACGTGGTGTGCCCTGAGCTACTCGAGGACACGGCCAGCCTCGTCGAGCACTACGACTACACCAAGATCCCGTTCTGGGGAGTTCCCGAGTACGAACGCGTTCGAGATATCCTAGACCTGACATTCTCGTTCTCCGGCTCGAACGAGAATCTCTGCGTGGAGGCACTTCGAGCAGGGGAGCGCGTCGCGGTAGCGTTTGCCCCCGAAGATCCAAACCGCCCCGCCACGGTGAAGCAGCGCACCTCATGGCGCGAGATTCAAGCCTCCGGGCTGGTGGACTCGGAGGGGTTCACCATGCTGTTTGACGGCCCTTGGTTGGTGGTGGACGGAGACGAGAGTGATTACCGTGTCGATGACCCTCAGCCCAGCATCGTGGCCCTCAACTTCAAGCAGCCCAATTTGACGGAGGAGAAGGTCCCACACATTGTTGAGGCCGTGCGGGAATCGCGAAAGTTCTTCGCCAAGCACGTCCCAGACAGCCGAGGCAAAGGGGCCTCGTACGTAAAGGCCAAGGCCAAACGATTCTGGGACAAGATTGGCAAGGACCCGGACGACTTCACGGTAGACGAGGTCCTGGCCATTGCTGAGGAGTGGGAGAAGGGCCAAGCCCTCCTGAAAGACTCACCCGCAATCGCAATGTCCCCCGTGGAGGGTACCAACGCGCTCATTGGCCCCCACGTCCCTACGGTACTGGAGGATTGATGAGCGCCCGAGCCCAGGCCGCCCGCGCGGTAGTATTGGCGCAAAATTATGTCGGAACCGAGCATTGGGCAAGCCCTCTCCTATTCGTGGCCGACATGTATACCCAGTGCGGCATTGTCTGGCCTGGAGACGAATACTCCTGCAAGCGCATGGGGTGGTGGGTCTCCATGGGGGACGCCAAGGTTGGAGGTCCGGCCCTCGGAGACGCGCTTTTTCACGTCGACGGTGTGGGTCTCGTTGAGCGTATGGATAACGGGTGGATTCATTGCGTGGAGTTTCTTCTCGGCACGACCGGTAAAGGCAGAGTCGCCAAGGTGAAGCACTCCGCCATCACCAAAAAAGTACGGGGATTCATTCGCCCTGGTGGCTTTACTCAGTAGTACATGCTACGATGGGGCATGCCTGACCCCGAAGATGAGATCCCGGACGCCATTGACCGAGTCGTCGACCTCGCCACCGGCTACGCGCGCAAGATGGACGCGGCCCTGGTAGCCATTTCAAAAGACCCACAAGCCGAAAACGAGACCGACCACCTGTCGGCCATTATCGTGGCGTTGGTCACGCACGCCAACTGCTATGTCCGGGTCATGAAGGACCGGGGAGCACCGCCCATTCACATGGAGGCTTTGACCCGCATCGCCGACGTTTTGTCGGACCGGATCTACGAAGCGTATGAATCCGAGTATGCGACCGGGCGTATTAACTCGAAGGGCCCCGAAGAGCCCTCCTGAACGGAGAAGGCATGCGTACGCTCCTGCTGGCCGGGCTGCTCCTGGCCTCTTGTGATTCGTGTCAAGATGCACAACTGACTACCGTGTGCGGCGGAGCCTGCGTCGTCGTCGATGGGCAGATCCTGGAGTCTGGGACAGACCCCTGTGCGGGGGTGCTTAAGTGCGACTCAGACGGGGAGCAGACCTGCTCGGGGTATCGAGAATCATACCCAGAGACATGCAACGGTGTGGATGACGACTGCGACGGGGACGTGGACGAGGGCGTCGACTTCGTGCCACGACAAGAGGGCAGCCCCTGCCTCGAGCTTCGAGGGGAGTGTCAAAAGTCAGCCGCCGCCTGTGTCGGGGGAGAGTACCTCTGCACACACGCCCCCAGCCCGGAGGCCTGTAATGACCTAGACGACGACTGCGACGGATACGTCGACGAGGACATTGGGGTTCTAGGCTTCGACTACTCCGGACCTCCTGAGACAGCCTCCGTGGGTGAGTGCCGTCCGGGCGTGGTCCGGTGCCGGAACGGAGAGCCGACCTCTGAGGGGGAGGTGCTACCGGAGCCTGAGCAGTGCGGCGACGAGAAAGACTCAGATTGCGACGGGGCCCTCAACCCCGACGGCGGTGTTGTTGCTCACGACGTAGTACTCGTGATTGACTTTTCCGGCTCCATGTCGTTCGCCCTTGGGGAAGTGGCTCAAGCCGTATGTGACTGGGGTGATGCCGACCGAGCCGAGCACAATTTCGCAGTGATTGCGGTGTCCCCGGATGCCCACCCGGATGGGACAGTTGAGGTTTTGTTTGACTTTCAACCACCCGATCAGGCATGCTTGGACCTGATGGCGGCTGTACGCCTAGGCGGGGGCTTTGAGTTCATGCTGGATGGGATTATGCTCGCACACAGAGAGCCCCTGTCCTTTTCGGGTGCCCCCAAAGACATGCTGGTTTTCACGGACGAACCAATCCAAGAAAACGCATTTATGTCGTATGACGTTGAGCGAGACTGCGTCGACAACGAATACCGTGTAACGGTATTCACCGAGTACGCTTTTGCATCTCAGTGGGACGATATCGTGCAGACCTGCGGCGGTGGCACCGCACAGTTGTCTGGCTCTGGCCAGATGCGGGACGAGCTGCTCGACATCTTCGGTACCTACTGTTCGAGGTAACCTTGAGTGCTCTCTTGGCGATCGCGGCCGGGTACGTTTTGATTGGCCTCGTACCCCCGCTGCTTGCGACTTTTGTAGATGATTTCTGGGAAAGAGTGATGGAGGGGGCTCAGTACGAGGACCCCACCCGACACGAGGTCATGGTCCAGGCCTTCAATGAGGGCCACAACCTGCTGTACATCGTTACCCGTTGGCCGCTTATCCTCATGATGGCCATCCGCCTATACCGAGTGCGGGGCCGAATCCAAGAAATTCGACAAGACTGCGACGTCAAGGATGCAATGGTCAAGGAGATCCAGGGGGGAGTGCTAGCCCGGGACCTTGAGCACCCTACGGACTGCATGCTGTGTCGGGTGGAGCCTCGGGCATGTAAGACCCTGGCCGTGTTCCACTGTGGGTCCGTTGTGGACGAGGGCAAGGCCATCATCTTGGACCAAGTCGCCGGAACATTCCTGTCTTCCAAGGTAGTCTCTCGACGGGGCGATAAGTATTTCATCTATGACGAAGTCGAAGAGACGCCGTCAGAATCGATAATGCGACACACGTTGACCAACATGGTTCTTGGCATGCCCGAGGAAGAGGCCATCCGCCTGGCCGTGCTTAACTTTGTCAAAGGAGTAAAAGGGTGAAAAAGGCTTGTAAGGTATGCCAGGAGAGTAAGGACGAATCAAAGTTCAAAAAGCTCGACTCCGGCAACCGCGGACAGACCTGTAACTCGTGCCTGTGGGACGCCAGAAAAAGAGACTCAGTGCCCCAAGCGGCCAGAGCGGCTACGGGCGGTGTGCAGGACGAGGACGACAAGAAGTATTGGTTCGACAAGGACCGAGAGATCTACGTCTTCACCGACGCGAGAATCACGCTGCCCAAGGACGTAGTCGAGACCATCCTCGACGACTACTCTTGGATCAACGGCAAGGGTCTGACGCTCAATGAGGTGGCCCGCAAGCACGGGCTAGCCCGTTCGACGGTGCGCGAGATTATCAAGGCCTGCGGCAAGACCCACGACAGCCTCGGCTACAGTGACGAGACCATTGCCGAGGCCGACGAAGACTTCCTGCTCGAGGACCAGGTCCGCAAGAAGGAACAGCGCATCATCGTCCGCGCCGAGAAGGAGCGCTGGGAGAAGATCAAAAAGATGGCCGAAAAGGCCGAGCGGTGGGAAGCGTTCGTCTTCAGCCGCATTGAGGCGATGTCGATCCCGAGCATCCCGGTGCCTAAGAAGCTCAAGGCCGTCGAGAAGCATGACGGGCGGTTGCTGACGTACATCGGCGCCCAGGACATCCACATCGGCGCCTACTCCTGGGAGGGCGAGGTGGGCCCAGAGAATGCGTATAGCACGAAGCTTTGTCGCGAGCGCGTCCTCGATACCCTCGCTTCGGCCGTGTCCCGAGCGCGGCGGTTCGGTGAAATCGGGCAAGTTGTGTTGCCGTGCGGCGGGGACTTTTTTCACATCGACACCCCAGGCAAAACGACGACAAAAGGAACGCCACAGGACGTCGACGGCCCCCTCCCGAAGATACTCGTGGACGGCTTCTCTTTGGCTTGTGAGATGGTGAATTACCTCGCGCAGGCGTCCGGGCAAGTGCAGGTCCTCAACAGTGCAGGCAATCACGACCACACGATGAGCCTCGTGCTGCTGAAGTGGTTGGAGGTGGCGTTCAAAGGCAGGACGGACGTCGCTGTGCGGTCAGACATCAGACCACGCCAGTACTACCGCTTCGGTCAGAACCTTCTCGGTGTGACGCATGGGGACGGGCCGAAGGATGCCAAGCTCCCGATGTTGATGGCCACCGAGGCCAAGGAACACTGGGCGGACACCCGGTTCCGCTACTGGTTCAGTGGACACTTCCATACACAGTTCGCAAACGAGTTCAATGGAGTGCAAGTCCATCATCACAGTTCAATGAAGGGTCAGGACGCCTGGCATCACAACGAAGGCTATGTGGGGAACATCGTCGGTATGAACGTGTACGTCATCGAGCACGACGACGGAATGCTGGCGCACATGCCCATTGCGTCTAAGGTCTGAGGCGTGCCGAAGCTATGTGCTATCTACGAGATTCGGCACGTACCCTCGGACAGAGTGTACATAGGGCAATCAGTTAACACCCGATACCGGTTGTACTACCACAGGTGGAGGCTTTCCCAGGGCGCGCACAGTAACAAAAAGCTACAGCGCATCTGGAACAAACACGCAGAGGGGGAGTTCGAGTTCCGGGTCCTGGAGGTCGTCAGTGATCCGCAGGAGCTAGACGCGCGGGAGATCGCGCATCTAGCTAAAATACCGACGCACCTTCAAATAAACCTAGCGCCAGCCGGGCGCTCCAGAAAGGGTTGGGTGCCGCCATTGGAAACTAGAGCGCTTTGGTCTAAGCAGCGTAGGGGCGTAAAACACACGCCTCAACGGAGGCGGTCTCACGAGGCGGGCTACAACAGGTACGGGTTTTTTCTTTGGCGCAGCAAGACTACCGGCCAGAAACAGGGAATAGTTGGGACATGCTTAGACACAGGGCGACAAGTGTTCTTGCCGTGGCACTCGCGGGCTAAAATTCTTGGTTTTCCGGCCGCTAGAAACGCCGCAGACAGAAAGGGCAAAGGAAAGTTCAAAGACGGGATCTACAAGGGTTTCTTTTGGGAGTGGAACAGGGTTTGCCTTGAGTTACCACACCCTAGAATTCAAATCTCCGGGCCGATCCCGGGGGAATTCTATCCCGGACCAAAATCAGATATACAAGACGGGGTCTGGAATGGTACGATGGTTCTGACAGAAGGTGTGCCGGATCCGACCGGTGGCATGTGAATAACGGCTACGTAGGCAACGTCAAGGCCATGAACGTCTACGTTCTCGACAAAGAGGACGGGATGATTGCGCACATGCCTATTGCGGCGAAGGTGTAACTAATGATGAACCAACCCGAGTTCGAATTCAAAGCCGGAGACAAGGTTCGAATCCATCCGGCAATCTGCAGGGACCAGGGTCTGCCGGAGCGAGGTTGGACCGTGGTACTGACCCCGGAAGGCGGCGGATACTCCATCGTCGAGGGGCACGCAGTCAGCGAAAAAAAGTGGCCCCGAGGCGTGACCATCGGCTGGCTTAGCCTGTTTCCCGACATCGACCTCCCATACGACCCGAAGCCACCGCAGAAGACCTTGGCCGAAAAGGAACTCGAGGTCCTTCAGCAAGACCCCGTACGTCGACGCTGGCAGGAACTCCTCGGACCGCAGCCCAACACTGAGGACTTCGCGGTAGAGATCATCAAGCACAAGCGCGAAGCCAACGCCGAGGTTCGCAAACTAATCAAGGCAGCCCAGAGTAACCCGTACCTCCCTCCGGGGGAGTACGAGGTCAAGGTAGACTTCTTCCCGTTCAAGTCCGCCACGGACGGAGAAGGCGTTACAGCGGTCGTCCAAAAGCTACAGCACGCCGTCTCGACGACGAATGTCAGAAACACGATGGGTCTGTGGGCCAAAAACTACGAAGAGGCCAATGAGACCTACCGCACCGTGACCGGACGCGAACCCCCCGCACCGCCCCCTCCCCAAAACATCCCGCCTCGGAAAAGGATCGAAGTCGGCGACGAGGTTCACACACCTCACGGGGAAATCGGAACGGTAGTGCAATGCTTTGGGGACGTAGACGGGAGTCCCGCCTGCGCGGTGGAGTTCGAGGACCGACCGGGGGAAGTCATTTTTCGGACCGATACCCTGCGCAGAGCACTCCGATTCGTGCCAGCGGAGAACTACCACTTCCAGACAGCCGAACTTGAAAAGAAAGTCGAGGAGCACGTCGACACCGAAAAGGCGCCAGAGCGCTCCGATATGACGTTCCGGGGAATCAGCCGAGGGGATACCGTGCTGTGTCCGTACGCCGGCAACGGGCAAAAGCGCGGCGTGGTTCGGGAGTTGTCCCACGTCGAGGGAGACCACTACTCCCAGTTCTGCTCTGTGGACTTCGACGACGGAAGCTCAAAGTCGGGGCCACCACAAAGCGTGCTTTGCTCGGCCCTTCGGGTAAGAAAGGACGGAGAGTTCAAGGTCGGCGACCACGTATGGGACCGGATGTATTCAACGACACCGTCCCGAAAGGGCACTATCGAGAAGGTCTTTGAGGGGTTTTCATCGTTCCTTGTCCGTTGGGCCGACGGAGGTGCTTCCGTCCGACAGCCCGACACCCTAGGGCACGCGGCAGCAGCGCATAAAGCGTTCAAGAAAGGTGACCGCGTCCGGCGCACCGGCGCCCAGTTTCAGCCGCCCGGCACCATCTCGGCTCTTACGAACCTGTTCATTGAGATTCAGTGGGACGACGGCAGCAAGACAGCCGGCGCCTTCGCTCAGTCCTCCGACTGGCTGGAGCACGTGTGCTGAAGACACTCAAACCAGCCCTTGACGTCGTCTTCGATCTGAACACGGGGAGAATCCGGATTGAAGGGGTCTGGTTCACCCCTTGCGCCCGGGTAGAGTGCGACGTGGTGGACTTCAAGGACCTCGGGGAGGATGACCAGACTGACGCCAAGCTCGACTCGAGAATGGTGTTCGATGCCCTAAACCGACTAGTGAACCGTGAACGAGCCGCGCAGGAGGCACTGTACCGGGTCAAAGGCGCGGCCATGAACTTGGACCAATACGTCGGCGGGGTTCTCCGGTGAAGCGGCGCAGCACAAACGTGCCAGAACAGGACTCGATTGACTACTAGGTCCTGCCCCGTGTGCCGAATGTCATTGCGGAAGACGGACCCTCCGTCTAGGCTGTACTGCTGTGGCAGTTGTGCAGCCCAGGCTAAGGCCCATGCCCGGCGCAAGGGGGTTCGATGCTGCCACACTTGCCGCAAGTGGCGCAAGGTAACGGTTTTTTCCTTGGGGGGACATACGTGCCAAAGGTGCGAAAAGGCAAAGGGAATCAAGCGCCGCCGTTTCCCCGACCGTGCCCCCCGTCGGTGCGAAGCCTGCGAGAGAAAGTTCAAGCCGCACTGCAACGCCCACCGGTTCTGCAGTGTCAAATGCCGGGAGAAGCTACGTGACCACGACAACGAGAGTTGAATTTGGAAACGAGAACGCGCTCCGTGCGTACGAACTCCCGGACGGAGAATACTTCGTGCCGGACAAGCCGGTAGAGATTTACACGGGGTCCGGAAACCCTTACCTGAGCATCACTGCGGGGAGCCTTTGCCAGAAGATTCGCAACCGTAATTCCGGCCAAATCGAAGTGGTCGACGTAGTCTCCGGTCAAGCCACGCACAACTGGCCGGGGAACATCCCCGTGCGCCGGGTTCGTGTGAGTATCAAAGCGGAGTTTGTCTGATGTGGCTGGTGCTACTGATGAAGCGACCTGAGAACCTGTTCAGTGCGGTGGACAACGGCCACGTCAAGCTGCTCGTCGTGCCACAGCCCGGAGACCCAGTGGGGTTCTGCCCCGTGTTCGCGACGCTGGCGGAGGCAAAGGCCGCGTACCCCAACGCCGAAGTTCTAGAAATGCGAGGAGGTAGACGGAATGATTGAGGAACTGCAAAAACTCTTCCCCGACCTGAAGTTTGAACTGTTCGGGTCCCGGTTCACGGGCCTCGCGACCGAGAACTCGGACTGGGATTTCGTAGTGCGGGCCCCGGCGACCGACGCGTACTTCTGCACCCCCGTACTTGTCGGAGGTCAGCTACATCGAGACGAGGGGCTGTTCGGCCGATTTGTCGCTGCGGGGTTCTCGTGCCGGTTGGGATACTCGGAGAAGGACCCGTCGACCGCCAAAATCGGGGCCAACCAAGGCTTCATCCGAGAGTTGAACCCGGGTCTGCACTTCATCGCGAAGCACCCGACCCTGCCCATTGACGTGCTTGTGCTAGAGCCGGAAGAGGCATCCCGACGGTTCCGGACGTTGTCGTGCATCCGAGCACTCAAGGACAACCCTCGGGTGCAGGGATTCATCCAGCGACTCAAGGGGGACAATGAGGCATACGCCGCGCTGCACCTGCTGATTGAGGAGGCCCAAGCCGAGACTTGGAACGCAGCCATTGAGGCAGCCGCTCTAGCCATAGAGGACCTGGTGGTCGATACCCAGACGTGCCCCCGGTTGCGGTTTGATGCGCTGATGGAGGCTGCGCAGGCTGCTCGCAGCCTGAAGCGGCCGGACGACGTTACAAAACAATCCGATTCGTAGAGTGCTCTATTTCCCCTTTATTTTCAAGGGTTTAGGTCATGCCTTATTTATCCGGCCGTGGTTCGACGACGTGGGCCGGACCCTGCTCCAGTGCGGCCCCGTTCTCCCTGTGGCATCGGGTCCACGGGCAGGCCGTGGTCGAATGGGGCTTCCCTAGGTGGGTGCCGTGGTGGGTGGCCCACCACTACGGGTGGCAGATCTGGAGATATGCCAGCGCACCCTCCGCGAAGCTCCAGCAGTTGAGGAGTATTGCAAGCCCGCCGTACTTTGTTTGGCCCCGTCGATGTGTTTCGAGAGCGTTGACAGATCAGCACTGAATAGGTATCCCTTGGGTCGGAGGTCCTACGTGTACGAACGGTTCAAGAATAAGCGCGTGTCAGTGGCGTTCAAGTTCCCGATTCAAGGCCCAGGAGGTGGCTTGGGATTCCCAAGCACCGTCGGACGTCTCATCGAGAGCGATTCCGAGGGCCTGACGCTGGACATCGACGGCACGGAGCGCGGAATCCCGCATTCCAGCATCCAATACGTCGAGTCCGTGAGCGAGATCGAGCGCGCGGCCGGCGGACTCGTAATCCCCAACGTGCGGGGATGATCCGTGAAAGATCCGGCCATCCGTGCATGTCGCCTGAATGAAAGCGTACAGGTGGACGTCGAACACCTGTGCGGGGACTTCTGGCTAGTCCTCGCACAGCCGGGTCCGGCGTTTTGTGAGAGAGGCAAAGTAGTTCGAGTGCGAACCAGGAGTGGAAGACTTGTTGCCGTCGAAGTTCTCGGCAAACCGCATTGACCCCCGTAAGTTGAACGCATTCAAGGAGAAACTGAAAGTGGCATCAAACGCTATCATCGTGCACAAGAAGATGTTCAAGCCCGGCGTGAACTCTCGAGGACGACCATCCCGAGATACAAACCGTCCCGAAGTGGACAACGCCACGTTCGCCGCGACTAACGGCGCATTCAAGGCGGCCTGCGAGGCTGCCGGCGTGAAGAACACCAAACGCCAAGCCAGCAAGTTCCGCAACAAGTACGGCGCTGCCTTCAGGAGCCGCGCATGACATACGCCGAAATGTTGGCTGTAGCAATGCTGGCCGTGGCAACCACTGGTGGGGGTGTCGCGGCGGGGATGTCCTTGGCGTCAGCATTCCTAGTGTACTCTGGCTTTTCGCTCTTGTGTCTAGGCGCTCTGGGCATGCTTTGCTTTCAGGCAGGCGCGCCATGACCGACATGTCCCGCCCGTACCTTTCCCGAGACGAGGTCGTGGCACTCTTCATTGAGTTCCAGGACCGCGTCGCCGACGGTCTCCGTCTGCGCCAAGACCGAGCCGTGGACTACCTACAGGCCGACGCCTACGAACAAGCCATTCAAGTGGTCCTCGCTACCCCGTTCGCCCCGACAGAGGAGTAACCGTTGCGCCAACGTTCCAGAGAGGACCAAATGCTCGGCAGCCAATACGAGCGCACATCCCAAGCGCTTCAGACCTCCGCCGATTATGCCTCGCGCAAGATCTTCCTCTTCGGGGACATTGACGACGCCACGGCCCTTAGGACCGTGGTGGCCTTGACGGTGATGGACGGTTCCGAGGGAGATATTACGGTCCTGATGCACACGTGCGGCGGCCACGTGGAGTCGGGCTGGGCAATCTTCGACGCCATCCGTGCGGCCAAGAACAGCGTCACCATCGTCGGGTATGGTGCCGTCATGAGCATGGGCGCGGTCATCATGCAAAGCGCGGACCTTCGCCTGATGGCACCGCGATGCCGGCTCATGTTCCATACAGGCAACGTGTCGATGATGGGGGACAGCGACTCCGACAAGGTCATCTCGATGGGCCAAGAGATCGAGGGCATTCGGGACAGGTTCATCGACCTATTCACGGAGCGCTCGCACCTGACACGGTCCCAAGTGCGTGAGTTGCTGCTGAAGGAGACCTATTTCAGCGCGCAGGAAGCCTTGGCGAGTGGCCTCGTCGACGGAATCCTCGTAACCCCCGACAAGGGGCCGACGGAGACCGAAAAGGTCAAGAAAAAGAGGAAGCGATGACGGCGACAGTCTCAGTCTACTCATTCGGCGTCAGCGGCCTCGAACACCGAGGCACGGCACCGGCGCCCGTGTTGCTCAAGCCCCTGCCGCTGATTGAGATTGACACTACGGTGGAGGACACTCCCAACATAGACGACGCCGTCAGCCCTCTGGAGAAGCAGCTCAGCGCCCTGCTTTGCTACTGGGAGAGCCTCTTTGTTGATGAAAGGCCCGAGTGATGGACCTGTCCGAACTCCTGTTCATTGCTTTCGAGGCGTTTTTGGCCGGCATCTGCTGGACATTTGGCGGGATGCTTGCCGAGGCCATCGCCGACCGTCTTTGCCCCCCGGACGACTCTGATCCGTCCCAGGACCCGCCTAAAGTCCAGCCCCCGCCACGGAGCCCGAAGAGAAAGCCCCGACGCTACGCCAGGGCCTATGCGGTCCTGCCGGCCCTGGCCATTGTGCTAAGTGGGTGTGCCACCCCGTCCTGTGCCGGATGCACGCGCCCCAACTACCGTCAGGAAGTCCCGCACTATCCCGGAGTGCAGGTGACCTGCCGTATGGCGTCTGGCTGCGAGATTTGGGAGCCGGCCAAGATTTCACAAGCGTTTGACCATTGGCGGCTATTCATGGGTGATTGGTTCGACATTGAACCAGTGCTGCCCCGTACTATCGTCATCGAAGATCGCTCAGACCTAGGGGCTGCGGGCCCCAACGTTCTCAAGACGTCGGGCAAGAGCCTAAACAACACCACCATTCAGATCGCGGGGCTGTACCTGTACGGCAACACCCCCCGCCCCATGGGGCGGTCGGCGTTCAGTCACGAGTTGTTGCACATCGCCTTGTGGCATCTCGACGCGAAGGACCCAGACTACAACCACTCAGAGCCTCCGGGACCTTGGACGAAGTACCACGACCAGATGCTCGACGAGTACGATGCCGTGCTGCTGAAGATGTTTCCGGAGTCCGACGCGGGTCCGGCTGAGGACATGTCCCATGAATAAGGCCGAGAGAAAGCTCGTCCAAGTCAACGTGAGGCTATTCGAGGACGACGTGGAATCGGTGAAGGCCCTTGCGCTCAAGGACCGACGCAGCTACCATGCTCTCCTTCGGGAGTTGGTATCCGAAGCCTTGCGACGACGGACCAAGGTTGAGATTCGATGATTGTGCGGGCGTGTCGTAACTGGCAGCCGAGCCAGATTTAGATTCTGGTGGGGAAACCCGTGCGGGTTCGAGTCCCACCGCCCGTACCACGGAGAACGAATGAAGATTTTTTTGACGGGACAAGAGGTCCACAGCATCGTCCATGAGTACCTCGAAAACACGTGGGGCGTCCAAGTGAACAAGACCGATACCAAGATGCACACGGACGTCGTCAGCGGCGCCCTGCGGGCGGATGGAACGGTCGAGGTCACTTTGACCTTGGACGGAATCGAAGCGGAGGTTGAGATCGTGCCGAAGGAGGCGCTGTGAGACTGTTCAAGTTTCTCATCACGCAGGACGCGCCCATCATCGTGGACGGCATCTTGCACGACCAACTCATGTCCTTCGTCTTGGCGGAGTCCTCCGAGGCCGCCAAGGATGAGCTACGGAAGCTCTGCGCGCTGCTGTATTCAGATCCGATTGAATACGCGTGGCTGGACTTCGTCTCACCGCAGGAGATCGACGTCGGGGATGGTCCCCGTGTCGTGGGGTACGCCAAATTTGGTTGAGGAGCAGCCTGTGACCGACACGACCGTCGAACAAAAACTCAAGCAGATCTTCGACCGCGGGTTGTCTTCCGGACTCGGGACGGCCGGAGGAACGGTCTGCATTGAGGCGGCAATCTGTGAGGCTCTGGGGGAACCGCACTCCGACAAGCCGTCCTGCGTCCACGAGATCGACCGCGCACTGAGTTTCCGACTCAATGCCGGCCCCTGGTCTTCAGAAAAGGCCCGTGCCGAGGGCATGTGGCCCTTGGCCCTCCCCCAGCTCGGGACTGCGGGCAAGGACCGGAAAGCCTTCCTAAACAAGGTCGTCGAAGGTACCATCCGTCGAATCGTGCCGATTGCTCTCCGCGCCACCGCGAAAGTGCATACCGACGAGAAACACCGCAGTGCACTCGAGGCCGCCGCGGTACGTTGCGAAAACGAGGGTACCCTCGCCGACGCCGACGCCGCCGCCTACGCCGCCTACGCCGCCGCCAACGCCGCCGCCAACGCCGCCGACGCCGACGCCGCCTACGCCGCCGCCAACGCCGCCGCCAACGCCGCCGACGCCGCCGCCAACGCCGCCTACTACGCCGCCAACGCCGCCTACGCCGCCGCCAACGCCGCCTACGCCGCCGACGCCGCCGCCAACGCCGCCTACGCCGCCGCCCTCGCCGCCGCCAACGCCGCCTTCGCCGCCCCCACGGACGAGGTTCTGAGGGAGATGGTTGCGGTTACTGTCGACGCCTACAACAAAGAAAAGGAGACCGTGTGAGCACACTGGAAGTGAAAAAGGCCGTCCTGAACTGCAGCAACCCGAACGTCTTGATTCGCGTCGAGACCGTGAACGACCCCGAGACCTCGGACCAACTGGCGGAGCCCGATTCTGGCCGTGTTCGCGACGCGTTGGTCGCGCGGCTTGACTCCGACCCCTTCGAGGAACGGGTCATCCTCAGGGTTTCCGACCCAGCCAAAGACCTCGAGACGGCCAAGGCCTTCGTCAAGGTCTTGCGCCAGACCATGTCCCTCGACAACCTGAAGGCCCGGCTTGCGGCCATGCTGCCGAAGGACCAAGACCCGACGGCGACGGCTCCTGTTGGCCTTCCCGAATGATCTGGGCGTTCCTTCAACTCGTTGGGATCCGGTCGGATCTCCTCGAACCGGAGGAAGCCGCTCTGGTCCTGCTTGAAAAAGAAGTAACCATAACGTGGCGCCCCGCCATAGTGGAGAAGAGCCCCGATGCGCACCGAGAACCACCCTATAGTCCCGGCCATGGCCCCGACCTCCAACGAGCTGTACTCACTCTCCCCCCAAGCGCGGAGGCAAAGGAGGCACGACGCCATCGTCGAGCAGGCATACTTGGACGGCCAAGTACAATGCCCACGCAAGGGCCCACTGCGCCCCCAGATATCGGTAACAACGTGCTCGGCCATGCACGAAAGGGCTCCCGGTGAATGTCAAGGGTGTGGCTGTCGTCTACACCTCGTTGCCCCCGTGAAGGCAAAAGAGATCGCCAAAAACAAGGGAAGCACATGAACCCGAACACAAGTGTCGCTGAAGCAACTCGAGAGCCGGCCATCAAAAAGGAACTTGGCTTGGTGTCGTTGGTAGGCCTGTGGGCCTTCATCTCCATCCTCGGTGGAGTCCTGGGCGGACTGACGTCCTCGATTCTGTTGCACGAAACCATCTCAGATGACGGACCGCCCGAGGAAGAAACACCGCCCCCCGCACATGTCCGAACCCACCGCGCCTTTGACCTGTGCGTCGTCGGAGACGGCGAAGCCCGACTGGAGTATTGCATGTTCTCCGATGAGCCCCTGTTTCGTCGCCCCCTTCAGCACCGGTTCGTCCCATGAGGTGTCCAACATGCCGTAGCGGGGCAAGAGCCGAGCAATTCCGAGCCGCCGGGGAGGAGGGCACCCGCCGGACGTACCGATGCCAAGCGCCAAACTGTGGCCACGAGTTCAAAACACTCGAGGTGGTGGTGGAGGCCGCTAACGGCCGCGACGCTGCCAAGCGCCAAGCTGCGGCCATTCGTGGGGAAATCTTCACTCCAACAAAGAACTTGCATACTCTCAGGCTCGAGACCCAAGCCGAGTCCCCGGAGTTCAAGTGGGGCATCCTAGCGACGTACCCCTGTACCGCCCCAAACCTAGCCAACACCTTGGGCCTCCGCATCTCCGTGGCGGCGAAGCGCCTAGTGTACCTGCACTCGCTAGGAATCCTATCCCGCCGTGAGATCCGGGTCGGACACACCAAGGCCAAAGCCTTTGAATATGAGTTCCTGCCCAGCCACAAGCGCAAAGACGCTCAAGAACAGGAAGAGGCCGCGTGAGTCGTGACCGAGACCTAGAAAAGCTGGATAAAGAGGCCCTGATCGAACGAGTCCACGTCGAGCGCCAGCGCTATACCAAGGCCCTAAAGGCCAAGGTCGAACGCGAGCGCGAGGTCCAAGCCCTAAGACAGCAAGTATCCGAGCTTTCGGCTTGGAAACGGTCGGCCCAGAATATACTATCGAGGATGAGCCAGGCCGCCAAGGGCATCGACCGGGTTCTAAAATCCCCGCCCAAGCGGCTGATTAGCCGAAAGAAGAAAACACCCGATGTTGAAGTTCCTGATTCCGTGCCTAGTGGCCCTGACGTGCGCGTGCCAGATCTCGTGCTCCACCCCGACCAGTTCAGCAACCCCTACTACTGGCCAGCAGACTTCGAGCCGCCAGAGTCAGACCTGTTTTGAGGTCCCACCCGAGGACCAGCGTTGCGCGGCCCTCGGAGCCGACTTCTGCCGCTTTGTGAACCGCTGCGCGGGCGTGTCCCTGACCGCCTGCGTCCCGCAACAGATCAAGGCCTGCGAAGGGCTTGGGGGCATTTCTCCGGCCGAGTTCGCCTCCTGTCACGAGGCGATGGAAGCCGCCACCTGCCAGGACCCCATGCCGCAGCAGTGCCTAGGCATCGCCGAGGACTCCAAGGCAGCAACCCCGAACCAACGCGCACCGAACAACCAGCGAGACCTCTGAGGACAGATGGCACACAACGCCTTGAAATCGCTGTGGGGCTCCGGCCCCGAGCAATCCTACGCCGAGCAAAAAGAACAGAGCCGCAAGAACACCGCGAAGTCCATGATCTCCCCTCCCGACATTGAACGCCCGCAGGACATCCGCACGCCGGCCGACCTGCTCGAGGCCGTTGCGGAGTTCTTCGGAGGGGAGATCGCCCTCGATGCGGCGGACACCCTGCAGCTTACGCCGGCCAAGAAGCACTACACCGGCAAAGCCGGAAGCGACGGACTCGTCGAGCCGTGGGAGGACGGGACCTTTTGTAACCCCCCGTACAAAACCCTGAAGGACTGGCTGGAGAAGACCCTCGTCGAGCAGGCCTCGGGGAAAAGGATCGTGGTCCTTTGTCCCGTCCGCCCGCATCGAGGGTGGTTCAGGAAAGCGATGAAAAAGGCCTCGAGCATTGTGTACCTGAACCCTCTGAAGTTCGAGGGCTTCAAGCAGGCCTTTCCGGCCCCCCTGTGCTTGCTGGCGTACAACGTCTGGACGGGGGATGACATCTTCGACAAGTGGGGAGAAGCTTTTGAAGTGCCGAACCCTTGACAACTTCTTGAGCACTCGTTAGTGTTCAAACAATGACACCCGAAGACATTCTGAAGCGAGCACTTGGGTCCGACCGGTTCGCTTTTGACTACTCCAAATCCTGGCGGTTCTTGGCTCTTACTCCCGAGGAGCACAAGGCCTTGCTGAAGCACTTCGACCTGCCTTCACCCGTCGCCGCGGTGAAGCCTCGACGCAACAAAGACACGGATGCACCATGACACAAGAAGATTCGAAACCGAATGAGGTCAGCATCCGAGGCGAAAACTGTTTTGGCAGCATGACCAACCCAACAGTGGTGCTACGGATCTCTGTTGGTGGACAGACGGCCGATATCCAACTAGACGACCTCGAAAAACTCATCGCCCGCGCCACGACAGAAGCACTGGGAATGTACTGATGCCCATTTTTCAGTACGCCTGCGAGGACGAGTCCTGCGACGGGCAAGAGGAAGCCCTGGTGCTAAAGGGGGAGGACGAGCCTAAGACCTGCCCCAAGTGTGGCAAGGCCCTCAAGAAGGTCCTGGGAAAGTCCAGCTTTCAGCTCAAGGGCGGGGGCTGGTACAAGGACGGATACTCGTCGACAAAGGGTGAGTCTTGATTCTAGGCCTACCGTGTGACCGAAATGGCAAAGCCCTACGGCCCCTGACCCGACGCGACGAAGACTACCTGATCCGCCGAGCAAAAGACGGCGACATCGCCGCTAGAAACTCAATCATTGCCTCAAACGAGGGCCTTATTGGCCTCGTGACGACGCGGATGCGGTACCCTAAGTCCTTCCACGACGACCTAATGCAAGAAGGGATCTTCGGGCTGATTCGGGCCATCGAGAAGTTCGAACCCGAGCGCGGGCTGAAGTTCTCAACCTATGCTGTTTTGTGGGTGCGAGCGAAGCTCCAGCGCTGCCTCGACAAGAGCATCAAGCACATGGTCTGGATGCCGGTCGGCACCCAGGGGTCAATGACCGACTTCAAAGACGTCAGCGAGCTAGAGTACCTGGAATCCAACGAGGACCCGGAAGGAGACTTGATTGCGGCCGACTTGCGCCAGCAAGTTCTCCTGGCCGCCAAGTCTCTGCGCCGAGAGACGAGCGACCCTCGAGTTGAGATCGTGGTCGAAAGCCGCCTCTTGGCCGGCGTGCCGATTTCTACGGCGGATCTGGCGAAAAGACTCGGGCTGTCCCTTGAAGGAACGCGGCTACTGGAGCGTCGAACCATCGCGAGAATCTCTGAACTCGTAGAAGGAATGCAAGACGATGTTTGACCTCCAATTTGTCTATGACCTCCTCTCGGCCGCCGGAACCATGCTGATCGTTATTGGAGTCGGCTACGGCCTTTTGTCCCTTGCGGTCGACCGGAGTCTATGATTGCGACCGAAGCCTAGAATACAAGCAAGCATCCGCCAAGAGATCGTGTGGATCTTGTACCCGTTGGCCAACAGCCAGTCCTACATTGCGGGCGTAACTAGGTACGCCTTCAATCAGGCTTGCTCGTGCAAGGGGATAACGAGCCTACAGTGGCTCATGGTGGCTGCGGAGTCGGCTCGGCATGTCTACGTCGCCGCCCAAGATTGGGAGCACGCAGACCGTGCCGAGATGCTCTACAAGCGTTGCCGAAAGATTGAGAAGCGCACCGTCTGGCGGTCTAGGGACCGAGAGGCTCGAGTGTCGGTGCTGGTCGAGGCCTGATCACCAAGAGTGCAGGCCTTCCCGATTAGGTTCGGCGGCCAGCGTTCGGTATTCCCACGAGAGCCACGCGTACCACCACGTAGCCTGCTCGTAGCTGAGCTGGATCTGGACGGCCGCCTGGCCTTGGCCGATGTCTTCGAGCCCGTGCCAAGCGCTGATGAGGTCAGACTCCTTCAGGTACCCTAGAAGTTCCCTAAGGTCACTGTCCGGTGTCGGCACCTGCTCCGGGATGTGGATGCCCTGCATTTCCATGACTTTTAGGACCTTGCCTCGAGGCATGGGCAGGAGCAGCACTGAATGGCCCCCAGGGGCAGTCGGGGGGGTCGGGTTTTCGTCATCGCGCAGAGGCAGACCCACGAGCCTAAGAGCCTCTTTTAGAGCCGGCTCGTCGAAGTCCTCGGGCACGCGTAGACCCGGATACCGCTTCGCTCCCGTGTCGTCCGCGCGGAAAACACCTTTGAACGGAGGATCCTTTTCGGACACCTCCTTGGCTCGCGGCTCAGGCCTAGGGAGGACCAAGGCCTCTTCGAGCGGAGCGCCCGGCACGAGCGCGTGATCGGCATGCGACGGAGGCAGGGCCGGCCGCGACCATAGGCGATAGCCCCCGTAGGCCCCGGCCGAGAGCATCGCCACCACGGCCAAGACAATCAGGACAGTAGTCATTGAAACGACCCCCAGATCTTGAGTTCGGAAATGAGGCAGTGCGTGGTCTGGTATAGTGCGCCACCTTGAGTGCAGCCTACCTGCAGATACGCGGGGGTCAGGGTCGGCATCGTGACCGACAGGTCGTCAGAACCTTCTGCCACCCCGTCCACCTTCAGCCCTGCGTAGTTCGTATCGTTGTTACAAATTACTGCGTGGATCTCGCCGTCATAGAGATTTGTAGTACCGATTACTTTAGCCTGCTGCACACCTCCAGAATATATCCAGTTAATGGCCTCAAAGCCGGTAGTGTCTATGAACATGCTGGCTGCGTTGGTTTGAAAGGAACCGGCCAATGTGGCCGATAGGCCCATGACGATGGACCCGGAGCCCCCGCCGTTGATTGTCTGTGGTTTTCCTAGAACCTGCGCGGACGTGGCTACCAAGGCCGCAACGTTGCCCAAAGTGTAGTCTAGGCGGTCCGCGTTTCTGGTTCTTGACGACGACGTGGTGTAAATCCAACTTGTGGGGGCGATGCCTGCGTACCATGTGCCGAACAACTCAACCTGAGGCGCAAAGAATATCGACGAGGTAGTCGCGGCATCTCCAGCGTAGTTTGTATCCCCCGTGTCGTTCGCGGCACCATACTCAAAGGTGTGCGCCGCCGCAGTGCCTGTGAACGAGATCCAGCAACGGTACCAGCCGTTCCCCCAAGCCTCAATTTTCGGAGTGCAGGCCCCGGTAGTTGTTCCGACGACACCGTTTGCCAAGTCGAAGGTTGCCCCGACCCCCAAAGTGGCGTTGTTGATGGCCAGCCAATTCCGGTTGCCCGCCTTCGCCCAGATTGATGCAATGTAGGTCGAGGCGGTTAGAGTGCAGGCCTGTGAAATGTAGTGCCGGCCATTGACGGCGCTAGCCACAATGTCGTATGCGCGCGCATCATTCGACGTATTATTGCTGGACGCTTGACACGGCGCCACACCTGCGGCTGCGGCAGCCGGGATCCCGACGTTTGTGTAGGCCCACGCAGTCCCATTACTGAGCGCATTGGAGCGTAAAAACAGGTTGGTAGCTGCGTACTCCATTAGGAGACCAGCAAGGTACTCGCCACCGGCGGCCTCTTGGCGATAGCACACCCTCGGCCAGTTTGGGCCCATCAGGTACATTGTCCGAACGCCCGAAGAAATCTTGTCGAGCATCCCCGAGACACTGCGCGTCTGCGTCGTCGGGGCGGTGTTGCCGTAGGGGATTTCGGGAATGGTGCCTGCCAAGTATGCCGTGCGTTCTCGGGCGAATGCCTCCCACTGTGTGGCGTTCGTCGCGCCGCCGGCAAACCATCCGGAACTCTTGTACATAGCGCAGTACGCAATGTCGCTGGTGTTTGAAGACTTATTGTACGGTGCGCTGGACAAGTTGGCGTACCACCCCATTGTGAATTTTTTGGACGCGTCCAGGGTGGTTGCGGCCATAGTGCTAGGGTTTCCCGAGACGACGAGCACGCCGTTGACGAACATCCGGAAACCGTTGGTGCTGTTCTCATTTCGATCGCAGAACACCAGCACATGGACCCAACTCTCCATGGTTTCGATGCCGCCTCGAGCCAACTGGATCGTGGTCACGCCGTTCTGCATGTTGAAGTAGATGGCGCCGCCGGCATCCAACGCAAAAACGTACCCGGTGTTGTGCGAGGCGTTAGCTGCGGTGGTTACGGAGACCTGCGCCGACACGCCACCCGTGGTGCCGAACCACTCAAAGACGAAGTCCTCGAGCCCGATCTGGGTGACGACGTCATTGGCCGCGATTTGATAGACTTCCCCGCCCATCATCCTGACGGCTTTGTCTGCCGAGGCGATGAGCGGTGTGGCTCGTCCCGTCAAAATGTCCGTGCCGCTCGATGCCACACCCAAGTCCGGACCTACGGTGGCCGTCCAGGCCGTGGTCGTGGCGTTCTTGGCCTCATAGCGGTAGGACGGGGACACGGTCACCCCGTTGATGGTGATGTCTTCGGACAAGTTCGCGATGCCGCTGTTGGTATAAGACGCGTACCAGATCGGAAGTTCCGCCGGTGCCCCGCCCATGCTCCCGCGCCGGTGTCCCATCATGAACGTGGGCCGGTTTTGGCCCCTATTGGGCCTTGAACCGGCCACCCGTTCTACATCCGCCCGACCAAGCGGCGGAGGGAGGGTCTGGCCGGGGGCAAGGGGCTGGATGTCCATATTCAAGTGTATCCGGAAATCAGGGAACCAGGTAGGCTGTTACGGCAGCCCAGATGTCGGCATCCGAAAGGTAAGCGCTGGTCTGCCACGCCAGAACACCGATGGACCGCCAGAGGGTTGTGGCTTCTCCGGAGTTGACTCCGACTCGAACGCGTAGTGTATTCCCGGTGGGAACGCGCGCTTCGCTGTAGCCCCCGGGGTACAAAGCGCCTGTGTAGTAGTTCAGCACGCTGAATGCTGCGGTAGTTCCGGTCTGGCGAAAGATCTGAATGGAGGGCTTATCGTAGAAACTCTGGTTGGGGGAGGCCGCCGTCCCGTACAGCGTGGAAGGCGGTGCTCCAGGCTTGTACGTAATGTATACCTCGCCAGTTGTGGCAACATTGGTGGTAGAATAGGAAAAGTCGCGGCCCCAACCGCCCGTGGGTTCAATAATCGAGCAAAAAGGAGCGTACCCCGCGCCGCCTACGGTAGCCGAGTACCACGTCAAAAAGGCCACGGTGCACGGCCCGTCTACTAGCACATAGCTAGGGCTACCCGCGGAGCTAGTTTTAGGCCCATCAAAGAACGAATACAAGCTTGTATCGTTCATAAAAAGGTAGACCCCACCCCCTACATCTACGTTGTACTGAACGTTTTCCGGCTGCCAAAACACGGAGGCGTTTGTCGGGGGGATCACCGCCGAAAAGAGATCTGCGTATCTACCCCCGAGAGTACCATTAACCAGCGGTACTGGGGAGACCGGGGCCCCTTGTCGGGAGACTAGGTCCTCTGTATTGAACCCGTAGTCGGGGTCTGGTACGGCGGCCGTTCCCCATCCTCCCTTGCCCCGATGCCCCATTCGACGGATCGGACGGTTCTGACCTCGGCCTTGCCTAGAAGAGGCCTCCCGCCGAACATCGGCCTCCGTAGCGGTTGTGACCATTTGTGGTTGCCAGATATCCGATGCCATGGGCCCTCCAAGCAGTGTACCAAAAATAAGGGCCCGAGTTTCCCCGGGCCCTTGCCACTCACGGCCTGCAGGCCTGTGGGGGGTAGTTCACTGAACGATCGAGTGCTCGAAGACAACCACGCAGTCCAGAAGGACGTTCGTGTTGCCGCCACCGGCCGCCGAGACGAGGAGCACGACCTTGGTCGCGTCGAAGCTCGAGACGATGATGGCCGGAGCGTCGCCGGAGGGCGACGTCACGAGGGTGCGGACGGTCGGGGTGACGCTGTGGGGCGTCTTGCCGAGGCCGTGGTTGATCGTGATGGTATCGACGGTGCCGGGGGTGCCGGCGGAAGCCGCCTGGGCCCGGACGACGGACGTCAGGGACCCGATTTTCGTTGCGGTAACTGTAGCTGCCATGGTATTCACCTCACGGGGCTTGGTGAATCCATGCCCTTGGGTAAGGGTAAAAAACTCCCTGCCCCAACCAACTCTTGTCTTGTAGCGGTCCGTAGCGCAGTTGCCGTCGCATCCGGACGCCGGTATAGGAAACAAATGACCACCGAAAACAAGCCCCTGCTCTCTCTTTGCATGATCATCCGCGACGCCGAGGACACCATACAAGCCCTCCTCGACTCCGTCACGGCACAGCCCGTCTTCGATGAGATCGTGCTCGTGGATACCGGCTCCACCGACCGTACGCGGGAGATCATCTCGGAGCATTTCGACTTCGAGTGGCCCATCAAGGACCCCGAGGTAAACGAGGTCGACGCCGATGGCTGGTTCAGCTACGGGCAGGGTGCAGCACCCGCAAAGGTGACCTTCGCACACTTCAAGTGGGTCGACGACTTCGCCGCCGCTCGCCAGTTCTCGTTCGAGCTTACCACGGGCCGCTGGCGGATGTTCCTCGACAGTGACGACATCCTCCCCCTCGAGGACGCGAAGCAACTCCGAAACGCCATCCTTGAGCTTGAGAAGAACGCGCCGCGAGCAAACGCCCTCGCGATGTCGTACATCTACCGAGACAGCCAAGTCGTTCAGCCCGCCACGATCCGGTGCGCGCGCTGGGATGATGGGTTCTACTGGAGCCGCCCGATCCATGAAGCCCTGCGCTGCAAGTCACAACGAGTCATCGGCAAGAGCGCCAGCCACAACTTCAAGATCATCCACAACAAGCCCGACGAGGGGCACGAGAAGTCCCTAACCCGGAATCACGCCATTGCGATGAAGGCGTACGAGAACGCGAAGACTCCCGGCGAACGTGCCGAGTACGCGTACTTCTGCAGCACCTACCTCAAGTCCGTCCCCGAGGGAATCAATCAAGCCATCGCGTTTCTGAACGAGACGTGGAACTTTTTCAAGGGCACGAACTTCGGCTGCTATGCCCGGTTCGACTTGGCGCGCATCTACCTTGAGAACAACCTCCTCGACGAAGCCCTCACGTGCGCGGCGGAGATTGAAGGCTTCTCGCCCGAGTTCAAGGAGGGCCTGCTCCTGCTCGGCATCCTGCATAACCGCAAGGGGGACTTCAAACGGTCAGCACTGTTCTTCGACCAAGTGCAGCAGCGCGAGGAGCACCCGTTCGTGAACTTCGACGAGTTCTGGTTCACGGAAGGCCTCGCAAACGCCGTGGCCGCGAACACGTACCTTGAACTCGGCCGCGTCACGGACGCCGAGAGGGCCTTGCTCAGGGTTCCCCCGAAGCTCCGTCGCTTCGGCCCGGTCCTCAACGACCACGTCAAGGCGCAGAGGCGTTTGGCACAGACCGTCGGCCTTGAGCGGCTCAACAGCTTTGTCGATTTTTTGGTTTGGAGTAACGAGGTACCCAAGGCCATCAAGTTGCTGTTGTCCGACGTCCTACCCGCACCTATCGAGATGCGCCCAGAAATCCAAGCGCGCGTCCGCTCGCTGCGAGGTACAGTCAAGCACCACTACGGTTCGTGGCAGGACTACAAGGACGCCTACGCCTCCATCCCCGAGGAGACCTACCACACCGCCGCGCATGACGTTCGGTCCATCTTCGTTTCTTCGCGTGTGGAGACTCTGCTCAACTGGGTGTCGGCCTTGCCTCTTGAGGGGCCGCCGGTGAAGTATGCCTCCATCGGCTTCCAAGACGGGCTCATGGAGACGGCAGCCCTCGAGAAGAATCCGCGCCTGCACATCACCGTGGCCGACGTGGCCCCTCAGGCCTCCGATGGGCTGAAGCGGTTGCAAGAGAAGTTCCCCGGCCGGGTCGAGTACCACCAAATCGAAAAGAGCGCCTACGACTGGTGCCCACGCGGACAAGAAGGGACGTTCGACCTCGTGACGCTGTTCGAGGTCATTGAGCACGTCCCGGGGGACGACGGGGCCCTCGTGGCACTCAAGACCCTCCGGCGGATGTTGGTTCCCGAATCGGGAACGTTGCTGCTGTCCACACCTGTGTCCGATCTTTGGGTGGAAAGCGTGCTCACCGAACGTGAAAAGGACGGCAGCTGGGCGCAGCATGTCCGGGCCCTGAATTCGGGTTCGCTGCATGCTCTTCTGAACGCCCTGAGCTTGCACGGGACCCTGATCGAGGGCTGGGACGGGACCTTCGTTGCTGAGGTGAACTACTCTCCAACGATACGCACCAGCCCCGCCAACCGGGGCCAGACGCAGCGAAACGTTGCCATCCTAGTGCCGAGCACGCCCAAGCCCTTCGACGCCCTCAGCCACCTGCGAGGCTTCACGGGAGGGTCGGAGGAAGCCGTCATCTACCTGGCCGAGCATCTGTCCCGCTTGGGCCACGAGGTCACGGTCTACACCCCCGAGTTCACACCGCCGGATAGCAACTTCATCCGAGCGCACATGGGCGTGCTGTGGCGCGATGTCAAGGACTTCGACTTCTTTGGCGACAAGCACGAGACGGTGCTGTTCTGGCGCTGCCCTGATGTCGTCAGGCAGGTCAAAGACGCGCCGTACCGCAAGGTGCTGTGGCTGCACGACTACGAGTACAACGCCCCGCCCGAGGCATACAAGGCGGCTGACGAGGTCGTGGTCTTGAGCGAAGCCCACGGTCGGGCCATCGCCGAGTGTGACGGGTTCGACGCCCCCTTCGCGTACGGCGCCAACGGCATCGACGAAGACATGTTCCCGAGCGTGCTCGGACAGGAGCGCGATCCGAACAAGGTCATCTACATGTCGAGCCCCGACCGGGGTTTGCACCGGCTGCTCGAGGAGTGGCCGAAGATTCGTGAACGTGCGCCCGAGGCGACGCTGGACATCTACTACGATTGGACCCAGTTCGCCAAGATTCAACCCGAGTTCCACGAGCTTCTGTCGAACGCCGTCAAGAACCTTGAGGGGCAAGGCGTCAGGCACATTGGCGGGGTCGACCAGCCGACCTTGCACGAGGCCATGCGCAAGGCCTCGGTCTGGGTATATAGTAATACAGGAAAAATCGAGACTTTTTGTATCTCAGCAGTAAAGGCTCAAGCATGTGGTTTGACATGCATTACGACCGATGCCGGGGCGCTTGGCGAGGTGGTACTCGATGGGCAGATCATCCCCGAGGCCGAGATTGATACCGAAGAGGGCCGGGCCAAGATGGTAGATCTCACCGTGTCCGCGCTGAATAACCCCGAGCCCGACACCGTCCGAGAAGAGCGCCGCAAGAAGGCGTTGGAGAAGTTCTCATGGCGAAACGTCGCAAAACTGTTCGAGCGGATGCTGTGAGGGACCATGAAGTCTGAAGAAGCATACTACTACCGTCGCCGATTCTCCGAGGCCTACGCCGAGGCTTTTGAGTGTCTCAAGAAGCTCCACGCTGAAAGCGATATCCCACACTTCGATGACTGGTCGAAGGTCGGGCCCATGCTCGAGGTCCTGAAAGCCTTGGAGCCCCTCGTTCCGATGCTCGAACAGTTTGTGAGCGGAGACAAACCGAGCATCGGGGTTGTCTGGTTTCACCCAAAGGATGATTCTAAAGACCTGCACGCCGCCGACATTGCGGAACTTCTGAAGGCGTATCGGGAGGCAAAGTGACGAAACCGGAAATCGTGTACAGCTACCGCCCGATGGGTGACTGGTACCAGGTCGACATGATGGCGGAGGGCGGTACGCGTGTCGCCGTGCAAGAGTCGCCCAACATGTGGGCCCTGTTCAAGGGCGACGAGTACCCCGTCAGCGGCATTGCCGGCTACGTTTTCACGGAAGAGGAAGCCGTGCGGTGGGTCGCACTAGGAGAGTTGCCATGAAACAGAAGACCATCTACAGCACTTTGTGCGCGTGCTGCAAAAGTGTAGTGTTGTCTGATCAACCCCTAGCGCTGGCTAACGCCGAGAATGCTGTCTCGGTGGTGCAGGGCGGCGGTCGGGCATTCGTGTTCTTCCCGCCTAAAGAGGACCCATTCGATGGGCTATGCACCATCGTCGAGCGCGATCTCCGAGAGATGCGCATGCTTCCGTCCGACGCCGAGATGTGGCTGATTCACGGAGAGGAGGGCTAATGTCTGAACGAAAACTGGCATGTGTTCGACAGGTTGATGAGATCCGGTCCATCGAGGGCGCCGACGCAATCGAGGCTGCCATCGTGGGTGGCTGGCAGGTCGTCGTGAAGAAGGGCACATTCAAGCCCGGCGACCTCGGCGTGTTCTTCGAAATCGACGCCGTTCCTCCAGACCAGCCCGAGTACCGGTTCCTGTGGCAGAAGTCCGGCGAGGACACCCCACGCCCCCGCAACTTCCGCATCCGCACCAAGAAACTGCGCGGGTGCCTGAGCCAGGGCCTGTTGCTGCCGTTCTCGGAAGTCCCGACAGCCATTGGGTCCGAGGGTTCAGACCTCACCGAGTTCTTGGGCGTGACCAAGTACGAACCGCCCGAGCCCGGAGGGCCGGGGTTTACTCGAGGTCGGTCCGCCGGCAACTGGCCGGGGTTCTGTCCGAAGACGGACGAGGAGCGCATCCAGAACTGCAAGCGGGTGCTCGAGGAGCTTCGGGGCAAGCCCTACGTCATGACCCTGAAGCTGGACGGCACGAGCTTCACTTGCGGCTTCGATGCCGAAGGCAAGTTCCACGTCTGCAGCCGCAACCTCTCAGTCAAAAAGCCCGAAGAGGGCGAACCATCGAACGTGTACTGGGACATGGCCAAGAAGTACAACCTCGAACGCGTCTGCCGAGAGCACAACGTGGCCATCCAGGGCGAGATCTGCGGACCGGGCATCCAAGGGAACAAGCTCGGGCTCAAGGAGCACGATCTCTTCGTGTTCACGCTGTTTCGTCGAGATCTTGGCCGTCTGCCGTACTTCAGCCTGAAGTTCTTCTGCGAGGCCTATGACCTGAAGCCGGTCCCATTGGTCGAGTCCGGGGATTCCTTCGACGAGACCTTGGACAGCCTCTTGGCCAAGGCCGAGGGCAAGTACGAGGGCACCCAGAACGAGCGCGAGGGTCTGGTCGTGCGGTCGAGAGATCCCTTGTTCTCCGAAGTTCTTCGTGGCAACCTGAGCTTCAAGGTCATTTCGAACCGATTCTTGCTCAAGGAGAAGGACTGATGAACCTGCTCTGGATCGGAATCTCCATCGGCAGCATCGGCGCCCTCGTCATGCGAGCCATCATCAACGAGTTCGTGGCCCTGGCGCGGGATATCTCGACGCTGCGCGAGAGCCTGTTCGCCGTCGACGACTTCGAGCTTGATGAGTTCAAGGACCCCGTCGAGGTCACCGAAGAGGAAACCCCGCTCCCTTACGCTTGGTCGAGCCCGAGGCTGTCGATGACCTACACTGAGATTTGCACCTGTCCGAAGGGTCTTCCGAGAATAATTCTCGACAGTTGGCCTCCTAAGTGTTCAGTCTGCCGAAAGATCGTAGAGGAGAATCCCATGCCATGCTCACCACTGCAAAAGAGTCTCTGGACGTTCTTCTGCGCCATCGGGCGCCCCGCCGTCGTGGGAGACGAAGACTACCGCCTGAGATGCGTCGACAAGTACGATGCGGACGAGAAGGCGCAGGCGGCTGCCGAAATTTTCATCAAGGAGCAGCACGACCTCCACGACCTCTCGGACGCACCTTCGGTAGAGGTCTATGTCTTCTGCGCTGAAACCGAGGAGCACTACAGGTTCAATGTCATCATTGAGTTCGAGCTTTCGGTCTACTGCTCACGTGCGTGTGGGTATCCGTCCAAGAAGCCAGAAGGGGATGAAGCATGAACCTGTATCTTTTGGAGCAAACCGACAACCGAGGTTACGACACGTTCGACAGCTGCGTGGTGGCCGCCCGCGATGTGGAGTCCGCCCGGAACATCCATCCTCAAGGACAGCAGTTTTGGGGGCAGCAGAACTTCGGTACCTGGGCCCGGAGCCCGGACAAGGTACGCGTCATGTTGATCGGGACCGCTGTGGCTGGGACTCCGGAGGGAGTGATTCTTGCCTCCTTCAACGCGGGGTGATCGATGCGATACCTGCTGTACACCGAGCCCCTCGCGCCGGATTGGTATTGGGACCCGCTGGCGCCGACTTCGGGCACCAGCGAGTTCTACGTCCGCACCGCTCAGGAAACCGTGCGGATGCACCCCGGCAACGAGGTCATGGTCGTGTACGACGGACCCCTCATCGTGCCCGAGGAGTTCGACGAGCGGCTCGTGTTCATGCCCCGCGACGATTGCCGTCAGGCCATCGAGGAGTTCGACCCGGACAAGACCTTGGTCTGCAACCACGACCCGGTCTTCACCTCGAGGGATGTGTTTGGGTCGGTCTGGCACAATGTTGTGTTCTGGACCAACCGCTACGAAGATGAGCCCGAGCCGGTGCCGGGTCTGTGCATCGTCGTGTCCGAGTTCCACAGGAAGCAGCTCGCCTCCCACGGCCTGAACAACTACGTGGTCGTGCCCCACGGCGTGGACCACGTCAAGTACGACTGCGACCCGAAGGAGAAGGACAAGATCTGCCTGTTCTCCTCAAGCTACGACCGGGGCGGGGCCTACCTCGAAAGCCTTTGGCAGCGCCACCGAATCGTCGAGCGCACGGGGTACGCCCTGCACGTGACCCACTACGGGCGCGATGCCGGCATGCCCGGCCGCCCGACGGGTCTTGTGCCCGACGAGGCCATGGTGGACCTGTACAAGGAAGCCGCCTTCTGGCTCCATCCCGGTCAGGGGGTCGAGCTGTTCTGCTTGGCCGGCGCCAAGGCTCAGGCCGCCCATTGCACTCCCGTGATTGTTCCGGCCATGGCCCTGGCGGAAACGGTCAAGTGGGGGTTTCGGTTCACCGAGGAAGAATTCGGACAGGGCCTGATCCGGATCTTGAATGCCGGCATCCAGGCAACGTCAAATGCAGAACACATCCCAAGCTGGGCCGAGGCCACGAGGATGCTATGGAAGGTTCAAGATGACTGAGGAATCCAAAGCAGAGTATGTAGTGTCCGCCGCCGCCCAAGAATTTTGCACAGCCATCACCGTATGCCCGCATGACGGGGCCGTCGGCGTCTATGACATTGTGCAACGCTTCGAGGACGAGGAGGGGTATCCCGGTGTGGACATAGTTGTGGTGTCAGTCGAACAGATACGGGCTCTGCATCGGGTCCTTACGGAAATCCTTGCCAACGCTGTGGGAGGTTCGGGATGATTGATCGGGACGACACCAAAGAAGTGATCTTCGCGGTGTGTTCCGAGTTGTCCACGGATCCCGAGAAGTGTCGCAAACTTGTGGAGGGGCGATGATCAGCACTGCGAACGTTCCAGACCACACTACCGCCCACCAAAAGCCGAAGAAGCTCGAGCCCTGGCTGACGACGTTCTTCCGGGTCTACGGAGATGAGCTATTTTCCTTGGCGGCTGTGGTCTACGCAATTGGCATGCTCCTTGGCCTCGTGTGCTTTGTCGAGAAAGCGGCGCGGGCTGATTCGTACCAGCACGCATACCCTAGGCTGATTCTCGTCGGCGCGTCTTTCTTCGTTGGTAACGTCTTGCTGGTGGCGATTGTCGTCCTCGCCAAGGGGGCGATGAGCGTACGTGATAAGGTCGCTGCCGAACGAAAGGGGCTGCAATGAAAAAGAAGCTGGACGACTACCAACCATGTTACGCGGGGGTGCTGCGCGCGCTGCGCGCTCGGGACAAGACTTTGCGCCAAGCCTACGCCGAGGCACCCGTCGCCGATGTGCGGTGGCTGGTCAAGACGGCCCTTCTCCGCGCCTCCGTCGACGAGTCGCGTGAGATGGCGCTTCGATTCGCCGAGGCCGTGGCGCATCTCGGGACCGACGCATCGCGGGCCGTGCTCGTCGATCTGCGACTCTGGGCCGAGACGGGTGTGGGTGACGTCGGGGAGATCCGCGCCGCCGCCATCGCCGCCAACGCCGCCGACGACGCCGCCGACGCCGCCGCCTACGCCGCCGCCTACGCCGCCCTCGCCGCCGCCAACGCCGCCGACGCCGCCATCGCCGCCAACGCCGCCAACGCCGCCGCCTACGCCGCCAACGCCGCCAACGCCGCCAACGCCGCACGCTCAGTGATGTCGATAGACCGCATCTGTGCGCTGCTGGACTTGGACCCCGAGGAGATGTTGTGATCTACCCTCAAGGGCATTTTGGAACCGCTTGCGTGCTCTTGGGAGCACTTCTGGTAGGGTGCGACGATGCTCCGGTGGGCCCTCCCGAGCTGCGCGATGCCGGAATCGGGCACCCGCCCGAAGAGGCCGATGCCGGATTCGAGCCGGACGCCGGTGTGGAAGTCGACGCTGGGCCTCCCCCCTTCGACCTCGGGGCCCACCAAAAGAACCACCGGTGCTGTGATTGCTTGGCGCGGGCCTTGGTCCCCGGCGGCCCCTGCGCCGCGCACGGGGACTGCGGCGTCGGCATGAAGTGCTTCTGCTTGGACGAGGATTGCACCGCCACCCAGTGCGGCGCCACGGCTGACTTGGGGCCCGAGGCGGCCATCAATGCCGAGTGCCGGTGTGCAAACGGGGACTGCAGCCGGTTGGTCTGTGGCGTGAAGTGCTTGATTGGCGAAGAAGATTCTTGCGTCGAAGCCCTCGACGAGTCTAGGGTTGCTGACGTTGTGGTTCGCCACCGAGGGTCTTGTCTTGGGGCCTGTTCGGTGTGCGACGCGGAGGGTCTGTGAAAGAGATCTTTTCGTACGTGAACGTTGCTGGCGAGGTCTGTTACGCGCGTGAGGATGGGCTTTTCGCCATCATTGTCGGACCGTCATATGCCGAGGTTCGTCGCAGCAGCGGACATCCCCAGTTCATTTCGTTCAATGATCGGCTCACTGGCTTTTACGGGACCGAGGGGTTCGCACATCAGCCCGGACCAATCGAAGACGTGACCACCCTACGCGGGGCGAACATCGAGGCGCGGGTTCAAGTTCTGTTGGCCTTGGGCCTTGGAGGACTAGTGAGAATCGGATCTCTTTGCTCGGGCATCGGCGGTCTCGACCTCGGACTTGAGGCCGGTCTCGGTGGCGAAACGGTCTTCCAGGTGGAGATCGAACCCTATCCGCACAAGGTCCTCAAGCGCCGGTTCCCCGAGGCCCAGCAGTTCCGCGACGTGTGCGAGGTCGGGGCCCACAACCTTCCGGCCGTGGACGTGCTCTGTGGCGGTCCTCCGTGCCAGAGCTGGTCCTTGGCCGGCAAGCAGAAAGGCTTTGACGACGCACGTGGACAACTCTCGCTCGAGTACCTCCGCATCGTGGGCGAACTCCTGCCTCGGTTCTGCGTCATCGAGAACGTGTCGGGATACAAGAAGGCGATGCCTGACATCATTCGGGGCCTGACCGAGCACGGGTACAGCGTCCAGTGGGATGTCATCCCCGCCGCCGCCGTGGGCGCTCCCCATCGCCGAGATCGATTCTTCATTGTCGGCATGCGGGACGCTGGTCTGTTCTTGGACTTCCACGCGGTCCTCCCGAAGCGCCCCTCGTGGCCCGCACTCGATGTCGAGCCGACGCGGCCGAGGACTCGGGGCAAGCGTGTCAAAGGTGACGTGGCCCGCCTGAAGGCTTTGGGCAACGCGGTCGTTCCCGATTGCGCCGAGGTCGTTGGCCGGGCCATCTCGGGGGCGTACACCTACGATTTTCCGGCGGACATGCGGAGCTGGGACTCCGTCGACGATATGCCCCCGAGCGCCGTGCCGCGTGCGGGGTATGTGTCGGCGGTCGAAGGGACGGTCTGGGCCTTGGCCTCGGCCACGAAAGCGGGCGGCAAGAGGCTCCTGTCGACGCCGGCTGCCCACGATCCCAAAGACACCGGCGCTCCGTCGGAGATGCTCCGCAAGAGCCCGACTCTCGGGGCCTTGGCCTTCGCCGGGAAGTTGCCAACACCAACCACCTTCGATCGGGTGGGCGAGCGCCGCGGGTCAGCACCGTACGTCACCGAAACCGGGACCATGCGCTCTCGTCGGGCGGACGGGTCCTCGAGCAACCTCGGCTTGGCGGGGATGGCAAGTGTGGGTTCGCTGCCAACGCCCAAGACGCAGGACCGCTGGGACCGGACGGACTCCGAGGCCGAGGCGGCACGAAATACGCCGTCGCTCTCGTACCAGATGGGTGGTCCGCTGAATCCCGAGTTCGTAGAGTGGATGATGGGCTTTGAGCGCGGCTGGACCGCTTTGGAGGACTAGTGCTCGATATTGTCATCCCCGCCTTCAACTCCGTCGACCTCACGTGGCGCTGCCTGACGCACGTGTTTGCCTTCCCGGCGAACGACATGCGGGTCATTCTCGTGGACGATGGCTCGACCGACAGCACCCCCTGCGTCGGTGAGTTCCTCAGGCGCCGAGGCCACCTCTACATCCGCCACGAGGAGAACAAGGGCCCCTACGCGGCCTGGAACACGGGCTGGCGGGCCGGTCGTGGTGGCCGGGTCATGTTCTTGAACAACGACGTGGCCGTGTTCGGCAGCACCCTCGAAATCCTCGAGGCCGACCGAGGATACTCATGTGCCACCGAGGTCATCGGCCGGTGGGACCCCGGCGAGATGATTGCCTACACCGACGGAATCCAGTGCGATTCGGGGTTGTCTCGATGGGACAGTTCTCCGGGGTACCTGCACTCGTGCTTCGCGGTCGACTGGAAGCTGCTAGAGGACTTGGACGGCTTCGACGAGCGGTTCTACCTGACCTACGGCGACACCGATTTCATGCTGCGAGCGAAAGAGATTGGCGTCGAGCCCAAGATGCTGAAGGCGGCGGTGGTTTTTCACGGTGTGTCCATGACCCGGCGCCGGGCCCTTGGCCTTGAACGCGACGTGAATCATGACCTGTTCGATCGGGAGAAGTTCGAGGCCAAATGGGCCGAGCGCCCGGACTTGCTTGCCGAGCATCCAAGAACTCCTCGGTGGAAAATGGTTGAGGACCGGCGCATCGTGTGGAAGGATGGCGAGGATGTCTAAGATTGCCATACGCGTGGTTCAAGATGATGATAGGAATGTCGTCGGCATGTGGATGATTACAATCCGCTACGCCGACGGCCTCCAGCGAGGCGAGTTGATTGGCATCCCCCTTAGGAACGTCGACGCGGCTACGGCGCGCGCCATGCTTAACCCCATCAGATTTGCCTTCTGGTACGGGCTGGACACAGCCGATGTGGCCGTGTCTAAGGCCATTCGACGAACAAACATTGACTGGAGTTTGGGGCAGGAGGATGCCGAAGATGGCTGATGTGTATGTGTGCCGGCAGTGTTTCGAGGAGTACGCCCCGAACCCTAACGTGGCCACAGGTACCGACGATGGGTTCTGTAGCGACCCTTGCGAGCAACAGTACGACGCCGAGTTGGGTCTGAGAGAACCTTTGGTACCTCGGGGGAACTTCACCTTGGCCGAAGTCAAAGCGGCCATGCAACAGGCTTGGGACTCCATCACAAACCCTCGAACTTTCCCTCAGCACGAAACCTCCAACATGTCGCTTCTTCAGGATTACTACGACGAGGTCGTAGCCCTACTTTCAATGCAGCGCAACACGGAGACCTCGAACAATGTTTAAGCCTAGCATTCGAATCATCGACCCTCCTGCGCCCGTGGCGTGTTTTACAAGGATATCCCGGACGGGGTCTTCTTTCGCGAGCGGGGTCAGGTCTCCGTGCGAATGAAGTTAGGCGACAAGCAACTCTGGCTCGGCGGGACGACCAACAGCGCCTCGCTGAGCGGACACTTTACCAGTGCAAATGACGACCGATATGTGTTGCTGGACGTGGAAATCCACGTCTCGGAGGTGTGACGGATGGCTAGACTCCCCGACGAGCCCGAGGCGCCCTTGGACTCCGCTCCGCTTGCTCCGAAAAAGCTCTACGCCCAGTTCCGGAACTTCATGGACAGCCCCGCCGTTCAGGGCACCGTGGACGTAGGGCGGCGGGCGCTTGAGGTAGCCGCACACCTGGGCCAAGCCAACCTCAAGGGGCCTCTGGCGGCGGCTGGCGCCGCTGTGGGGCTCGCTGAGATCTTGCTCGGCGGCGAGAAACGCGACACCTACGAACTAATCCGGGACCGGACTCGGGCGGCGAGACTGACGCGGGTTCCCGCCTTCTTCGAGGGGGTTTTTTCGGCCCTCTTTGAGAGCGGCTGGTTCGACAGCGGGGACATGCTCTTGCACCAAGACTCCATCTCCGTTCGGGCCCGAGAGTACAAAGGCGTGATCTTCGCCGTGGGGACCGAGAATGGTCGTTGCGCGGACGAGTACGGGCCTTGGGTGTCCGCCGAGGCCGCCAGAACGTTCAGGCCGCTGCTGCTTGAGGCCTTCTTCGAGGGCATCGAGGGAGATGTTCTGACGTTGCGTGGCGTGCCGTCGCGAAACACGGCCGGCACGGTCATGAAGATCCGCGGCGTGTCTGGTTATGAAAACCTCGTCTACGCCGGCAGCAAGGACCCAATGGCCTTCGCCGAGAATTTCCGGCGTGCACGAGGCCATGGCATCTCCCAAGCTTTCTTCCTGACGGGTCAGCCTGGCTCGGGGAAGACTTCGTTCACCTACCTCGTGGCACGGGCCCTTGGGGGTAGAACCCTTGTACTCGAGCCGTCCATCTTCCAAGGCGGAGATAGCGCCCTCATCAACAACGTCTTGACCTCGGTGCGGCTCTTTGCTCCGGCCGTTGTGCTGCTCGATGACGTCGACAACATCGCCTCGGGCGGGGACGGCGGTAGGCTCCTGACCTTCGTGGACCGCCTGCGCCGCGAGAATCCCGACGTGCTTCTGATGTCGGCCACGAACTATCCCGACCGAATCCTTCCCTCGATGCGTCGCCCCGGGCGCCTAGGACGACGCCTCCACTTCGATGCACCGGGTCTTTCGGACCGGGTGGAAATCATCAAGGCCTATTCCAAGGCCCTGGGCGTGAAGCGGGACCTGACGTACCTGGCGCCTCGCATGTCGAACGCGTTGTTCACTCCCGACTACATCAAGGACGTCTGCGAAAAGGGCTTGGTCTACGCCGAGGCGGAGCTAGACGAATACCTCACCGAGGTCTTGGACTACCTTGCGTCCTTGGGCGGAACGGGCGGCGTTGCGTACGACGTCGCTTCCGAGGACGAAGATTCCGACGAGGAGTTTTAATGCGGCATCGTTGTTGCGCTTCATGTGGCTCCCCTCAGCGCATTGAAGTCTATAGCCGCCGGGAGGATGCCTATTTCGAGGTGGACCCTACGCTAGAGGACTACATGGTCCACGACGAGGTCTGGGAAAGGGCCGGCATGGGCAAGCAAGGCTTTTTGCACCTTCGTTGCTTGGAGTCGAGACTGCGTCGGCGGCTGACCTTGGCCGACTTCACGAACTACCCTGTCAACAACGGGATCCGGTTCGGCTTTCAACTGGGCAAGACTGAATACGGCGAGGAACTCGGACGTCACATCCTCGAGTTGGCAAACACAACCGGCCTAGAGCCGGTCTTCAAGGAGGACCCGTGAAAGCCGGAACCAAAGTCAAGATCACGAAGGTAGGCGCCGTCGCTGGTGCGAAGTATCGCACCGCCTCGAAAGAAGAGTACGACCCCGGCATGGATAACGGCGTCGTCAGCCCTCCCGTGGACTACGAGGTTCGTGGAACTTTGGCGGGGGACGTCATCTTGGGCCAGCCGATTCTCATTGAGCGCACACACCGAAACGGTCTGCCGGTTCGCGGCGGCATGGTAACTAGCCGGGTGACCTGCATCTCCTTCAAAGACAACGGAGTGTTCGTGACGACGGGGAACTCCCAGTACCTTCTGGTTGAAGAATGAGGATTGTCTGCATCTCGGACACGCATCTCAGGCACGACTTCGAGATTCCGGACGGCGACATCTTGATTCATGCCGGCGACGCGACAATTCGCGGAACTATGCAAGAGGTTGCGGAGTTCGCCGAATGGTTCGGGGACCAACCTCACGCGGTTCGAGTGTGCATCCCGGGAAATCACGACTTCGCGGCCCAGGACAACGAGGTGGAGTACCGCCAGATTCTCGAACGGTGCGGCGTGGATGTCCTGATTCACGAAACACGGATGCTGGAGGGTCTGAAGGTCTTCGGTTCCCCTTGGACGCCGTGGTTTCACGACTGGGCCTTCAACATGCCAAAAGGCGGCGGAGTGACCGCGGCGATCGCCGCACGTGAGTTGTGGGACGCAATCCCCAATGACGCGGACATTGTCATCACCCATGGGCCACCGGCCGGCATCTTGGACCGTGTTGCGCGTGGGGGCATGGGGGTAGGGTGCCCCTTTTTGGCTGCACGAATCGACAGAGTCTGTCCGAAACTGCATGTATTTGGTCACATCCATGAATCGTACGGCCGTTTGAATGTCGGCAAGACCACGTACGTCAATGCCTCGATCCTGGACCTGTCCTACAAAATCGCAAACGCACCACAAGTGCTGGAGTTTTGATGTCTCGCAAGCCAATCCTCATCGTCTACGTCGCTGGGCCTTACCGCACAAACTCGGAGTTCGGTTCCACGGCCTTCGGTCGCGAAAAGAACATTGCCGCCGCTCGAGAGATCGGTGCGCGTCTTGCCCGAGATGGGCACCTTCCGGTCATTCCACACGCGAACACCGCACAGTTCGACGGCCTGAACACGGACGAGTTCTTCTTGGAGGCGACGCTGGAGTTGATGGTACGATGCGACGCGGTGTTTTTGATGCCCAACTGGGAGTCCTCGGCTGGGGCCCGGGCCGAAAAGGCCGAGGCTGAAAAGCTCGGACTCCCCGTGTTCACGACCATTGCGGAGCTGGACGCCCTTCGAGACCGAATGTTCGAAGACATCCAGCGTCTGAAGGATGGGCTGGACATTCTTGGGATGGCCGTCGCCGAAGCACGCGGCGGGGTGTTGCGCCTTGTTTCTGCCCCGGACGAAGACTCAAACAACTGAGGAGGTACCATGTTCTCCCTCCTGCTCATGGGCTGCTTCATTTCTGGGACAATCTTGGGCGGGATGGCTATTCACGGTCTGACGGACCGGGGGTACGGGGAGGGCACGAGGTCTACCTTGGACCGCCTGATTGAGGCTTGGAGGGAAGACCGGCAGGCCTGCCGGGACCACGAAAAAAGTAAACTGAAGTTCCTGGAATCGCACCTCAACGAATAGCCGCATTGGAACGCCAAATGTTTGCCCCAACCGTAACGACCCGCACGACTTCTGGTGGCCTAACCGTCTTTGAACTGCGCTACGATGTGCTGAACGAGGGGCCCCGCTACGTGGCCGGACCTTTCGTCCACGGGCCGGCCTGGGTGGGATTCGACGAATCCGGGATGGAGTTCAGCAAGCCCGTGACATTTGAGACGGAGGCTCTGGCCTTGGTCTGGCTCACGGAGATTGCCGATGCTGAAGACACGGAAGCCTTGGATGAAATGGGCCCTGCTGGGGGCGATCGGGGCGGTGCTCCTGAGTGCGACCAAGGCCCGGGCCTCGGGGGGTTTTGTGGACTTGACGGACGACCTTCTACGGAAAATTGACGGCCGGATGCGAAAGACCGCGACCATGGCCAACCACGTTGCCGCCGCAATGCTCGAGGGCGACATCGTAGGAATCCCGCGTCAGGCCGCGTTTCTTGCGCAAGTCATGCACGAAACAGGCGGCTTTACCTGGCTGGAAGAACTAGCCTCCGGTCAGGCCTACGAAGGCCGGCAGGACCTCGGGAATACCGAGGCGGGGGACGGGCGCAAGTTCAAGGGCCGAGGGCTCATCATGATCACGGGCCGAGCGAACTACGCTAAGGCCGGGGCTGCCTTGGGCCTTGACTTGGTGGGGCACCCCGAGCAGGCC
>JACDJC010000577.1_pt1 | contig 41930 bp, 38 predicted proteins | sample 7454191 | NCBI WGS metagenome assembly JACDJC01 (sample SAMN14253291, study PRJNA609438) | sludge metagenome | isolation source: sludge after 25d culture with pyrite and EDTA | collected 2018-12-20
GGGTACGACATGCACCGCGTCATCGACTGCCTGGTGGATGCCGACACGTTCTTCGAGCTCAAGCCGTTGTTCGCGCCCGAGCTCACCACCGGCTTCGCCAGGCTCGACGGGCACGTGGTGGGCATCGTGGCCAACAACCCGATGCACAAGGGCGGCGTGCTGTTCGGCGACAGTGCCGACAAGGCCGCCCGCTTCGTCTGGATGTGCGACGCGTACAACATCCCGCTCGTGTTCCTGGCCGATGTGCCCGGGTTCATGATCGGCACACAGGTGGAACGAGCAGGCATCATCCGCCACGGGGCGAAGATGATCACCGCCATCACCGAGGCCACCGTGCCCAAGATCAGCGTGGTCGTCCGCAAGGCCTACGGCGCCGGGCTGTACGCGATGTGCGGTCCGGCGTTCGACCCCATCGCCACCATTGCGTTGCCCACGGCCAAGATCGCAGTGATGGGGCCCGAGGCCGCGGTGAACGCCGTTTTCGCCAACAAGATCCAGGCGATCGCCGACCCCGTCGAGCGCGCCGCCTACGTCGACGAGCGCCGGGCGGAGTACGAAGAGGACGTCGACCTCTACCGGTTGGCGAGCGAGCTGGTCATCGACGCGGTCGTGCCCTTCGAAGCGCTGCGTGGCGAGCTGATCGCCCGCTTCGCCACCGCCGATCCGGTGGACCGCGACGTGGTGCACAAGCGGCACGCCATCTACATGGGCTGAGCCAGCGGCAGTAGGGTCGCACCATGATCAAGCACATCATCGTCGGGGTCGACGACAGCGCCACCGCTGCTCACGCAGCACGCGTCGCAGCCGACCTGGCGCGCAGGCTGGGCGCCCAGTTGCACGTGATCATGGCCTGCGACGACGAGATCGTCGCCGAGGTGGGCGTCGGCAGCGACCAGATCGTGATCAACAAGTCCGACGAGGCCGCGGAGATCGCTCGCCGAGTGGCCGACTCACTGCGCACCGACGGCCTGGAGGTGACCGACGGAGCCCGGAACGGTGTGCCGCACGAAGTGCTCATCGAAGAGGCCAAGCACTTCGACGACGCCCTCATCGTGGTCGGCAATCGCCGCATGCAAGGCCCTGGTCGGTTGCTGGGCAGCGTCGCCAACTCGGTGGCGCACAACGCACCGTGCGACGTCTACGTGGTGAAGACCACCTGAGGAGGTCGTGATGAGCGAACGTCCAGGGCCGGTGCTGGTCACCGGTGCCAACTCCGGCTTCGGCCTGGCCGCCGTGCTGCGCTTCGCCGGGCGCGGCTGGCCCACCTGGGGCACGGTGCGCTCGAAGGCGAAGGCCAAGGTGCTGACCGACGCGGCGAAGGCGAAGGGCGTTGCCGACCTCGTGCACCCACTGGTGCTCGACGTCGGCGACCACGACGCCGTGGTGCGCGCCTGGCCCACGCTGCCGCCCTTCTACGCCGTGGTCAACAACGCCGGCTACAGCGCGCTCGGGGCGGTGGAGGACGTGAGCGCGGCGGAGGCCATGCGCAACCTCGGTGTCAACCTGGTGGCGCCTGCCGTCGTGTCGGCGTGTGCCCTGCCGGCGATGCGCGAGCGCGGCAGCGGCCGGATCGTGATGATCAGCTCCATCGCCGGACGAGCGGCCGTGCTTCCGCTCAACGGCTGGTACCACGCCTCGAAGTTCGGGCTGGAAGCGTTGAGCGACGTGCTGCGCATGGAGGTGGCCCAGTTCGGGGTGAAGGTGGTGGTGGTCGAGCCCGGGTTCTTCAAGACGGAGATCGAGAACAAGGCCAGGGCCGACGCCCAGGAGCGTGAATCGGTCGCCGACGGCCACTACCGCAACGCGTATCACCGGCTGGAGACGATGGCCGGAGTGATCGGTTCGGTCGCGCCGCCTCCCGACCTGGTGGCGCGCACGATCGTCACCGCGGTGGAGAGCCAGCGGCCGCTGAAGCGCTACCTGGTCGGCGCCGACGCGCTGGCCATCGCCGCCGCCAATCCGCTGCTCCCACGCGCCCTCACCGACGCGCTGCTCCGCCGCCTGGCCGACCTCGGCTGACAGTTCCGGCACCCGACCTTCGGCCCTGACGCCACGGCCCACCGTGGCAGACGATCGACGTGGAGGGTGTTGTGGCCAGCATGTCCGTTCTGCCATCGGTGGTCGACACCGTGTCGGCGGGTCCCGTGGTACTGGCTTGCGGCCTGGTGCGCACCTACTCCCTCGCCGGGGTGCAGGTGCCCGCACTGCGCGGCGTCGACCTCGAGGTCTCCGCCGGGGAGATCGTGGTGCTGATGGGGCCGAGCGGTTGCGGCAAGACCACCCTCCTGCACCTGCTCGCCGGCCTCGATGCACCCGACGCCGGAGACCTCACCGTCGCCGGCGTCGACCTGTGCCGCGCCGGCCAGACGGCACTCGATCGCTTCCGCCGCGACCACGTCGGCGTGATGCTGCAGAGCGACAACCTCATCTCCACGGCGACGGCCCGCGAGCAGGTGGCCCTGCAGCTCCTCGCACGGGGTGCCGGCTGGCGCGACGCCCTGCGCTCCGCCGAGCTGGCACTGGCCGCCGTTGGCCTCTCCCATCGCCTGCGCCACCGCCCGGCCGACCTGTCGGGTGGCGAACAGCAGCGGGTGGCGCTGGCCCGCGCAATCGCCGGGGCACCGGCGCTGGTGGTGGCGGACGAGCCGACGGGCGAGCTGGACAGCGCCACCACCCGCGACGTGATGGATCTCGTGGTGCGCGCCAACCGCGAGCACGGCACCACGTTCGTGATCGCCACCCACGACCCCGTCGTCGCCGACAGAGCCACGCGCGTGGTGCGCCTGCGCGACGGTGTGGTGGAACTCGGGGGTGCGGCATGAAGCTCTCGCGATCCACCCGCTGGCGCTTGGCGCTCGGCGACCTCAAGGCCCAACCGTGGCGCACCCTGCTGGCCGTGCTGGTGCTCACGCCACTGGCCGCGAGCTGGTTCCTCCTCGCCGCCGTCTCCCGCTCTCTGGCCGGGCTGGGCACGGTCGGCGAGGAGCGAAACATCGTCGTCACCGAACCCGACGTGTTCGACGTGGCGAACGTGCACCTCGGCGCCGAGCACCTGGCAACGGCCCGGTCGGCGGCCGGCGCTGATGCCGAGTCCGTCACCCCGTTGGTGCTGCGCACGGTGGAGCTGGACGAGCGGGTGCTGCAGTTGCGCGCCGCCGACCCAGCGACCTGGGAACCGATCCACTCGCTCACCGTGCTCGAGGGCACGTTGCCCGACGGCGGCGCCGACGAGATGGCTGTCACCGCTGCAGTGCAGCTGGCCACCGGCTGGGAGGTGGGCGACCGCCAGCGCGTGTTCGGCACGGAGTTGACGATCACCGCGGTGCTCCGCGGCTCGGGCAGCAAGGTGGCCTCGCTGTGGCTGCCGCTCGACCGCGCCGAGCAGCTGTTCGACCGGCCCGGCGAGTTCCAGTTCACCGTGGTGCGCCTGCGCGCTGACGCCGATGGCGACGCCGTGAGGGCCCGGCTGCGGGCCGCCTTCCCCGGGCTGCTGGTGCTCGACGAGTCGGCCATCCAGGCCGAGGCGGCGCGTGGCGTGCGGTCGCTCGGCGACCTCGCCGCCGTGTTCACCTCCGTAGGAATGCTGGGCCTGGCCGTGAGCGCCGGCAACGCCACCGCACTCACCTTGGCCGAACGGCGACGGTCGGTGGGGCTGCTGCGCGTGATGGGCTTCTCGCCGCAGGCGGTGCGCAGCCTGTTGGTGGTGCGGTCGATGCTGCTCACGGCTGTGGCCATGGTGGCGGGGTACGTGACGGCGATGGCCATCGTGTCGGCCCGGCCGTCGTTCGTCCTGCGCACCTACACGGTCGAAGTGGGCATGGAGTGGTGGACGGTCGTCGTCGGCGTGGTGCTGGCGCTCGGCAGCGGATGGGTCGGCGCCGCCCTCGCGACCCGCCGGCTGCTGCGTCAAACGCCCGCTGCTCTGGTGGTGATGTGATGCACGCCGCTGCGGTGGTGGTCGGGTTGGCGCTGCGCGACATGCGCAGCCGCTGGCGGGTGATGGCTGCCCTCGGGGTGATGGTGGCACTCACGGTGGGGATGGTGGTGCTGCTGGACGGGTACGTGAACAGCACGGAGGTCAGGTTCCGCCACGCCCAGTCGGCGCTGGTGGTGCAGCAGCAGGGCACGGTGGGCGAGTTCGCCGGCAGCCGCATCCCCGCATCGGTCGGCGAGATGCTCCGCGCCGAGGGCTACGACCCCGTCGCCGAGGTGCACGCCGTCGCCGGCACCTCGGGCGCCGATGCCGTGATGATCGCCGGCGTCGACCCCGACCGCTATCGCCAGCTCGACCCCTACCGGCTGGTGAGCGGACGCCACCTCCGGGCGGGTGAGACCCAGCGGACGGCGATCGTCGGCACCCTCCTGGCCGATCGGCGTGGCCTCCGGCCGGGCGATGTGCTGCGCCTGCGCGGTCGCGACTTCGCCATCGTCGGGGTGTTCGAGCTGGGCATCTACCTCGACGATGCGGCCATCGTGCCGATCGGCGACGCCCAGACCCTGCTCGGCTGGGGCAGCGACGTGTCGGTGTACGTGGTGCCGGAGGGTGGCGCGCTCGCCGACGGCACCTTGCTCGACGGCGGGCTGGCGGTGGCAACTCGCGGTGACATCGCCCTCGTCGGCGAGTGGGCGCCGATGATCGCCCTGCTCGTCGCCTCGGTGCGGTTGCTCGCCCTCGGCGCCGTCGCCGTGCTGGTGATCGCCTTGTGGCGGCTGGCGTGGCTGCACCGCATCGACCTCGGCGTGCTGCGCCTGCTCGGCTTCGGCCGGCGAGTAGTGGCCGCGTTCCTCGGCGTGCAGGCCGCGGTGCTCGTCGCCACGGCGGCATTCCTGGGTGGCGCCGGTGCGGTGTTCATCGCGCCGTACCTCGCCCGTACCTCACTGGCCGTCGCCACCATGCCCGTGGTCGACGGCACCGTGCTGTGGCGCGCGGCGGCGGTGGGTGCCGCGGTGCTGGCCGCGGCCGTCGCCACGTCGGTGCTCGCCGTGCAGCGCCGCAGCGTCGGCGACCTGATTCATCGAGACGATTGACGACAACGAAGGGAGTGATCATGTCCAACAACCCGCCAGGCTGGTATGCCGACCCGTTCGGACGTGCCCAAGTGCGCTGGTGGAGCGGGTCGGGCTGGACCGACCATTGCGCTACCAGTGGTCAGGAGTTCATCGACCCCCCGGTTGCGAGCCCCGTGGCTGCACCGACGGCCGCGGCCCCGGCCCAACCGGCTGCGCCCACTTCCGTGAGCGCGCCCACGATGGCCGGAGTGGCGAAGAAGCCCACCCCCACGCTGGCACTGGTGGCGGTGGCTGCCCTCCTCGTGGGCGGCCTCGCCGGCTGGGTCCTGCGTGGTGACGGCGACGGGGGTGGTGCCGGTGGCGGAGGCGGTGGCGGTGCCGCCGGCTCGCTCACCACGCCGATCCTGCAGGGGTTCGCCAGCCTCGACTCGTACGAGTACTCGCTCGTCCTCAACTCCGTCGGGCCGACCGCCAACGACCGCTCCGATGCCACCACCACCGGTGCCGTCGACAACTCCAATGGCCTGAGCCACCTCACGCTCGACGAGACGAGCGTGGCGGCGGATGATCCCGAGCCGAGCACGTCGAACACGGAGACGTGGCGCACCGCGGACGTGTCGTGCACGTTCGACGGCGAGGAGTACACCAGCGAGGCGGCGAGCCCGTTCGAGGTCGACCTGAACACGGTGCTGAGCGGCGTGTTCGACATCGTGATCCCTGCGGGGAACGCGACACTGGTCGGCGACGAGACGATGGCAGGTGTGGCGGCCAAGCACTGGACGTTCACGATCCAGGGCCTCGCTGCCGGCACGGGTGCCCAAGTGAACGCCAACCAGGGTGACATCTGGGTGGCGGCCGACGGCGGCTACCTGCTGCGCTACCAGGTGACGATCTCGGTGCAGACCGCTGCGACCGATACCGCCGCTGCCGCGAGCAACGACCTCGAGCTCGACTTCCAGCTGACATCGGTGAACCAGCCGGTGACCGTGCAGATACCGGCAGCCTGCCCGCCTCCGGGGACGGCTACCGAGGACACGATCGGTGGCTGACCAGTCTCGGGAGATCACCGCGGTGCCCGTCACCGACCGTCACACGGTGCGGGCCTGGGTGCGGCTGCCTCGCACCATCTACCGCGACGACCCGGCGTGGGTGCCGCCGCTGTGGCTGGCCGAGCCGGCCGAGGCTCGGGCATCGCGTGGCGGCGCCAGGGTCGTGCGGTTCGTGGCGTTCGATGGTGCTCGTCCCGTCGGGCGGATCGCGTGTTCGCTCTACCCCGGGTTCGACGTGCTGCACCTGGGCGGTTACGAGGCGGTGGACGACGACCGGGTGCCTTCCGCGCTCTTCGCCGCCGCCGCCCACCACGCCCGCGCCCACGGTCGCACCACGCTGGTGGGGCCGGAGGGGCATCCGCTGTTCGACACCGCCGGCATCCAGGTGAGCGGGTTCGAGAACGTGCTGCCTGCGGGCACACCTCATCACCGGCCGTACTACCGGCGCCAGTGGGAAGAGGTGGGCGGCTTCGAACCGAGTGGCACCGTGTTCACGTTCGTCGCCGAGCGGGCCGATCAGCAGATCCCCGACTGGCTGCGCCAGGTCGCCCAGCGAGCCGAGGCCGAGGGCTACCGGTCGCCGGACTTCCATCGATTCCGCGAGTTGGCACGGCACACCGACGCCCTGGCGCGGCTGGCGAACGTCGTGGTGGCGGAGACGACCGGGTTCCCGGCGTTGCACCCGCGGGACGTGAAGGCCATGCGCCGGCGGCTGCGGTTCCTCCTGCGGGCGGACCTGACGCGGCTGGTGTTCCACGGCGACACGCTGGTGGGTGCCTTGGCGGGGATGCCGGAGCTGGGTCGTGGCCTGCAGCGGGCGCACGGCAGGCTGCTGCCGCTCGGCTGGTGGTGGCTGCTGCAGGCCCGGCGCCGAGGCGACACCGTCACCATCAACGGAGCGTTCGTCCACCCCGATCACCAGGACCGCGGGGCGATCGCGGTGGCGGCCCTGCCGCTCATCTCCGGCGTGCTCGCCGACCATCGGTGGCAACGCATCTACGCAGCAATGGTCGAGGCTGACAACGTCAGATCCCGGATGCTCGCCGAGGACGCTCTGGGGGCGGTGCCAGCCGCGGAGTACCGCGTGTACCGCCGTCCCGTCGACGTCGACGGCACCGCTGGTCGCTGACATCCACAGCACCCCTCTCGCTTGAAAGCACGTTCTGTGACGCAAGTTCCCCGCGCCCACCGAGTCCCACGATTGAACTTTGCACAACGGGCATGATGGGCTCATGGACGAAGCGAGCGGTGAACCCGACGTCGGCGACCAGTTGGCTCTCACGGCGGAGTCGATCACGCTCCGGCCGTTTCGACTCGAGGACGTTGCGGCATACGTCGACCAACAGGACCACTTGCTCGCAGCCGGGTTCGGTTGGGAGCGGCCGATTGACGAGGTGTCCATGCGGGCCGTGGCAGAGCGGTGGGTCCGGCAGTGGAACGGTCCGCGCGACGAGCGCAACTTCGCGATCCTCGAACGCAGCTCCGGCGTGCTCGTCGGCGACTGCGAACTGGAGCTTCGTACGGACGGGTTCGTGCACGTCATGTATGGCATCTTCCGCCCCTGGCGGGGGAAAGGGTATGCGTCGAGAGCAGTCGGGCTGCTCCTCGGCTACCGGAGCCTGGTCTGGCCCAGCACTCCGGTCCTGTTTCGGATCCACGCCGACAACGAGCCGTCCATCGCCATAGCTCGAGGAGCCGGAGCGATCCCTGATGGTGCCGAGGCTTCTCCACAAGGTCGGGAGCTCAGGCGTTGGGTTCTGACCTGACCTGCACGGTTCTGCGCCGCGCGTCCGCGGACGCGTGAGCGACCTCATGCATTGCTGTCACCTCAAGGAGTTCGAACTCTGGGTCAATCGGACCAACCGTGTGTTCTCGATCGCGCTCGCGCGATCAGCCTAATGAAGGGGTGTCACGGGGTTCCGGTGAGCTAGCTCCACGCGTCCGCGGACGCGTCGAGGTAGCGCAGAGCTGCCGATAGGTCGCTGGACAGCGGAACCTGCGTCGGGCAATCTGGCGCGATGGCGGCTGACCGAAGCGAGAATTCAATTCGGCCCGGAGATGCCTGGTGCTCGCGGACCGAGCGGGAGTACTTCATCACCGTCATCCGACCGGCCAGCCAGCCGGGGCGCTGGATCGTGTCGGACGGTGGCACCCGCACGGGTGACGGTTCAGCTGAACCGACCCGTTCGACGTCGCCCAACGGCAAGTAACCTGCCGGTTCACATGACAGGGCGGCAACCACCCCTCGGCAGCACATCTGCCGCGGGTTCCGGTCCGCCCCCCGCCCCTCTAGCTCAATGGTAGAGCAGTGGACTTTTAATCCATTGGTTCAGGGTTCGAGCCCCTGGGGGGGCACTCTCGAAGGCGGCCGCTCGACCGGCGACCCGTCGATCGCACGCTCGGAGGAACGCGACATGACCTTTGCCCCGCTCACCACGACACGTACCCGGTCGCCAGCGTGAAGGTGCTCGGCAACGTGCTGTGGCTGGTCTTGGCCGGGTGGTGGTTGGCCCTCGCCTACGTCGTGGCCGGAGTGCTCAACTGCATCACAGTCATCGGCATCCCGTTCGGCCTGCAGTCGTTCAAGCTCGCCGGCTACGCGCTGTGGCCGTTCGGGCGAGTCGTGGTCGACCGGCCTGGCGCAAGTGCTGCGGTCGGCTGTGTCGGCAACATCCTGTGGCTGGTGCTCGGTGGTCTCGGACTGGCCATCAGCCACGTGGTTGCCGGCCTGCTGCTGTGCGTCACCATCGTCGGGCTCCCCTTGGGCATCGCCTCGATGAAGATGTCGATCCTTGCGCTCACCCCGTTCGGCAAGCAGGTGGTGCGCGCCGATGCTGCCGGTACCAGCCACGTCGTGTCCAGCGTGCCCGGCTACTGACGATCAACGGCCACTGACGATCAACGGCTACCGACGATCAACGCCAACCACCGATCAGCCTGTGTACAGCACCAGCGCCTGGCGGGTGTCGAGGTACTCCTCGAGCCGCGTGATGCGACCGCCCTCCACCCAGAAGCGGATCATCGCCGGCAGGTGCAAGGGGCCACCCGCAGCCTGCCCCACCAGCACGTGCTGCTGCACGAAGCCGCCGGGCGCGAGGAAGCGGCGGATCTCGGTGTACTGCAGGCCGCTCGCGCGCTGATGCAGGTCGACGAGCGTGGCCAGGTTCTGGTCGACGGTCTGGTCGACTTCATCGAAGTTGTGCCAGATGGACGCATCGGGGGCGTACACCTCGCGCACGGCATCGGCGTGAGCGGCAGTGATCGCGCCGAGCAGGCGATCGGCGATGCTGTGCATCTCGGCCTCGGTGAGTGCTGACATGCCCGCACCGTACTGCTGCTCGACAGCCGACGCGCTGCCGTCGCACCCTGCCCACGCCGACTTCAGATCGACCGGTCGGCTAGCGAGGAGTGAGCACGCAGAACTCGTTGTCGTCGGGGTCGGCCATGACGGCCCAATCGACGGCGCCCTCGCCGATGTCGATTCGCCTCGCCCCCAACGAGATGAGTCGCTCGACTTCGGCGTGCTGATCGCCGCCGGCCGGCGGGGCTACGTCGAGATGAAGTCTGTTCTTCCCGAGCTTCGGGTTCAGCGGTGCGCCGCCCCACGTGATCATCGGACCGGTGAGGTCCGGCGCGCGGATCGCGGTCTCCTCGTTCTGATCCCAGACCAACGGCCAGCCGAGCGCTGCGCTCCAGAAGTACCCGACCTCGCGCGTCCCGTCGCAGGTGATCGATCCGAGACGCCCGCAGGTCGACAGGAAGTTGTTGGTCGGTTCGATGATGCAGAGCTCGTTGCCCTCTGGATCGGCGAGCACGACGTGTTCGTCGGCTGGCCCCTGACCGATGTCGATGTGTCGGCCACCCAACGCGATCAAGCGCTCGACCGTTGCCATCTGGTCGTCGCGGGAAGCGGTCGTTAGGTCGAGGTGAAGTCGGTTCGCCCATGCCCCCTTGGGCTCGGAGACACGCCCGAAGTCGATCTGGAACCTCGTGCCATCGGTCGGCACGAGACTGACCACGTCACCGGTGTCGTCACCGACATCCCAGCGCAGCGCCTCGGCCCAGAAGTGCGCGAGCCGCGGCGGATCGTTCGCATCGAAACAGAGAGCAGCGAGCTGCACAGTCACTTCGGGTGATCAGACCGTGTCGAAGGGTCGCGCGTATGTGAAGCGGCCCCGGATGTTCGAGCGGTAGGTCGTCAGCGTTCGCACCTGGAAGTGGCTGCCCCACCCCGGTTCTGGTGCCGTGACGCCAATCGCGGTGGACGCGATGAAACCGAAACGGGCGTAGTAGTCGTGCGACCCGAGGAGAGCGATGAGCGGCTCGCCGAGCGCGTCGGCCGCTCCGATCGTGGCGTGCATCAACGCAAGGCCGACTCCGCGGCCCTGATGCGAGGGGAGCACGCCGATTGGGCCGAGGCCGAGTGCAGGTACGTCACCGACGAACCCGCGAGTGGTCACCACATGGCCGACGACGGTGTCGTCGAGCTCGGCCACGATCGACAGCGCTGGGAGCCAAGCGTCGCACTCGCGCAGGGCGTCCAGGAGGCGAACCTCGACGGGTTCATCGTTCGCATCTTGTGTGCGGAACGCGGCGATCTGCACGCCACGTGCCGCAGCCACATCTGCCGGAGCTTCTCGCCGAACGATCACACCGACAGACTGTCCGAATCACCTCTCCGACCACCCACGAATATCGGTCAAACCTGTCGCGGCCGCACCACCGGTCCTGGTGACAACATCCATCACGAGCGCGAGACTGGCGCGGTGAGCTACCAGCACCTGCTCGTCGACAGCGACGGCCCCATCACCACCATCACTCTCAACCGACCCGAGAAGCGCAACGCCCTGGCACTCGACGTGATGATCGAGCTGACGCAGGCGTTTCGCGACATCGCCGGCACGGAGGCGACGGGCGTGATCCTCGCGGCCAACGGCCCTGTGTTCTCGGCCGGGCACAACTTCGGCGACATGGCCGGTGCGGCGCTCGCCGACATCCGCCACCTGTTCGCTGTGTGCACGGAGCTGATGGACACCGTGCAGTCGGTGCCACAGGTGGTCATCGCGCGGGTGCATGCACTGGCCACTGCCGCCGGCTGCCAGTTGGTCGCCACGTGCGATCTCGCAATCGCCGCGGAGACCGCCGGCTTCGCCATCCCCGGCGGCAAGGGTGGGCTGTTCTGCCACACGCCGCTCGTGGCGGTGGCGCGCAACGTGGGCCGCAAGCGGGCACTGGAGATGGCACTCACCGGCGACCCCATCACCGCCGCCACGGCCGCCGAGTGGGGCCTCATCAACCATGCGGTGCCTGATGCCCAACTGGTGGCGGCGACCCACGATCTGCTCGCTCGCGCCACACGCGGCAGTGTGCTCAGCAAGGCCACCGGCAAGCGCGGCTTCTACGCCCAGGTCGGGCTCGACCAGCCCGCTGCGTACGCTCTCGCCGCCGAGCTGATGGCGACTTCCGCCACCACCGCCGATGCCCAGGAAGGCATCGCCGCCTTCCTCGAGAAGCGCAAGCCCGACTTCACCCAACGCGCGTGACGCCCGAGGTTGGAGACCATACCCCATAGGGGTATGGTGTCGGTGTGCATGCAACACCCGGGTACTCGGCCGAGAAGCAGCAGGTGATCGCGCGGCTCAAGCGCATCGAGGGTCAGGTGCGAGGCCTGCAGCGTCTCATCGACGAAGACACCTACTGCATCGATGTGCTCACGCAGGTGGCAGCGGTCAGCAAGGCGTTGCAGGGCGTCGGTCTGCACCTGCTCGACGAGCACCTGCAGCACTGCGTGGCCGGCGCGGCCGCCAGCGGCGACACCGACCGCACCACCGAACTGGTGCACGAAGCAACCAAGGCAGTCGAACGACTGCTGCGAGCCTGAACGAGAGAACGGACCACGACATGAGCACACTCACCTTCACCGTGCCGGGCATGACCTGCGGCCACTGCGAAGCTGCCGTCAAGGGCGAAGTCGGCAAGGTTGCCGGCGTTGTCGACGTGGCGGTCGACTTGAGCAGCAAGATCGTCACGGTCAGCGGCGACGCGCTCGACACCGCCGCACTCGTGGCCGCCATCGACGAAGCCGGCTTCGAAGCCACCGCCACCGATGTGAGCCGCTGAGCCGCATGTCGCACGTGGTCGGCCGCCTCGGCGCGTTCGCGCTCGTGCTCGCAGGCACGTTCGGTACCGCGTACGCGGTGGGCGAGCGTTTGCCCGGCCACACGCACTCGACGCAAGACGGCCACACGCACGCCGGCACCGGCATGTCGACGCCGGTGCCCCCCGGCTTCGAGAGTGGCGGCTACCAGCTGGTCACCGACCACGCGCACGCGGGCATGGCCACGTTCCACCTGCGCGACGAGGCGGGCTCGGACGTCACCGAGTTCACCGAGGCGCACGGGTCGCTGCTGCACGTCGTCGTCATCCGACCCGATCTCAGCGACTTCCAGCACGTGCACCCCACCATCGGCGACGACGGCTCGTGGGATGTCACGCTGCCGGCGCCCGGCCAGTGGCACCTCGTGTTCGACTCCACCCCCACCGGCGCACCCGGCCCAGTGGTCGTGTCGGCAAACATCGACGACGAGACCCCGGTGGCCACTGTGCCGCTGCCGCCCGCCGACGACACCGTCGACGTGGCCGGCCTGGTCGTCACCCGCGACGGGTTCACGTTCTCCGTCGCCAACGCCGATGGCAGCATGCTGATGGGGCTCGAGCCGTACCTCGGCCAGGCGGCTCACCTGGTCGCGATGCGGCAGGGTGACCTGGCCTACACCCACCTGCACCCCAGCGAGGGCATGACCGGCATGTTCATGTTCGGCACCGGCATCACCGAAGCAGGCACGTACCGACTGTTCCTGCAGTTCGGCTACCAGGGCGACGTGCTGACCGTGCCCTTCACGGTGGTCGTACCGTGAACGCACCCCCCGCCGGCACGACGCTGGAACACCTCGACCTCGAGCTCACCGGCATGACCTGCGCAGCGTGCGCCAACCGCATCGAGAAGAAGCTCAACCGGCTCGACGGCGTGACCGCGACGGTGAACTACGCCACCGAGAAGGCCAACGTCGCGTTCGACCCCGAGGTCGCGACACCCGAGACGCTGATCGCGACGGTGCAGTCCATCGGCTACGGCGCCGCAATGCCTGCCCCCATCGGCGACGATCGCGCCGACCCGGCACTCGCCCGCATCGCCGACCTGCGCCGCCGCCTCACGGTGGCAGTGCTCCTGGGCGTGCCCGTGCTGCTGCTGTCGATGATCCCTGCGCTGCAGTTCCGCGGCTGGCAGTGGTTCGCCCTCGTGTTCGCCACCCCGGTGGCGGCGTGGTCGGCGTGGCCCTTCCACGTCACGGCGTGGAAGAACCTGCGCCAGGCAGAAGCCAGCATGGACACGCTCGTGTCGGTGGGTGTGACAGCGGCGTACGGCTGGAGCCTGTACGCCCTGCTGGCCACGCCCGCCGGCGACCTCGGCATGACGATGCCGATGTCGCTCATCCCCACCCGCGGCGACAGCCACCACCTGTACCTGGAAGTGGCCAGCACCACCGTTGCGCTCATCCTCGCCGGTCGCTGGTTCGAAGCGCGTTCCAAGCGCCGCGCGGGCAGTGCACTGCGCGCGCTGCTGGCGCTGGGCGCCGACACCGCCAACGTGCTGCAGGCAGACGGCAGCGAGCTGAACCGGCCGGTCAGCGCGCTCCACGTCGGCGACCGCTTCGTGGTGCGACCGGGCGAACGAATCGCCACCGACGGCGTGGTGGAGGACGGCGCATCGGCGGTCGACATGAGCCTGGTCACCGGCGAGAGCGTGCCGGTGGAAGTAGCCGCCGGCGACGCCGTCACCGGGGCCACCATCAACGCCAGTGGCAGGTTGGTCGTGCGAGCCACACGCGTCGGCGCCGACACCGCACTCGCACAGATGGCCCGCTTGGTGGAGGCCGCACAAACCGGCAAGGCACCGGTGCAACGGCTGGCCGATCGTGTGGCAGGTGTGTTCGTGCCCATCGTCATCGTGCTGGCCGTCGCCACGCTCGGCTTCTGGTTCGCCCGCACCGGCAGCCTGGCGCAGGCCATGGCACCGGCGGTCGCGGTGCTCATCATCGCCTGCCCCTGCGCACTGGGCCTGGCCACACCCACCGCGCTACTGGTGGGCACCGGTCGCGGTGCGCAGATGGGCATCCTGATCAAGGGACCGGAGGTGTTGGAGAGCACCCGCCGAGTGGACACGATCGTGCTCGACAAGACCGGGACGGTCACCACCGGGGTGATGGATGTGGTGAGCGTGCACCCGCTGCACGGCACAGCCAGCGACCTGCACCGCCTGGCGGCCGCCGTGGAGCTGAGCAGCGAGCACCCGATCGCGGCAGCCATCGTGCGCGGCGCGCGCCACGAGGGCATCGAGATCCCGATCGCCACCGACTTCCTCGCGCTGGCCGGCGTGGGCGCCCGAGCAACCGTCGAAGGTCGTCTGGTGGAGGTGGGCCGCGCTGCGGCCGACGAGGTGCCCGCCGACGCCGGCTTGCTCACCGTGGTGGCCGTTCGCGCCGACGGGCAGCTGCAGGGCACCATCGCCGTCGCCGACACCGTGAAGCCCTCCAGCGCCGCGGCCATCGCCCGCCTGCGCGGGCTCGGGTTGCGGCCGGTGTTGCTCACCGGCGACAACGAAGCCACCGCCCGCACCGTGGCGGCAGAGGTGGGCATCGACCCCGACGACGTGCTCGCCGGAGTGCTGCCCGAGCAGAAGGTGGCCGAAGTGCGGCGGCTGCAAGCGGCAGGCCGAGTGGTCGCGATGGTGGGCGACGGCGTCAATGACGCAGCAGCGCTGGCGCAGGCCGACCTCGGCATCGCAATGGGCACCGGTACCGACGTGGCCATCGAAGCGAGCGATCTGACACTGGTGCGCGCCGACCTGCACGCGGCCGCCGATGCGATCGAGCTCAGCCGGCGCACGCTGGCGGTGATCAAGGGCAACCTGTTCTGGGCCTTCGCCTACAACGTGGCTGCCATTCCACTCGCGATGTCGTGGCTGCTGTCGCCCGTGGTGGCGAGCGCCGCGATGGCCTTCAGCAGTGTGTTCGTGGTGAGCAACAGCCTGCGCTTGCGTCGCTTTCACACGCTGACCGACGCAGCGCGCTGACCCACGCCGGCGCAGTGCCGATGCGCGACAGCGTTCCAAATGTGTGCAGATGACCACGGATTGTGGTAGTCCATCTCACCATGGTGAGTACATCACCCGCGGTGTCGGTGCTGTTCGTGTGTCTCGGCAATCACTGCCGGTCGCCAGCCGCGCACGCAGTTGCGAATTCGATGCGCCGCAACGACCCGTTCCTTCGGTTCGATTCGGCAGGCACCGGCAACGCGCATGTGGGCAACGCACCCCATCCCTTGGCGGTCGCCGAGGGCGCGCAGCGCGGCTACCGAGTCGACCACCTCGGCCGCCAGATCCATCCCGACGACTTCGTACGCTTCGACCTGATCGTGGCGATGGACCGCATGAACGTCGACGACCTGGAACGCATGCGTGGCGGTGTCGAGCAACGCATCGGCTACTACCCGACGGTGGAGCCGCTGCAGGTGCAGCTGCTGCGCCGATGGGACCCATATGCCATGCCCGGCGATGAGGACCTCGTCGACCCGTGGGGGCAACCGCCCGCGGCATACGGCGAGATGTTCGACGTGATCGAGCGCAGCGTGCCGCCGCTGCTCGCGCACTTGGCCTGGCTGCGCGCCGACCGCCCGATCGTTTGACTCAGGCCGCCATCGCCGCAGCGCGCAGGCGGTGCACCAGCACATCGCGGTGGTTGCGGATGGTGCGTTCGCTCACCCGCAACGCCACGGCGGCCTCCGCGGCACTGCACCCTCGCGCGAGCAGTTCGATCAGTTGCAGTTCGCGCTCGGTGAGCATGCCGGCAGCCGCGACCACCTCGGCGAGCTCCGCAGTGGCATCGAGCGCGTCGCCGGTGAGCACCGGCCCGTCGAGCAGGTGCGGTGCGGTGAGCTCGTGCACCAGCAACCTGCGGTTGGCCCGCTCGAACGCCCGATACTCGCTGTCGCGCAACAGGTTGGCGGCCACGTGCAGCGGGCGGCGCTCCACCGGGAACTCGCGGATGACGGTCCAGGTGACACTGAGCAACTCGTCGAACGCGTCAGCAGAGCCACCGGTGCGATGGCTGCCCCAACGGCGAGCCCTCGCCACGACACCGGGCAGCACCCGCTGCAACACCACGCGAGCAGCCACGTCGTCGGTACGCGCGGCTCGCACCAGCTGAGCGAGCACCTCGTTGGCCGAGCACCCAGGTCGCGTCGGGCCGGTGGCCGACGTACCGGTGGCCGACGTACCGGTGGCCGGCGTACCAGCGGCCGGCGCACCGGCGACCACCAGGCGCGCCTGGCGCGACGGCCAGTACCCGGCCGCAGCCAGCAGCTGATCGAGGCTGCCGAACGGAGCCGCGACCCCCCAGCCCTGTGCCCGGCGCAGCACCGCCGGTCGCATGTTGAGCGCCTGCCACTCGCGTTCGAGTCGGGCGAGCAGTGGACGATTGTCGGTCTGGGGAAGTCGCGGGGTCATGGATCCGATCGTCCGCGTCGCACCTCACCGCGGTGCTCACAGCACGACTCACCGCGACGCTCACAGCACGCTCACCAGGGAACATTCCTCCGCCGATACCCGCCAACCACCACCGTCGATCGACACTCGCTGTTGCCGATCCGGCCACGTCAGCGTGCTCAGTACGGGTGATGGACACCTTCTGCCGCAGCTTCGACGAGGCGCCACACACCGCCGGCGCCCTCAACTCGCACGAGACGCCCGACACCGGCGACGCCGGCCACACGGCGGGCACCGCACCTCGAACCTGGGTGGGCAGCTGGCTGTGCACGTGGCACACCGGGCCCGACGCCGGTGGCACGCATCGCCTGGGTGTGGGTCGCCACCTGGTGGGAAGAGCGCACACCGCCACCGTGCGGTGCGACGACCCGGCCCTGCAGCCGCACCACGCGCTGCTGGAGGTGCGGGCCGACGGTGCGCTGACCCTCACCCAGCTCACCGGACGAGCACCCGTGCTGGTGGACGGCGCACCACTCACCGGCTCGACCACGGCGCTGGCGAGCGTTCGGCTCGCCGTGGGCAACAGCACGATCACGTGCAGTCGTGCCGACGACGACGGCTCGGTGGCGCCGGCTGCGCAGGTGGTTCATGGCGCGCTCATCCGCAGCCCGCGCGCACTTCCCACGTACGAGCCACCCGACCTCGCACCGCCGGCACCGCCCGACGCCGACCATCACTCGGCCGGCAGCGTTGCTCCCGCGCTCATCGGTCTGGCAGGCGCCGGTGCAATCGCAATGGTGATGCAGCAACCGATGTTCCTGCTGTTCGGCACCCTCGGTGCGACAGTCGCGGTAGGCAGCTGGGGGGCCCAACGGCTGGCCGCACGCCGGCGGCACCGCCGCGCGTTGCACGCACACGCCCTCGCTCGTCGCGCCTACCTGACAGCGGCGCTGCGCAACCGCGACCGGTTCCGGGCGTTCCACGTCGCGACGGTACCCACTGTCGCCGCCGCACAACAGGCCATCGGTGACCGGTCGGCGCAGCTGTGGTCGCGTCGAGCAACGCACTCCGACGCCTTCACCGCCGGCCTCGGCCTCGGCAACGTTCCCTGGCCCGCAGCGGCAGCGCTCGACGATGCCGACGGCGAACCCGAGGCACTCGACCTGCCGCTGCCCGCCGACCTCGGCCCGGGTTGCCGCCTCGCCGTCCGCGGGCCCAACGCACACGCGGTCGCCCGGTCGCTGCTGGTGCAACTGGCAGCATCGTGCGGCCCGGCCGACCTGCGCTGCGTGATCGTCACCGACCGCCCAGCCGCATGGGATTGCGTACGCGGCCTCCCCAACCTCACGCTGCCCGGCGGGTCGGCCGCCGTCGTCGCCGAGTGCGACCTCGGCGCTGCGCTCGCCGAGCTGGGCGATCACGCCGCGCACCTGCTGTTCCTCACCGACCAGGCGAGCGCGCTCGCAGCACGGACCAGCCCACTGCGGCGGGCGCTCGCCGACGCGCAGGCTCACGCTCTGCTGGTGGTGCTGGCGGCCGACGGCGGAGTGCCTCATCTGTGCACCAGCGTGCTCTCGCTAGCCAGCGGCCCCGTCGGCAGGTGGGTTGCCGATACGCACACGACCCTTCTGCCCGTTCCTGTGCGCGTGGCCGGCATCGGCGAGCGCAGTACGTTCGCCTGCACAGCAGCCCTGCGTTCGCTGATCGACCCAGAGGACCCGCTCAGCGTCGCCACCGGCGTTCCCCACGACCTCTCGCTGACCACGCTGCTGAGCAGCGACGGCGACGCCTCGCTCACACCGGCGGGCATCGTCGCCGGCTGGCTGGCCGTCGGCGACGACCCCAACCCGCGTACGTTGATCGGCGTGGCCGCCGACGGCGCGGTCGACATCGACCTCGTCCGCGACGGCCCGCACGGCCTCATCGCCGGTACCACCGGCGCCGGCAAGAGCGAGCTGCTGCGCAGCTTGGTGGTGGGCATGGCAGCCGGTGCCAGCCCCGCCCACCTCAGCTTCGCGCTGGTGGACTACAAGGGCGGTGCCACCTTCGATGCGTGCGCGGCGCTGCCACACGTGGTGGGTGTGATCACCGACCTCGACGACCAGTTGGCCGAGCGAGCGCTGCGCAGCCTGCACGCCGAGCTGCGGCGCCGAGAAGGCATCCTGCGCGAGCACGGGGCGACCGACCTGGCCACCCTACGCGCACGCGCACCGCAGGTGCTGCTGCCGCGCTTGGTCGTGGTGATCGACGAGTTCGCGGCACTGGTGGCCGAACAGCCGACGTTCCTCCACGCACTGGTCGATGTGGCACAGCGCGGTCGCAGCCTGGGGGTGCACCTGCTGCTGGCCACGCAGCGGCCCAGCGGGGTGATCAACGACAACATTCGTGCCAACACCAACCTGCGGCTCGCGTTGCGCCTGCAGGACACCGCCGACGCCATAGACGTCGTCGGCGCGCCGACGCCGGCACTGCTCCCGCGCGGCGTTCCCGGCCGGGCGGTGATGCGGCTGGGGGCCGACGACCACCTCACCTTTCAGACGGCACACTGCACGGCCACGAAGACGAGCGGCGGCGAGAGCGAGCTACAGGTGCTGGTGCGCGCCATCTGCGAGGCAGCGCTGCTGGCCGGCACGCCCCTGCCCCCCGCACCATGGGCACCGGTGCTGCCGCCGGTGCTCGCTCGCAGCGATGTGCCCGCCGGTGCCGTCGGGTTGCTCGACGACCCTGATCGGCAGCGAGTCGCTCCACTGCAGTGGGCGCCCGGCGACGGCCATCTGCTGATCGCGGGCAGCCCCGGCGCGGGCGTCACCTCCACCATCCACACGCTCGCCACGCACGCACTGACACACGACGACCCGAGCACCACTGCGCTGCACGTGTACGTGCTGGATGGTCGCGGCGACCAGCGGCTGACCGAGTTGACCGCGCACACTGGATGCGTCGCCGTCGTGCGACTGCACGAGCGTGAGCGGCTGATGCGGCTGTTGCACCGGTTGCGTGGCCTCACACGAGCGGGCATGGCCCAACGATCCGAGATCCGGGTGGTGCTGTTCATCGATGGGCTCGATGCGGTGCGACGGGCACTCGACGAGGTCGCCACTGCAACCGAGTTCGACGCCCTCGAGGAGGTGCTCGCCAACGGTGAGGCGGCGGGAATCACCATCGTGGCCGGAGTCGAACATGCTGCTGCGGTTCCTGCCGGTCTGCTCGCGCGATGCGCTCACCGGTGGGTGATGCACCTGCACGACGCACACGATGCCACAGTGCTGGGCCTGGCGGCCGCGCGCGTGCCGGCCGCCTCGGTGGCCGGCAGGTTGGTGGTGGCGGCCAGCGGCCTGGCGGCCCAAGTGATGCAGCCCGGCGCTTCGTCGACCACTGCCGGCGACGGCTCACCGGCCACGACACCCGCCGTCGCCGGCATCTGCATCGTGCCTGCCATGGTCGACCCTGGCGCACTTGCTGCCGGCGGGCGCAGCGCCGACGCCACGGAACTCCCACTGGGCATCGACTTCGCCAGCGGCGAGGCACACGCGCTGCACCTGCCCGACGGCGAGCATCTGCTGGTGCTGGGTGGGCCGCGATCCGGGCGCAGCAACACCTTGGCCCGGCTCAGCGAGTGCTGGCTGCAAGCACACCCCGACGGATGGTTCGGCGCCATCCTGCCGCGTCGATCGAGCTCGGTGACGGCGACCCACACTGCGCCGGACACGTCGATCCTCGACGACGTGCTGCACGACGCCCTGCCGTCGTGCCGGCCGGTGCTGCTGGTGGTCGATGATGCGGAGTTCGTCGACGACCCCGGCGGGCGACTGGCAGCGCTGGCCGCCGGCTGCCGCCCCGACACATGGATCTTCGCCGGCGGCCGGCCCGACGCGCTGCGCCAGCTCTACGGCCACTGGACCACCGTCGTGCGCCGCAGTCGCACCGGAGTCGTGCACACCGGCGGCAGCGACCTCGATGGCGACCTGCTGGGGGTGGTGCTGCCGCGTCGCACACCGATACCGGCCCGGCCCGGCCTCGCCTGGCTGGTCGCCGGCGGGTCGGTGCACCTCACCCAGGTGGCTCTCCAGGTGCACCCGCGCCAAGATCGACCGCTGACACCAGTACCTTGAGGCACATGGACGGACCCCTCGATCTACCCCCTCCGGCGCCGTCGTCGCACGACGATCCCACGGCTCCTTTCCCCGCACCGCTCATCGGCGAGCCCACCGTCTCGGTGGTCCTCCACGAGCAGCCGAAGAAGCGCCGCACCGGTCTGCTCGTCGGCGTGGCAGTGCTGCTGGTGGCGGTCGTGGGCGCGGGTGGCTTCTTCCTGCTGCGCGGCGACGACGACGAGAAGGAGACGTTCTCGCTCGCTGCCGCCGGCGCATCGGCCGCCGATGCGCAACAGGTCGCGTTCTCGATGACGATGAGCGTGATGGGGCAGGACATCGTCGTCGATGCCGAGGCCGACGTGCCCAGCGGGCTCACCCGCATGACGATGGACTTCGGCGACGCGCTCGGAACCGAGGGCGTCATCGACATCATCTCCGACTCCAACGCCAGGGTCGTCTACTTCAGCAGCGATCTCTTCAGCACCCTCGGTCTGGAGGTCGACACCGAGTGGATCAAGCTGGACGAAGCGTTCATGCAGGAAAATGGCGGCACCGATGCCTCCATCTTCGAGACGGCCAACATCGGCAACCCGCTCGACGCCGGTGAGCTGTTCGCGAACGCGAAGTCGGTCACCGACCTCGGCTACGACGAGGTCGACGGTGTGAGGGTGAAGCACTTCGAGGTCGTGGTCGACGCCGCCGCCGCGTTGGACGTGTCGCCACAGCTGCAGCAGCAGTTCGACGAACTGAGCGGCGAACTTCCCGACGTGCTCACCTACGACGTCTACGTCGACGAGCAGAACCAGATCCGGCGCACCACCAACGAGCTGGAAGCGGGGGGCAGCAAGCTGACCACCGACATCGTGATCAAGCAGGTCACCGAGCCGATCGTGATCGAAGTACCGGCAGCCGAAGATGTCACCGACATCAACGACCTGATCTGACGCGTTCACCGGCCCAACGGCGCAGCGCGCCAGCGACATCGATGGCCACCTGCTGGTCGCTGCGACCGTGATGCCGACGCCGCACCGCGTCACCCGCGATGAGCGCGGCCACCATCGGCACCCCGACTCCATCGGTGAGGTCCAACCACTCGCCCCAACCCGCCGGTTCGTCATACCAGCGCAGGTAGCCGTTGTCGTTCGCAGGCCACCATCGCTCGTCGAACCGGAGCAGCACCTTCTCCACCAGTCCGACGCTGATGTGTTCGAGCGCGGCACGATGAGTGCGAGGCAGCCCTGGCACGAGGACCAGAGTGGGAAGCAACCACAGTGGAATGGTGCAAATGCAACAATCCGCCTTCTCGCCGTCGACGACCACCCCCGCGGTGCTCCACTCGATACATCGCACCGGCGTGGACAGTCGAATGCGGAGCCCCGCCGCCAGGTGTTGCAGCAACTGACCGTAGCCACCGGGTAGCCACCGATCGCCGAGACCCACCCCCGGCTCCTCGAGCACAAAGCGCGCCGACAGTCGATCATGGGTGACACCGTTCTCCAGATCGATGTCGAGGTCGATGGCCTGCCGGGCGGCGAGCAGGTCGCGGGGCGTCAGCGACGCCAGATGAGCGGACAGCACGTCGGCCAGCGACGCCGTGACCGGCGCCGTTGCAGTGAGCGACTCGATCATCCGCAGCGCACCTCGCACGTCACCCACCACGCCCCCCGCCGCCGCTGCCAGCGGCGCGTGGAAGTCGGTGGCGACGGTGGCAATGCCCAGCCGATCGGCCAGACGTGCCAAGGAGTTGGTCGGGTACTGCTGCAGCCACGCCGCACCGGCGTCCGCCACCGGGCCTTGCAACGACACCGGGCCATGCAACGACACGGTGTGCACACGGCCGCCGATGCGATCGCGGGCCTCGAGCACCGTCACGTCCACACCCGCCCGGTGCAACGTGCTGGCCGCTCCGAGACCGGCGAACCCGGCACCCACCACCACGACTCGCCGGGCCCCCACCTCCTCGATCGCCCATTGCGCCGCTCGCACGCCTTCGTCGTACGCACCGTGGGTCATCGACGGAGCGTTCGCGCTGGTGGCATCGCCGACCAGCACGAAGCGACCGTCGACCGGCACACCGATCGCAGTGCGATCGCGGCGCGACGCACCGGGCCCGAGCGCACTCCACGAGCCTGCGCTGTACGCCTCGTCGCCCCAACGGGCCACATGCCAGGCAGTGGGCAGCCAGGCCGCCGAGGAGGCCGATGACGGGGACGGCGACATGCGCACATCCTGCCGGGTCGGTGCAACGGCGGCGCAGCGCAAGGCGGGGCGACAGCCGCGCCACCGTGCAGCGCCAGTAGGCTCGCACCCCGATGAAGCGGATGACCCCCACTCCCCGATTGTTCTCCCGTTGTCTCGGGCCGGCGAGCTTGGCCATGTTGGCCTTCACCGCCTGCGGCAGCGACTCCACCAGCTCCACCAGCGTCTTGCCGCTGCCCCCACGCATCGGCGTCACGTCGGTCAAAGGCGACCCGGAGAGCGAGCTGCTCGCCGCCATCTTCGCCCGCGTGCTGGAGGACGGCCGCTTTCGCGTCGCACGCAAGGACCCGGTCGAGCTCGATCGTGCCGGCTACTACCAGGCCATCCAGGACGGCGAGTTCCAGCTGATCCCCGACTACTCGGGCGACCTGCTGTCGTTCGTGTACAGCCAGCCCGATGCGGCCCCGCTGCCCAGCACTCCCACGCCGTCGGCGCCCGCCACCACGCAGGCGCCCATCCCCGTCACCACCACCACGCTGCCCCCCACCACCGTCGCCGGGGCAGACACCACCGACACCACCGAAACGACCGGCGCCACCACCACCGCAGCCGTCACCACCACCACGACCAGCACCACCACGACCGGCAGCGCCACGACCGACGGCGCCGCCACCACCACCACCGTGCCGGCAGTGCCCAGCAACGGGCACTCGGTCGCCGAGCAGGTGCTGGCCATCAACGCCGGCATGCCCGACGCCCTCGTCGTCAACAACGGGTCGCTGGCCGAGAATCGTCCAGTGGTCGCTTGCACCGAGGCGGCAATGGAAGCCAACGCGAGCACTCAACTGATCACGCTCACCAACCTTGCCTCCGTTGCGCCCAACATCGTGCTCGGCGGCTCCGCCGAGTTCCTGGCCGACGACAGCGCCGGGTACCCGGCCATGCAGCGCTACTACGGCGGCGAGTTCAAGAACACCGTCACCGTCGACGACGCCGACCTGGCCGCGGCCATCGCCGACGGCGACGCCGACTGCTTCGGAATGAACTCGTTGAACCCACTGATCACCACCGAGAAGATGACCATCATCGAGGACGACCAGCTGATGGCGCCCAGCAACGCGGTCGTGGCACTGATCGCCTCCACCAGCGCGACGCCCGACGTGATGAACACCCTCGATGCCGTGCTCGCCCGCCTCACCACCAAGCGGCTGAACCAGATGCTCAACGAGATCGTTGTCAACGGCACCGATCCCTTCGTGGTGGCCAACGCCTTCGTCGACACCCTGTGATCTCGGTCAGCGACCTCTCCAAGCGCTTCGGCGCGAAGGTCGCGGTCGATCACCTGGCGTTCGACGTGCGGGCCGGTGTGGTCACGGGTTTCCTCGGCCCCAACGGCTCGGGGAAGAGCACGACCATGCGCTGCATGTTGGCCCTCGACCGCCCGGAGTCGGGGGTCGCCCTCTTCGACGGCAAGATGTATCGCGAACTGCGACAGCCGCTGCGCGAGGTGGGCGCACTGCTCGACGCGGGCTACGTGCACCCCGGGCGTAGCGGGCGCAACCACTTGCGTTGGTTGGCAGCCAGCAACGGCATCGCGCGTGGGCGCGTCGACGAGATGCTGGAGATGGTGGGGCTCGGCTCCGTCGCCGCTGCTCGGCTGCGCAGCTACTCGCTGGGCATGCGCCAACGCCTCGGCCTGGCGGGCGTGCTGTTGGGCGACCCACACACGATCATCCTCGACGAACCCGCCAACGGGCTCGACCCGGAAGGCATCCGCTGGATCCGCGATGTGCTCACGCACCTCGCTCGCCAGGGGCGCACGGTGCTCGTGAGCAGCCACCAGCTGTCGGAGATGGCGCTGATGGCGGAGGACCTCGTCGTCATCGGCCAGGGCAGGCTCATCGAGCAGTCCACGGTCGGCGACTTCGTCGATCGCTACGCCGATCGCTGGGTTCGTGTGCAGAGCCCGAACGCGGCCGCGTTGGTCGCCCCCATCACCGCTGCCGGAGGGGTTGTCGCCTCCGTCACCACCAGCACCCTCGACGTTCGTGGACTGGACTGCGTGAGCATCGGTGAGATGGCAGCGCAGCGGCAGGTGGTGCTGCACGAGCTGTCGCCGCAGACCGGCTCGCTGGAGGATGCGTTCTTGAAGGCCACGGCCACCGCCCAGGAGTACCGCTCGGCCTCGATGGCCGAGCCGCCGGCCTCGATGACCGAGCCTCCGGCTCCGTCGGGGGCCGGTCAATGATCAACCTGCTGCACGCAGAGTGGATCAAGCTGCGCACCGTCACCATGAACTGGGTGCTGGGCATCATCGCCGGCGCCTTCCCGCTGGCGGTCACGTTGCTCACCGCCTACTTCAACGGTGACAGCAGCGAGTTCGGCACCAGCGATCTTGCCAGCGTGCTCGGCGGCACCACCGTGGTGTGCGCCTTGCTGTGTGGCGTCATCGCCGCTGCCTCGATCACCAGCGAATTCGGGTTCGGCACCATCCGCCCCACGTTCGCCGCCACGCCGCAGCGACTACGAGTCGTCGTCGCCAAGGGTGCCGTGGTGGTGTTGGCCACCACCGCGCTGGCCACTGTCGTCCAGCTCGTCGGGGGGTTCGCGGGGTGCGCCATCGCCTGGGGTCGCGGAGCGACCATCGACCTGGCGGAAGTGCCCACGGCCGTGCCGGCGATGGTGGGCGCCGTCGTGCTCACCGCGCTGATGTCGCTGGCGGGATACGGCTTCGGCCTCATCACGCGCAGCACACCGGTTGCCGTATCGATCCTCATCGTGTGGCCGCTGATCGCCGAAGGCCTGGTCGGTGGCCTGCTGGGCCTCGCCACCGACAACGACGACATCCCACGCTGGATGCCCTTCCAAGCCGGCATACGCCTGGCGCTGGTGGAGCTGGTCGACGACGGGCCGTCGCGGCTGATGGCCGGCGGCTACTTCGGCGCGGTGGCACTGCTGCTGGTGGCCCTCGGTGCGTGGGCCGTGAACCGCCGCGACGCCTGAGGCGACAGCGCTAGCGGCCCGGCGAATCGTGACGGTGGCGCCACATCGGCACCACCCGCCACAGCCTGCCCACGACGATGGTGGCGCCGATCCACAGTGCCCATGCCAGCGGCGTCCACGCGCCGCCGACCGACGTGCCGCTGCCGTCGACGAAGGTGTACGTGACGGTGTCTTGCAGATACCTGATCCCGTGCCAGCGGAAGGTGCCGCTCACCGCTGGATCCGCCGCTCTGATGCCGTCACCGAACGCCAGCGCCGCTTCACCAAGCAGCGCGGTGAACACCAGTTGGCCAGTGAGCAGGAACAGTGCTGCAACCGTCCAGGACGGGCGCAGCTGGTCACCGAACTGAGCCGCGAGGTACTCCCTCGCCAGCCGGGTGCTGCTGCCGACGTTGCGCAACGCAGCCGAGGTGCCGATGTCGCGTGCAGCCGTGAGCAGGTTCTCGCGAACCTCGCGGCGGGTGGAGATGCGAGACCTGCGCGGCAGGTCGTAGAGCTGCTGGTCGAGGCTCCACACGAGACGCTCGATGCGCAGACGGTCGATCCAGCCGATGGAGTGTGACATCTCAGGTTCCTTCGATCGGTTCGGTGGGGAGCGGGCGCTGCAGCACGGCGCCGACGATCTCGACGAGCGACGCCCAGTTGGCCGTGCCCACTGCCAACGCCGCAAGGCCGGCAGGGGTGGGTCGGTAGTACTTACGGGCAGGGCCGGCGTTGGAGGAGACCAGGCGAGCCGTGACCCGCCCTTCGCGTTCCAACCGGGTGAGCGCCGGGTAGACCGTGCCCTCCATCACGTCGGCGAGGCCGGCACCGTGCAGCCGCTGCACCACCTCGTAGCCGTACGACTCGTGCTCGGCGAGCAGCTGCAGCAGCACCAGCGTGAGCACGCCTTTGAGGAGCTGTGGGTCGTGAGTGGGGGGCACGCAGTGAGACTATGCCAGCTACTTTAGATAGTCAAGTAGCTGGAAGTTCAGCGAGCACGCAGCTCCATCGCGTCGCGCTTGAGAATGGTGTAGTGGCGCTCGTGCTGATCGATGTAGCCGAGGCGGATGAAACTGGCGATGGCCTTGTTCACTCGCTCGCGTGAGGCACCCACCATGCCGGCCAGTTCCTCCTGCGTGATCGGGAGCAGGAACTCGTCGGCGCCTTCGGAGAGCTCGAGCAACCGCTTGGCCGTGCGCCCGGTGACATCGAGGAAGACGCTGTCGGCGAGCGCTTCGTCCATCACGCGGAGACGGTGCGCGAGCAACCGGGTGACGCCCCACAGCAGGGCCGGGTCGCTGCGGAACGCCTTCACCACCGGGTCGAAGGGGATGGCGAACACGGTGGACGGCTCGAGCGCACGTGCCAGCGCTGAGCGCGGGCCGTCGTCGAGCATGCTCATCTCGCCGAACAGGTCGCCGGCGTCCATCAACGCCACCACGGTCTCGCGGTGGTCGATCGGATTGGCGATGGCGATGGCCACGCGGCCGCTGACCACGAGGTACAGCGAGTCGGCAAGATCGCCTTCGCGGAACAGGACATCGCCGCGGATGAGATGCAGTTCGCTCCCGGCCGCGGCCATGTCGCGCACGATCGCAGGAGGTGCGTCGGCGAAGAAATCGGTACGTGCGAGCAGTTCTTCGTGAGCCATGGTCAGTCGAACGGTACTACCCTCGCCGGGGTGTCGTCGCAGCAACCGGAGACCCAGTCCTCAGATCGGCTGGAAACGGTGTGGACAATCGTGGTCGCGGGCGGCTCCGGCCAGCGTTTCGGCGGGCCGAAGCAGTACGAGCGACTCGGGGATCGACGGGTGCTCGACTGGTCGGTGGCAGCTGCCCGAGCAGCCAGCGACGGCGTGGTCGTGGTGGTGCCGGCCGCCGACGCCGACCGCGAAGGCGGCGTCGCGGGCGGTGCCACGCGTAGCGACTCGGTTCGCGCCGGGCTCGCCCAGGTGCCCGCCGAGGCCACGATCGTGTGCGTGCACGACGGTGCCCGGCCGTTCGCCGACATGCACGTGTTCCAACTCGTCGTCGACGCGGTAGCGGGCGGGGCCGACGGGGCGATACCCGGCATCGCGCTCACCGACACGATCAAGCAGGTGGCCGCCGATGGCGCAGTGGTGCACACACCCAACCGTGCCGAGATGATGGCCGTGCAGACGCCGCAGGCGTTCAGAGCGGGCGTGCTGCGCGCTGCTCACCTGGCCGACAGCACCGCCACCGACGACGCCGCGCTGGTCGAGGCCACGGGTGGCCGCGTGGTGGTCGTCGCCGGCGACCCGGCAAACCGCAAGATCACCGACACCGACGACCTCACCTGGGCCAGGCGGCGAGTGCAGGAAGGTGCCGACATGCAGGAACGACCAGGCGGGCAAGAACAACCAGGCGGGCCGCTGCCAGCCTTCCGAGTGGGCCAGGGCTTCGACATCCATCGCTTCAGCGACGACCCGGCGCGCCCGCTCGTGCTGGGCGGCGTGGTCTTCGAGGGCAGCCGCGGGTTGCACGGCCACAGCGACGCCGACGCCGTGGCCCACGCGGTCACCGACGCACTGCTCGGCGCCGCCGGATTGGGCGACATCGGCGAGCACTTCCCCGACACCGACCCGCAGTGGAAAGGGGCCGATTCGCTGCAATTGCTACGTCATGCGGTGGCCCTCGTGCGCGAAGCGGGGTACCGGGTGGGTAACGTCGACTGTTCGGTGGTGTGTGAAACCCCGAAGTTGGCGCCGCGCAGGGCGACGATGCAGCAGCGGCTCAGTGCAGCAGCAGGTGCACCCGTCACCGTCAAGGGTCGTCGGGCCGAAGGCCTTGGCGCCCTCGGTCGTCAGGAAGGCATCGCCGTGTGGGCGGTGGCCGTCATCGTCGCAGCTCCGCTCGACGAGTAGCTGCAAGGACACGAGCGATGAAACCAGGCAAACCAGTCGGCAACAAAGGCCCTCGCGGCGCACGCACGTCGGGCGCGGGCAAGGCCGGCGGCAGCCGCACCACCGGGAGCGGCCGTACGAGCGGAAGCGGCGCCGGCACCGGCACCGGCCGTACCAGTGGCAGCGGCAAGGGCACCCGTGGCGGCACCGGTGGCCGGCCCGGCGATGTCGGTGGCAGCCTCGGCGGCGGCAAGCCCGAAGCCGGCAGTGGCGGCGCACGCACCGGCGGCTCCCGTGCAACAGGTTCCCGCAGCGGTGGCACCAGCCGTACCGCCAGCAACCGCGGCGTCACCGGCGCCCGCCAGTACGCGTCGCGAGGCGCCGGCCGCACCGGTCGCATCGCCGCGCCGGGCGACGAGCGCAACCGGCCGGTCGACAAGCCGCTGGGTGGCGAGCAGGTAGAGGGTCGACAAGCGGTTCGCGAGCTGCTCATCGCCGGCAAGCGTCGCGTCCACGAAGTGTGGGTGTCGGTCGAGCTCGACGCCGAAGGCAACACCAACGAGGTCATCGGCGACATCATCGAGATCGCCAAGACCATGCGCATCACCGTCACCCAAGTGGCTCGCAAGCGGCTCGACGAGCAGGCACGCAGCGAGGCACCGCAAGGCGTGCTTGCGTTTGCGGCACCGCTGCAAGAGACCGAGCTGGCGACATTGCTGGTGCGCAAGGGCACCAAGCAGCCGTTCCTGGTCGCCGTCGATGGCGTCACCGATCCGGGCAACCTCGGTGCGTTGCTGCGGTGCTGCGATGGTGCCGGCGTGCAGGGCGTGGTGCTGCCTCGACATCGGGCCGTGCACGTCACTCCCACGGTTGCCAAGGCGGCAGCGGGTGCGGTCGAACACGTGCCGATGTCGGTGGTGGGCGGCCTGCCGGCGGCCCTCGCACGCATCAAGGAAGCCGGCATCTGGGTGGTGGGCCTCGACGACTCCGCCGACCGCAGCCTGTTCGACATCGGCGACCTCGCCGCCGAAGGCATCTGCCTGGTGATGGGCGCCGAGGGTGCCGGCCTCTCCCGCCTGGTGCGCGAGCGCTGCGACATGATCGTCAGCATCCCGATGCTCGGTCGCCTCAGCTCGCTCAACGTCAGCACGGCAGCCGCGCTGGCCACCTACGAGATCGCCCGCCACCGCGTCGGCTGAGCGCGCAGCCCCGGTCACGGGTCTTGTCGCCTGCTCCGGCCCTGTGCCCATGCTCCTCGGCGTGATCTGTCTCGGCTCCCGGGACGAATCACGCCCGGAACACGCGGGATCCGGCGTGGATCAGCCGCCGGCCAGCGTGGAGTCGATGACCGGCTCGCTGTCGACCACCGTTGCATCGATCGGCGGCACGAGCACCGACGAAGTGGTGGTGGTGGCCGAGCCCTCGGGCAGCCGCCCGCAGGTGACCTTGACCAGTTCCTGCTGCTCGAAGTTGAACGTGGACGTCGCGCGATCGCCGTAGGTGCTGATGAAGTCGCTCAACGAGGCGCTGGCCTCGGGACACGAACGATCCACCTTCGGCGCATGGCGCACCACCCAGCCGTTGGCCAGACGCGCCCAGCCACCGTCGAGCACCTCACTGACCGCAGGCAACTGCACGGTGGCGCCCGGTGACCCCGGCACGATCGAGAACCACAGCACGCCATCACCGAGCAAGTCGGCGGCCACCGTGCAGGTGGCCAACGCGGTGAGCTCGGGGCAATCGATCTCACCCGGTGTGCCGGCGGTGACGATCATCGTGCGCGTGCCGTCGATGACGATCGCGAAGTCCTTGTTGGCCCGGCCGTCGACCATCTGGAAGCCGGGTGGGGGCTGCACGGCGTACGCCCACGCCACCAGGTCGATCGTTCGTTCCGCGGCCACCTGGCCCGCGTCGCCCAGATCGTCGGCGGCCGGCGAGTCGCGCGTGCGGGCGAACGCGGCGACCGCCAGCGCCAGACCGCCGAGCGCGAGCATGGTCATCCAAAACCGCAGAGTGAGGAACTGCCGCACGGCGAAAGCGTAGGTCAGCCGGCAGCGTGGGCGGCCGCAGCCACCTGTGCCGCACGGCCGGCAGCAGCGCCGATGGCGGCCAGCACCTCGTCGGTGTGCCCGAGCCCCACGAACAGCGCCTCGTACGCACCGGGGGCCAGTGCAACACCCTCGGCGAGCATCGCGTGGAAGAACACCCGGTACAGGGCCTCATCGGTGGTCTTCGCCTCGGCGAAGTCGGTGGGTGCCACACCGGCGGCCAACCCGCGACCGAAGTACATGCCCACCAAGGTGCCCACCACCGGGAAGGTGGCCGGCAGGCCGGCGGCAGCGCACGCAGCGGTGAGCAGCTCGCCGAGACGTGCGGCGCGGGTGCGCAGCAGCTGATACGCGTCGGGTGTCAGCTCGCCCAGTGCGGCGCGGCCGGCCGCGGTGGCCAGCGGGTTACCCGCCAGCGTGCCGGCATGGAACACCGGCCCCAGCGGCGACAGCGTCTCCATGATGTCGCGGCGACCGCCCACGCAGCCGATGGGCAGCCCACCACCGATGACCTTGCCGAACGTGGTGAGATCCGCGCGCACCCCGAACTGCTCCTGGGCACCGCCGGTTGCCAGGCGGAAGCCGGTGATCACTTCGTCGAACACCAGCAGCGCACCGACGCGATCGCACTCGGCGCGCAGGCCTTCCAGGAACCCGGCGGCCGGGGCTACCACGCCCATGTTGGCTGCCACCGGCTCCACGAACACGGCGGCCACCTGGTCATCGAGGCGAGGGACCACGTTGTACGGCACCACCAGCGTGTTGGCCACAGCGCTGGCCGGCACACCCGCTGTGCCGGGCAGACCGAGCGTGGCCACGCCACTGCCGCCGGCGGCCAGCAACGCATCGGTGGCACCGTGGAAGTTGCCGTGGAAGATGACGATGCGATCGCGGCCGGTGAAGCCACGGGCAAGGCGCACGGCGGTGCTGGTGGCCTCGGTACCGGAGTTCATCAGGCGCACGCGCTCGCAGCTGGGCACGCGGCTGCTGATCTCCTCGGCCAGCAGCAGCTCGCCCGGCGTGGGTGCCCCGTACGACGTACCGCCTGCTGCGGCAGCGGTGATGGCCGCAGTGACAACCGGGTGCGCATGACCGAGGATGATGGCGCCGTAGCTCTGCACGAGATCGAAGTAGCGAGTGCCCTCCACATCGAACACGTACGGGCCATCGGCGCGCTCGACGATGTAGGGCGTGCCGCCGACCGCCTTGAACGCGCGAATGCTGCTGTTCACGCCGCCGGGGATGACCGCACAGGAACGAGCGAACAGCTCGGCATTCGAGCGCGGCAGGTTGCCGGGCAGCGCTGGCAGCGACGGGTTCATCAACGGGCCTTTCCGGCGGCGGCCTGCGCGTACCAGCGGGCGAGGTAGGTGAGGATGACGTCGGCGCCGGCGCGACGGATGGCGGTGAGCTGCTCGCCGGCGACGGCGTCGTGGTCGATCCAGCCGTTGGCGGCAGCGGCCTTGATCATCGCGTACTCGCCGCTGACGTGGTAGGCGGCGACCGGCACGTCGACGGCAGCCTTCACTGCGGCGATGATGTCGAGGTAGCTCAGCGCCGGCTTCACCATCACCATGTCGGCGCCCTGGGAGATGTCGGCATGCACCTCCACCATCGCTTCGCGGGCGTTGCGCCAGTCCTGCTGGTACGACTTGCGGTCGCCCCCGCCGACGATGGCGCAGTCGACGGCATCGCGGAACGGGCCGTAGAGCCCGCTCGCGTACTTCGCCGAGTAGGCGAGGATGGCGGTGCTGCTGTGCCCCGCACTGTCGAGCGCGGCACGGATGGCGCCCACCTGGCCGTCCATCATGCCGCTGGGGGCAACCACCTGAGCACCGGCATCGGCCTGCGCCACCGCGATGCGGCCGTAGATCTCGAGCGTGGCGTCGTTGTCGACCGACGTGTGTGGGTGGCCGGCCGGGCCATCGAGCACGCCGCAATGCCCGTGCGACGTGTACTCGTCGACGCACAGGTCGGCCATCAGCACCATGCGATCGCCGACGTCGGCCGAAAGCTCGCGCAGCGCCACCTGCACGATGCCCTGCGGGTCGAACGCGCCCGAGCCCAGGTCGTCCTTCACCTCGGGAACGCCGAAGAGGATGACCGCACGGACGCCGAGATCGGCGAGCTGGCGCACCTCCTCGCGCAGGCTGGCGCGAGTGTGCTGCATCACACCCGGCAAAGAGGCGACGGGCTGCGCCTGGTCGATGCCTTCACGCACGAACAACGGCGCAACGAGTTGACGCACGTCGAGCTGAGTTTCGGCAACGAGGTCGCGCATCGCTGCCGAGCTGCGCAGCCGCCGCGGCCGTGAGGCAGGGAATGTTCCGGGCACGGTGAAGCATCGTATTCGGTGCAGCGGGCGAATCTCCGATGGCGGTCACGTCACGCCCGCACGCAACCCGCACGGGCCGACCCGATCGAGCACGGAACGCCGTGGTCGTGACGATTTCCTCAGGTTGACGTGCCGAAACGCCGATGGATTCCAGTGATGGAGCCGAACAACGACCGCGGCGACGGCAGCACCGACACGATGGCCTCGCTGGAGCAGCGCGCCGTCGAGGCGCGCCAGGCCGGTGACTTCGATCGCGCGGCGCGCCTGTTCGCACTCGCGGCCACCAGCGCCGACCAACTGCAGCGACAGCTGCACCTGCAGATCCGTCAAGCGTGCTGCCTGCTGGCCATCGAGCGGTACTCGGAAGCCGCCGCGCTGGCAACGGTCGTCGCGCAACAGGCACGGGCCGAGAGCTACTTGCCGGAGCTGGCCGACGCGTTGGCCGTCGTGGTCGACCACTACACCCGCGACGACCGGTTGGCGGAGGCTGCTCACATCCTGTCCGAAGCCGCCTACATCCTCGATCGACTCCCCAACGACGCCGGCAACTACCAGGTGATGCACAACATGGCCGTCACCTACGCGCAGTGCGGTTTCGTGGAGGCCGCGCTGGAGCTGTACGACAGAGCGTTGCGACTGGCGGAGCACGACGAGGACCGTCAGTTCGCGTACGCCAGCATCTGTGCCGCCTACCACTACGCGGCCCAGCGCGACCCGAACCCCGACGAGCGCAACCGGTTGCTGCACGACGGGCTCTACGCCGCGACCGCAGCGCTCGACCCGGAGGGCGGTGGCGAGGTGCTGGCGATGTGCCCGGCGCTGGCTCACCGATCGATGATGCTCGCCGAGATCGGGCACTACCACGCCGCACTCGACGACGCCCGCAACGCTCGCCACCTTGCCATCGAACACGGCATGCGCGAGGAGCAGGTGATCGCGATGACCGGTGAGGCGATGGCGCTGTGGGGTTCCAGCCAGAACACCGACGTGCTCGATCTGATCCGCAACACGCTGGCACTCGCAACCGAGATCAGCTACACCAACTACCTGGCCCCGCTGCTCAGGGTGGAGGTGGAGGTGCTCTGGAAGATGGAGCGGTTCGACGACGCGCGAACCGCACTCGAACGCAACCTGAGCGACGCCAATCGTCGGCTGCACGACGAACGCACCGCCCGCTGGGAGCACGTTCGCCTCGGTGTGGAGCACCTGCGCGTGGAGGCGCTCAGCGAGAGCGACCCTCTCACCGGACTGCCCAATCGCCGTCACCTCGCCCACCTCTTGCCCGAGGTGCTCGAAGAGCATGCTCCGGTGTGCGTGGGCGTGATCGACCTCGATGGGTTCAAGCGCGTCAACGACGAGTTCGGGTACCTCGAGGGCGACAGCGTGCTGCAGGAGGTGGCCGGCGTGCTCGAGCGCGTCTGCCGCCGCGGCGACTCCGTCATTCGCCTCGGAGGCGACGAGTTCCTGATGGTGCTGCGCGAGACCTCACCCGGCGACGCCCGGTCGGTGTTCGAGCGCGTGCGGCAGTTGATCGCCACTCGAACGTGGCACGGCATCCCCGGCAGCGTCGTGATCACCGCCTCGGTCGGTGTGGCAGTCGGCAGTGGAGCCGCCGAGTCGAGCCGCGTGCTCGCCGACGCCGCCGCCGCGCTGCAGCAGGCCAAGAAGTCGGGACGCGACCGGGTCACGTTCCGCTGAGCTGGTCGACGACGGTCAGCTGCCACCGGCACGCTCGGTCGGGCCGGTAGCGTCTCGGGCGATGGCAGCACAGGCTTGGTTCTCACACGGCGACGTCGATGTCACCCCTGGCGCTGTGGCCGTGCTCCAGCTCACGGTGGTCAACCTCGGCGATTCCACCGACACGTTCGTGCTCACTCCTGCGGGCATGGCCGCCGGGTGGAGCACCATCAACCCGGCCACCATCACGCTGTTCGGCGGCACGCAGCAGGTGGTCGACATCGAGGTCTTCCCGCCACTGTTGCCCAGCACCACCGCCGGCCCCACGTCGCTGTCGGTGCGCATCGTGCCCCAGAGCGACCCCGACGATGTGCGCAGCGCAGAGACCACGCTCAACATCGCCGGCAGCTTCGACCGCCGGCTCGACGTGCTGCAGCCGGCGCTGCGCGGCCGTCGCAGCGCCACCTACGAGATGATGCTGGAGAACCGTGGCAACACGTTGGCCAGCTGCCGCCTGCATCTCATCGATCCCTCGGGCCGGGTGGAGGCCGACTTCGATCCGCCGGCAGCCGGCGTCGAGCCCGGCGCCAGCACCCTCATCCGGATGAAGGTGCGCAGCAAGGGCTTCCAGTGGGAACGTCGGCCGCGCACGGTGCCCTTCCGCATCGATGCCGACCAGCCGGGCAGCCCCACTGCGTCGGGCAGCGCCACCTTCGTGCAGACCCCCATCGTGCCCGAGCGCCTGGTGGGCAGGCTGATCGCACTCATCACCCTGGTCGCGGTGGCGCTGGGCAGCTGGTTCGGCGTGGTGAAGCCGGCAATCCGCGACGCCGCCGACGACGCGGTGCGCGTGGCCATGCCCGCCACCACCACCTCCGTCGTCGCCACCATCGACTCGGCCACCGGCGCCACGGTTGCGCCCTCTGTGCCCGAAGAAGACCAGGGCACCATCGTCAACATCCCGCTGCCGCTGGCCGTGCCGGTGGGCCAGACCGACGCCGCTCGCTACACGGTGCCCGCCGGCCAACGGCTGCGCATCACCGACATCATCGTGCAGAACCCCAACATCGATCTCGGTTCGCTCATCATCCAGCGCAACGACGTCACGCTGTACACGTTCAGCCTCGGCAACATCTTCGGCGACACCAGCGCACCGCTGATCACGCCGATCGAGTTGCTCGCCGGAGAGCAACTGGTGGTGCAGGTCACCTGCACCGGCCTCAACGATCCCACGTTCTCCACCTGTTCGCAGAACGTGTTCGTCAGCGGTGTGCTGCTCGCTGCCTGAACCGATCGCGGCTCAGCGACCGGGCCAGTTGGCGGAGCCCGGGCCCACCTTGTCGGCGCGACCCACCACCACCACATCGGCAGTGGCCGTGTAGCCGTCGGCGGTCTGTGCAACGAAGGTGCGAGCACCGGCGCGATCCGTTGGCCGCACCACGAACGTGGCCTCCAGCAACCCGTACCCGTTGCTGAGCACGGTGACGGGCGTGCCACCGCCATCGGCCCAGGAGATGGTGACCGGGACGTTTGCCGCAAACCCTGCACCTGCCAGCGTGACCCGGCTACCAGCCACGATGGTGGTGTTGCCGGCGGCCAGCTTGGGCTCGTGACGAGCGTCGCCGCTGACGAGGATGGTGGCATAGGCGCCGTCGGCGCTGACGGCCACCACGTTGGCGGTTCGCCGGCCGGCGGCGGTGGGGCTGAAGATCACCTGCAGGTTGCACGACAGCCCGGCATCGAGCGTGGTGCGCGAGCACTCGTCGAGGCTGATCTGGAAGTCGTCGGGATGGGAGCCCTGCACGCTGATGCGGGCGATCTTCACCGGGTTGAAGGCCACGTTGGTGAAGGCGAGCGGCAGCGGCTCGCTGCGCTCGCCGACCACCACGTCGCCACCGTAGGTGGGCGCCAGCGTGGCAGCCAGGCTCGGCTCGCCGCCGAGGCCCGAGATCTCGCTGCTGATCGACACGGCATCGAAGCCAGCCTCACTGACGGTGAGCGTGGAGACGACCGGGCCGGCGACACTGGGCATCAGCATCAGGTGCACGGTGCACGAACCACCGGGGGGCACCGGTGTGCCGGCGGTGTCGGCACAGCTGCCGCCGCTGATCAACAGGTCGGGGTTCGACATCTCGACCAGTGCGGGCACGAACGACGATGGGCCGCGGTTGAAGACGAACAACCGCCACTCGGGGCCGGGGTAGCCGACCGCGACGGTGCCGACATCGAGGTTGGCCAGCTCGAGCGTGGGTGGGTGATCGACGACGGCGACCTGCCGGCCGGCGATGGCGGCATTGCCGAACGCTGCGCCGGCGAGGGTGTCGAACACCACCACGCGACCGGTGGCGGAGAGCTTGGGATGCGACTGCGCGGCCGGTGCCGGCGTGACACCGTCGGCGAGCACCGAGACACGATCGACCGTGCCCGACGACGGCACGAAGAGCACGATGTCGCCGTCGTCGTGGTCGCCCGCCGCATTGCTGTGGGTGTCGAACAGGTTGGTGGCCCGCGACACGTACAGCAACTCGTCGCCGCTGTAGTTGAGCGCTGGCTGAGTGGCGCCGGTATCGGCGGCGATGGGCGCGTCGACGGCACCGTCGACAGCAGCGGCGGTGCTGGCTTCGCGGCTGGCCAGCTGCAGCGAGCCGTCGGTGCGATCGAAGAGGTAGACCTGCGGCGCGCACGCCGGGTTGCATGCCGGCAGCACCGCCCCAGCGACCAAGCTGGTGGCAGTGGACACGAATGCAATGCGCTGGCCGTCGCCGGAGATGGCAGGACTCGACGAACTGCCGGGGTCGCCGTTGAGCGCGTTGGAGATGCGCCGAACGTTGGTGTTGCGATCGAGGTTGCTGCGATCCCACACGAACACGTTGGACGCGGCAAGATCGCCGGGCTCGGCGCCTTTGCCCCACTCGGCCAGCATCAGCGACGAGGTGGCATCGGAGGTGAAGGCCAGCAACGAGCCATCATCGCTGAACGCCGGCTCGCGCAGGCCGACGTAGCGGAAGGTGCTGTCGGGCGCCGCACTGGGAGTGCCGGCAACGGGGGCCGAGCGACCGGCGTCGCCGATTGCCACGGAGAGATCGACCACCGTGATGCCGGTGAGCAGCGGCGCGGCCACGCTGAACTGGTGCGTGTAGGCCACGAGGCTGCCCTCGCTCGACACCGCCGCCGGGTAGAGCGGGCTGACGTTGTCGCCGGCGGCTGATTCGAAGCCCGCACCGCGCGACGCCGAGACCAGCTCCCAGTCGCCGAGCCGGCCGCCACACGCGGGCAACAACAGGCGGTACACATCCCAGCGGGAACCGACATCGTCGTCGCGGAACAGGTCGTAGGCGAGCTCGGTGATGACTGTGACCGAGCAACCATCCGCGCTCAGCACCGGCCACACCGACTCGCCGGCGCGGATGTCGGGTGACTGCTCGGTGAGCTCGATGACCGAGCCGTCGGCACGATCCTTCAACCAGATGCTGCTCGCTCGTTGGTCGCCGACCGCGGCCGGCGCACCGGCGTACACCACCAGGCGACCGTCTGCCGACACCGTCGGGGTCTGTGACGAGATGTTCTCGACCACGGCGGACGGGAGTTGTGGTGCCGCCTGCGGCGCGCTGCTACCCGCGGTCGCCTGGGAGACGCCCAGAGCCGCGAGCACCGCAGCTGCGCTCCCGATGTGGAGCCAGCGCCGAATGGCCGACGTGATGTGCATGATCTGTCTACGGACTCCGCCCGCTGTGGTTCGAACTGGGAGAATTCTACTCGCTCACGGAAAGATGGCGCTGAAGCGCTGCCACCAATCCGGGCAATGAATGATCGGCGGCCACGATGGCAACCTTGAGGCCCGCCCGCTCGATCGCCGCGGCCGTCTGGGGACCGATGGCCACCACCACCGGCGGGGTGGTGTGGCCGAAGACGGCCACCCATGCCCGAGCAGCGGAGCCGCTCGCGAACAGCACTGCGTCGGCGGCCAACGCAGCCAGTTGCTGGCCGGCCGTGACACGTGCCGGCACGCTGCGATACGGGCTGATGGTGGTGACCTGCCAGCCACGCGCTGCCAGACCGGCGGCCAGTTCCGGCTCGGCGGCCGCGGCCTGCACCAGCAGCAGCGAGCCGCTGCCGGACGGGAACTCGGCGAGCAGGCCGGTGGCGTTCTGCTGAGCCGGCACGAGCCCGGCAACGATGCCGGCCACCGCCAGCGCATGGGCAGTGGCCGACCCGATGGCGGCCACCGAGGGTGGGGCCGCGCTGCCGTGCGCGGCGACGTACTGCGCCGCACCATTGGGCGACGACACGACCAGCCACTCGAACCGCGTGGGCCCGAGCGCTGCCAGCTCGGCAGTGGCGGTGGGGTCGGCCACGATCTCGATCAGCGGCACCACCACCGGCACCGCACCAGCGGCCTGCAACAGGGTGACCAGTTCGTCGGCCTGCTCGGCGGCGCGAGTGACCACCACGCGGCGACCGGCCAGCGCGCCCACCGACCCGCCCGCCTCAGCCCAGGTCGGCTTGCAACGAGCGGGCCAACCCGGCCGCGAGCGCCATGCGCTGCGCCGGCGAACCATGCACGGTGATCGACCCGCTGACGTGTCGGTGTGCCGAAGGAGCCGCGAGGAAGCCGGTGAGCACGTCGTCGACTGCGTGCGCCGCGACCGGCAGCGAACAGCCGGAGCCCAGCTCGGCGAGGAACGCTCGCTCCAACTGCACCGCGGCGCGAGTGAGCGGATGGTCGACAGCAGCCACGAGTGCTGCCACCTCCGCGTCGCCCTCGCGGCACTCGATGGCCACGCACCCCTGCCCCGGGGAGGGCACGAACCGATCCACCGGCAGCGGCTGCGCGATGCGGTCGGTGAGTTGCAGGATCTGCAGCGCAGCCACAGCCATCACCAGTGCGCCGCCGGCCGGCAGCTTCGACAGACGCGTGTGGATGTTGCCGCGGAGCTCGACGAACTCGAGATCCGGGCGCGCCGCACCGAGCTGGGCGCGTCGGCGCACCGACCCGGTGGCAACCGTGGCGCCGTGCGGCAGCTCGTGCAGCGCAGCACCGACCAGCGCGTCGCGAGCGTCGCGGCGCTCGCAGAACGCCGCCAACTGCAAGCCGGGCGCCTGCGCCGAGGGAAGATCCTTGGCACTGTGCGCCGCCAGGTCGGCAGCGCCACTGAGCACGGCGCGCTGCACCTCCTTGACGAAGACACCTTGGCCACCGATGGTGTGCAACGGCACATCGGTGCGCTGGTCGCCCAGTGTCTCCACGAACACCAGCTGCACGACCAGGCCCGCGTGCGCGGCCATCAGTGCATCGGCGACGGCCGTTGCCTGCGCCGTTGCCTGCGCACTGCCACGCGTGGCCAACCGCAACGTGCGGCCGGGGGTGGAGGTGGCCATCAGCCGAGGTCGAAGAGATCGCGCACGGCGGCAGCGTTGCGCTCGCCCTGCGGGGTACCGGCGTCGTCCTTGAGCCGCACCGAGAGCTGGTGCAGCATCTTGGCCACGATGCCCTTGGTGACCGCTTCGACAGCCTCGCGCTGGGCCGGTTCGAGCGAGGCGAGGCGGTTGGCGAACCGCTCGAGCTCGGCGAGGCGCACGTGGTCGGCCTTCTCGTGCAACTGAGCCACCAACGGTGCGGCCTGGCGAGCGGTGGCCTCCAGGCCGAACCGCTCGACCTCTTCGCCGACGATGCTGCGCACGCGGTCGGCTTCGGCGGCGCGCAACGCAATGCCACGCGCCGCCCAGTCGCGGAGGTGATCGAGGTTGAGCAAGGTGACGTCGGGCGCCTGCTCGACATCGGCTGCAACGTCGCGAGGCACTGCGATGTCGACGACCAGCAGCGGCGAGCTGATGCCGAGGCGAGCCGCGACGACCAGTTCGTGATCGATGATGATGGTGCCGGCACCCGTGCAGGTGAGCAGCACATCGGCCTCACGCAGCGCCGCGCCGAGTTGGCTGAATGGCACGATGTTGCCGCTGACCCGTTGCGCCAGCTGCGCCGCCCGCGCCTGAGTGCGGTTGGTGACCGTGATGTCGGTGGCGCCCGCGCCGACGAGCGCAACGGCGATGCCCTCGCCCATCTCGCCGGCACCCACCACCAGCACCCGCCTGCCGGCGATGCCGCCGAGGCGCTCGTGCGCCATCTCGACAGCAGCGTGGCTGACCGACGCGGTGTGGCGGCCGATCGACGTCTCGGTGCGCGCTCGCTTGCCGGTTTCGATGGCATGACGGAACAGCAGGTTGAGCGTGGCCTTGGTGCCACCTTCGGCCTGGGCGATCTCCCACGCGCTGCGCACCTGGCCGAGGATCTCGCTCTCTCCCAGCACCGCCGAATCGAGGCCGGCAGCCACTTCGAAAAGGTGGCTCACCGCTGCGTCGTCGTGCTGGCTGTAGAGGTGCGGGTGCAGTTCGTCGGGCTGCATGCCACCCAGCTCGCAGAAGAAGTCGCGAATGTCGGCATAGGCGCCATGGAAGCGCTCGGCGACGGCGAAGACCTCGGTGCGGTTGCAGGTGCTGAGCACCGCCGCCTCGCGGATGTTGGCACGGCTGACCAGGCCGGTGATGGCCTTGGCGAGCTCGGGGCCCGAGACCGAGACGCGCTCGAGCAGGTCGATGGGAGCCGTGCGGTGGTTGACACCGATGACGACGATGCTCATACGGCCCCCAACCTACGCCGTCGCCGACCGGGAGGCGCCACCAGGGACGGCATGAATGGCCCCGCCGGCCCGCCGCTGCTCGTGATAGCTGAGGATCTGCAACTCGACCGCGAGATCGACCTTGCGCACTTCGATCGACCTGGGCACCGACAACACGATCGGTGCGAAGTTCAAGATGCTGGTGACGCCGGCCGCGACCAGCCGGTCGGCGGCCTCCTGCGCGGCAGCGCCGGGCGTGGCCACGACCCCGATGCTGACTCGCTTGGTCTGCACGATCTGCGGCAACTCGTCGATGTGGCGTACGCGCACGCCGCCCAGCACGGTGCCCACCTTGGCGTCGTCGACATCGACGATGCCGGCCACCGGAAAGCCGCGCTCACCGAACCCGCCATAGCCGGCGAGGGCCTGGCCGAGGTTGCCGGCACCGACGATGACCACCGGCCAGTCGTGAGTGAGGCCCAGCTCGCGGCGCACTTGGTAGACCAGGTA
>JACDJC010000578.1_pt1 | contig 41878 bp, 34 predicted proteins | sample 7454191 | NCBI WGS metagenome assembly JACDJC01 (sample SAMN14253291, study PRJNA609438) | sludge metagenome | isolation source: sludge after 25d culture with pyrite and EDTA | collected 2018-12-20
CATAGGAATTATCAGCATAAATACGATGGGAAAAGATAATTGCTGTGCTTCCTGATCGGTATTGGTAATAGCCCCTACGGCCGCGTAAAGAGTTGAAAAAACGAAATATCCCAGAATGTAGAAGAGTACAAAATAAACAAACAGCATCGGTGAAAAGTTAAAATAATCTGACGAAATGGGCATTACTCTTGCGCCAAAAAATATCATTCCTATTCCGAAAACTGCCCAGATCAGATATTGGGTCAAGCCCACGGAACCCTGTCCAAGAATTTTACCGGCCATCATTTGAAATGGACTGGCTGATGAAAGCAGGACTTCAATAATTCTTGAACTTTTTTCCTGGACAATGCTTCTCATAATGGCGGTACCGTATAAAATTAGCGTAGCATAAAGAATTAATATGAAAATGAATGTACTAAAATATTCCTCGCCGAATCCCCGCTCTGACTCTTCCCCGCCTTTGGTGATTTTAAATGTTTTTAAATTGATCCTTTTTGTAAGGGTATTAATCAGTTGAGGATCGAGCTGTGATGCAACAAGCCGCTTATTTACAACAATTTCAGTCACCGTATTTTCGATTCTTCGGTTTAGATCAAAGTTGGCGACATTTTTTGAATAAAAAGATAATTCGCTGGTTTCCGCGATATCCTCCGGTATAAAGAGAAATCCGTCAATAACTCCCGTCTCTACCAATGTTTTTTCATTAGCAATAGAAAATTCCGGATTTGAATCATCACTTTTTAAATTCAGGAAGAACTTTTTTGAGCCGTTGCTAAGCGTGTCGGATAAAGCGGCATTAAGGCGATCATAGACAAAACCTGTTTTGTCGGTTACATTCAGGACCACGGGCTCCTCCGATTCAAGCCCGATGAGGAGTGACGGTATAACACCCAGTGCAATCATGATCAGCGGAGTCAATAAGGTTATAAAAATAAAACTTTTCTTGAATACGGACTCTATATATTCTCTCTTAATTAATATCCATAGTTTTTTCATGCTTTGACCCCTCCATGAGAGACTGAAATAAAAATTTCGTTTAAGCTGGATCTCTGAGACTGAATGCCGGTGACTTCCATCTTATCGATAACCACCTTTAGCAGATCATTAGTGGTATATTTATCAATTAGAACAACCTCTATATAATTGCCAAAATCGTTGAATTTGCTTACAAAAGGAAGATCTTTAATAAAACGGGCATCGCCTCTATACTCAAGGTGAACGGAATTTTTTCCATAATTTTGTTGAATCTCCCTTAGATTTCCGTCAAGGACTTTCTGTCCCTTATTAATCAGCAGAATTTCATCACATATCTTTTCCGCGGCATCCATCATATGCGTAGAAAGCATGATGGCTTTTCCCTGTTGTTTTAGTTCAAGCATTATATCCTTAACAAGAATTACATTCACCGGATCAAGTCCTGAAAATGGTTCATCAAAAATGATTAATTCAGGTTCATGAATTATAGAGCCGGCAATCTGTAGTTTTTGCTGCATACCCTTTGACAATTCCTGAACGGGATTATTTTCATACGCCGACAATTCAAACCGGTCGAGCCAAAAGTCAGATTTTACGGCTGCGTCTTCTGCGGAAAGGCCATGAAGTTCAGCAAGAAAAATGAGCATCTGACGGACCTTCATTTTGGGATAAAGACCACGTTCTTCCGGAAGATATCCAATTCTGCTCTTAAGCCGGTCTGACATCTGCTCACCGAATAACTGTATGGATCCGCTGTCCGGTATTAATATATTCATTACCATACGAAGAGTCGTTGTTTTACCAGCGCCGTTCGGACCTAATATTCCATAAATATGACCAGGATCCAGCGTAAAAGAGACATCTTCGACTGCGTTATAATCACCATAGGATTTATAAATATTATTTACTTTAAGAACCGCCATAGACTCTCCTGATTTAGAATCATTAGATATTAACCATTATACACTAAAACCGGACCCGCTCTCTTGTTAAATATATAATAATTTTAGAAATAGGATACCGGATCGCAAGGTTTTATAGATAAATATTGAAGACTTTATATTTGTATATGCTTATATTGAATAATATACATACAGTTTTATGTTGAATAAACACCTTATTTTTTTTAATTTTACGTTTGATTATTAGTTCATCATTTGAATATGCTTTTCTAAGGATACCGTCTTTAAGATGATTCGACGAAAATTTTTAAGCGTAGTTTTTGCTTTATCCGGAAGCCTTTTTCTTCTTCCGGGAAAAATATTCAGCGCGGCTGGCAGGCCTGCTCAGTTTGATGATACGCCGGGGAAGAAAAAATTAATAATAAATATTGCTGCCAAAGGTATTACCGCGAAAGAGATTAAGGTGTTGTATAAATGGAAAGAACCTTATATTTCTCTCCCTGAATTCGTCGCGAGCTGCGATTATGGTATATATACGAATCCGGCTAAAAGAAAATCAGTAGTCTATATCGGAAATGACAAGGCTACTTTTACAGCCGATAACGCTTTCATTATACTGAATGAACAAATTTATCAGTATTTATATGAGTCAATCTGGAAAGATTCCGAGTTGTGGATCCCGGTTCAGGCATTATCCGATCTTTTCAGTAAGTACACATCACAATACATGGAGTTCGACAAGGAAACTCTGCGGCTGAATATCGGGATGAAAGCCGTAAATATTTCAAATATAAAAATTTCAGTAAAAGAAAACGGTACCTTAATCCGTATTATGCTACAAAAGAGATTCGCGGAAAAAGAAATCACTCTGGATATCAGAAACGGCTGGCTACATGCGGATTTCCTGGGTGGTAAAGTCGATACCGAGATGCTAAGCAGGCAAAAAGCCGGTGGCATCGTCTCCAAAATTCAGGCTATACAATTCGAGCAGTTGGCTTCGGTCGCGTTTAAATTAAAGACGGAGATATTGTCGAAGGAACTTATCTTTGATCAGGATTCTGATGATGTCTGGATAAATATCAGGACCAAAGAGAATATCTCACATGAAAAGACCGAAGATTTGGAACGGCAGAAGAATAACTGGCTCATTGATACGATCATTATAGACGCGGGTCACGGAGGTAAAGATCCCGGCGCTGTTGGGTATGGCAAATTGAATGAGAAGGAAATCAATCTGGCGGTTGCCCTGAAATTGGGTGAATTAATTTCTAAAAAGAATCCGTCCATTAAAATTGTTTACACAAGAAGAACCGACGTATTCATCCCTCTCTGGCAGCGAACAAAGATTGCCAATGAAAATAAAGGGAAACTATTTATCAGCCTTCATTGTAACAGCAGCAAGAGTCAAAAAGCGGTCGGTTTTGAAACATATTTTTTGAGTGCCGATAAGAATGAAAAGGCAAAAGATGTTGTATTAAAAGAAAATGCCTCTATTGAATTTGAGGAATCACATGACCGGCAGCGTTATGAAGGCGTAAATTTTATATTGGCGACAATGGCTCAGAGCGCTTTTATCAGACAAAGCCAATACTTGTCTTCTCTTGTACAGACCTCACTAAACCGGAAATTAAATCCGTTGGGAATGGTTGACCGGGGGGTCAAACAAGGTCCATTTTGGGTGATGGTTGGAGCGACGATGCCCAATATCCTGATAGAAATGGGGTATATCTCAAATAAATATGAATCCAAATTGCTAAAAAACAAATCAACGCAGTTAAAGCTCGCCGAAGCGATATACGACGGCATTGAGAAATACAAAAATGATGTGGAAAGTTCTATATAATGAGAAATCCTATAGGAATATTTGACTCGGGAATAGGCGGATTAACGGTTGTAAAAGAGCTGATAAAACTTCTGCCGGATGAACACCTAATTTATTTCGGGGACACGGCAAGAATTCCCTACGGGACAAAATCCAAAAGACTGATCGAACAATACGCGTTGGAAGACGCGAGTTTTTTGCTTCAGTTTGATATAAAATTATTGGTCGTGGCATGTAATACAGCGTCTTCTCTCGCTTTACCGGTACTCCAGGAAAAACTGAAAATTCCGGTTGTAGGAGTTGTTAAACCCGGTGCCGGTGCCGCGGTAAAATTGTCCAAAAATAAGAGAATTGGAGTGATTGGAACCTCTGCCACAATAAACAGTTCTTCCTACAGCAAAGAAATTGGTCTAATCTTAAAAGACGCGCAGGTATTCGGTCAGCCGTGTCCGCTTCTTGTCCAACTGGTGGAAGAAGGATGGCTGGATGATGAAATAACCATGTTGACACTAAAAAAATATCTGAAGCCGGTTTTATCGGAAAAAATTGATACGCTTATTTTAGGTTGTACGCATTACCCTTTATTGGAAACCGCGATACGTCGGGTAGCCGGCCCGGGAGTAAATTTGATCGATTCAGGGCGTGAAACGGCAAAGGCGGTAAAAAAATTACTAAATGATTTAAATTTACTGAACGGATCCGGCCGGTTTGGTGAAAACAGATATTATGTAAGTGATATTCCGGCGAAATTTGAAGAAATTGGTTCACGTTTTCTTGGTCAGCCCTTAAAAAATGTTGAACGGGTTGAATTTGAAAAATTCCTGATTCAGTCAGGGATGAATATGGCTCATACAAAAGTGTACGGGACATAATTTTTATGTATTGAAAGGTTTGTGTGATGAGAACAGTCTGCAGATTGTTTTTTTTAATTATTCTGGGAAGTTATCAGGTTTTTGCCGGTAATTCTCTAACAAGCGGGTTTGAGTTTTTAAAAACCGATTTCAGTCCCAGAACGGCAGCGCTTGGTAATGCGTTCACTGCGGTAAAAGGAGATATAAACGGGGTGTTTATTAATCCTGCCGGATTGGCCTCTGTCGAAAACAGACAATACTGTTTCAATTATACAAATTATTTATTGGATATCTCCGGCGGATCAGCGGGTTATGTTCATCCGACCAAAGATTACGGAGTACTTGGCGTTAGCCTTATTTATATGGATTATGGCGAATTTGATGAAACAGATGAATTTGCCGTAAAAACGGGCGACAATTTTGGAGCGAATGAACTCGCGCTGGCGTTAAGCATATCGAATTATCTTGACCGGCAGTTCAGTTATGGTGTCAATTTAAAATATGTATATTCAAAAATTGAAGATTATGACGCGTCGGCAGTTGCTCTGGATTTTAGCATTATGTATCAGGCCACGTTTCAGGAAGACCTGTATTTTGCGGTGTCACTGCTGAATGTTGGTCAAAATTTTGAATATTATGCGGGGAGAAAGGAATCGCTACCGACGAGTTTACGCATCGGATTTACAAAAAAACTGGCTCACCTGCCGCTTGTACTGGGGGGCAGCCTGAATGATATCAATACGGAAGCGGATACAATCACAGACAGGTTAAAAAGATTTTCAATCGGAGGGGAATTTCAGCTGAGTCAAATGCTTGATCTCAGGCTGGGTTACAATAATGATCTCAGAAGCAGCCTTGAAACCACATCTGAAACCGGATTTGACGGTATCTCCGGCGGATTGGGGATCACCTGGCAGCAATTCAGGTTTGATTATTCATATTCGAGTTACGGGCTTCTTGGAAGCACACATCGTGTAGGTATTACCGGCGCGATTAAATAATTATTAATGAAAATGGATCGAGTTATCAGTTATGTTTATAGATTATGTTAGAATTCACGTGAAAGCGGGACAGGGTGGAAGCGGGTGTATGAGTTTTCACCGTGAAAAATTTGTAGATAAAGGCGGGCCTGACGGTGGCGACGGAGGAAAAGGCGGCAGTATCATTCTAAAGGCCAACAAACAGTTAAGAACGCTGAGAGATTATAAATATCGTAGTGAATACAAGGTCAGACATGGCCAGCATGGAATGGGCTCCAACCGGCATGGCCGTAAGACGGATGATGTGCTTTTGGAAGTACCGGTCGGAACAATTGTTAAAGATGAAGTTACCGGCGAACTATTGGCCGATCTTATCGAAGATGGTCAGATTTTTGTAGCGGCAAGAGGAGGAAGAGGCGGAAAGGGGAATGCCCGTTTCGCGACGCCGACTCACAGAAGCCCGAGAGAGTGGGAAGTTGGAGAAGCCGGTGATGAGCGCTGGCTTGCTCTCGAGTTAAAGCTGATTGCCGATATTGGTTTTGTCGGATTACCGAATGCCGGGAAGAGTACTCTGCTGTCGAGGATATCAGCGGCAAAACCTAAAATTGCTGATTATCCGTTTACTACTCTAGAACCCAATTTAGGGATCGTTAATCACCGGGATTACCAGAATTTTGTCGTTGCCGATATTCCGGGACTCATTGAAGGAGCTCATGAAGGGAAAGGGCTGGGACATCAATTTTTAAGACATATTGAGAGAACACGAATTCTGGCCTATATTATAGATTGTACGGATGAAGATCCGGGTGAAACTTATAAAATTTTGCGGAATGAGTTAAAATCTCACAGCAAACTATTAGTAAAAAAGCCATCAGTAATTATTTTAACAAAATTGGATATCTATCAAGGGCATAAAAAAGACCTGAAATTCAGGACAAAATTACCGGTCATAAAAATTTCTGCCGTCAGCGGAGAAAATTTATCCGGTCTAAAAGATTCGCTTTTTGAGTTAATTCAGCACACCGAGAAATTAGAAGAAGAAATTATTTCTTAAAATGCACAAAACATTTTCTGTTGAAGCATTGATGGCATTGTATTCGATTCCTTCAATCGGTCCGGCCAAAATGCGAAAATTAATTTCCATTTTTGATTCGCCGCAGGCGGTCCTGGACGCAAGCGCCCGTCAATTGATGAATGTAGAGGGCATCGATCATAAAACCGCCGAGAAAATTAAAAGCGGACCGGATGAAAAATTTGTTCGTGAGCAAATGGAGCTTATTAAATCTCACGAAGTTAAAATTTTGACATACTGGGATAAACAATATCCTGAAAGACTTAAAAAAATTTATGACCCCCCCGCATTTTTATTTGTCAAAGGAAATATAGATTGCCTCAACGGCGCGGGAATCGGGGTCGTGGGTTCGCGGGTACCCAGCACTTATGGTAAAATAATTACTGAACAGTTTACCCGTGAACTCGTGCAGAACGATTTTACAATCGTTAGCGGATTTGCCCGCGGTGTCGATACCATCGCGCATAAAACCGCGATAAAAAACAATGGAGTTACGATCGCTGTGCTTGGAAACGGGGTTGATTTAATATATCCTTCGGAGAATGCGCAGCTCCGTTCAGAGATTTTAAGCAAAGGCGCGGTTATAAGTGAGTATCCGATGAAAACAAATCCTGATGCAGTGAATTTCCCCAAGAGAAACAGGATCATAAGCGGTTTAAGCTATGGTGTATTAATCACGGAAGCAGGGGCTAAAAGCGGAGCCCTTATTACCGCATTTTACGCCCTTGATCAGAATCGTGAAGTTTTTTCTGTTCCCGGTCCCGTAAATTCAGGGAAAAGCGCCGGTACGAATCGACTAATAAAAGAGGGTGCCAAACTCGTGCAGGGCGTTCAGGATATACTTGTTGAACTTCCCGGGCAGATAAACCTGACAGGCAAAATAAAAGCCTCAGTTCCTCCACCGGATCTGAACGGATCATCTAAAGTTGTATATGATTTATTGAGCAGCGAACCACTGTATATTGATCAGATTGCGATTAAAGCCGATCTTTCAACCGCGGAAACTTTGGGGGTTCTGCTAAGCCTTGAGCTGATGAATCTTATCCGGCAAATGGCGGGCAAAATGTTTGTTAGGTTATGACGATGTAAAAAAAATGGCAGGGGTAAATTCCTGCCATTTTTGTCCTGGATTAGAATAATACTCAAAATATAGATTAACGTTTGAAGAAATCATTGACCACTGTTTCAAGTTCATTATCTTTTAATCCTGATAGTTCACCAATATAAAGATGACCGTCAGCCGGAAATTTATCTTCATCTTTGGATGCTATCGCTACCTTTTTGACAAATTCCTGCACCCGCTTAATGTCAGTATGATAAAAATTTACCGCGCTTTCACCGATTTTTAAATCTTTGATCTCTAAATCAAGCTGTGATGATTCCAGTTTACAAATCCAGTTTTTATCATATGTGGTAGTATCAAGTCTGTCAAGATCATCAAGCAGCGCTTTGTTAATCTTTTCAACTTTCCCGGATACAGGAGCATTGAACGGGATTGAATGTGTACCCTGCCGGATACTGAAAAGATTTTGTCCTTTTTTGATTTCCATGCCCAGATTGGGAAGTTCAATGGAATCAATCTTGCCGATCAATTTTTTAGCAAAATCATCAATACCCACATTCACTTTTCCGTCCTGGTCTATTCCCGCCCAGCAGTGGCCTTCTGAAATGAAAACACCACCGGGGATGGAGAATTCCACAGATGCCGGAATCTGAGTGTCTGTCAGATGTGTAATGTTGACCTGGGGAACCAGCTGACGATGGATACGCTCCTGTCTTTTGAACAGTGATTTTTTGATCATCGCGAGTAGTTCATCCTCAGTAAAGGGTTTCTGAACATAATCCAATGCGCCGAATTTCATGGTCTCAACGGCTGTTTCGACGGATGCGTAACCGGTAATGATGATCACATCAATATCCGGCCGCAAATGTTTTACGCTTTTGCATACATCTACACCGTCCATTTCGGGCATTTTCAGATCGACAAATACAAAATCGTAATGGTGTTTTTGTATTAATCCTAACGCCTCTTGCCCCGATTCAACCGTATCGACACAATATCCGTCAAGGACAAGAATTTTTCTGAAGCTGTCAAGAATTACCGCTTCATCATCGACGGCAAGAATTTTAGCTTTAGGATTATCAACTTCGACGCGTTTAAGGCTTTTAGCCTCATGAGTGAAATCCAGATTCAGACTGACTTTAAGCGCTTCCTCGCGTTCACCTAAAATTCTTTTTGTGCTAACTTTTTTGATGATCATGCGAATGATGATATCTGCAATCACAAAAAGAATGACTGCTAAAACTAAAAATAGCATTTTGTGGCTCCTTGGATAAGATTACATTTATAATCACATTCTAAGTTTTATTTATTTTTGCAGTTTTCCTGTTAAATCCTGTCAGAGCTGCAGGGTGTTAAATGCTTTAATTCGTATTCAAGATCAGAAGGAATGATACGATAAAACCACCCTTTAAAATATGGATCCTTTTCGACAATCTGTTTATCTTTTAGCAAGTGATCATTTATTTCTATTATTCTTCCCGTCATCGGCGCGAGAACATTGTGAACAATGCTATCAGTAGTGACAAGTTGGGCGCATGCATTACCCTGGACAATTTCCTCATCCATGTTTGCAAGTTCTATATGGTCAATGCTGTCAACCGTTCTCAAAAGTAAATCAGTTATGCCCGTTAATACAGAACCGTCGTGTTCAATGTACAACCAGCTTCCATAGCCAAGACGAAAATATTTTGCGGGACAAGGGACATAAATAATCGATGAATCATTTTTTCTTAAATTTGCTGATTTTAATGATTTATTTATTTCAGCATATTTTAAACCCCGGAAAACAGAACTCAACAGTTCATCTACCGTAAACGGTTTTGGCAGAAAATCTATCGCGCCCGTGTATAATGATTTTACGGCGTTCTCTACTGTGGAATATCCGGTAGTCATTATCACCGGAGAATCCAGATTCTGAGGTATAATCTCATCAAGAAACATAAATCCATCCATCTCGGGAAGCATAATATCACAGATAATCAGCTTGTACTGATTTTTTGCTATTTTATTCAATCCTTCATTCGCGTCAAGAGAAGAATCAACACTAAATCCTTCAGTACTGCATAGTTTGATTACGGAATCAATAATAACCTGTTCATCATCAATAATAAGTATGTCATAATCTTTGCTCATATGGATTCCTGATTTTAACTTGCGGACCTGGTGGCCGGGATTCTGATCGTGAAGGTTGTACCTTCCCCAATATTGCTGTCGACGGTAATGGTACCGTTATGATTGTCAATAATACCCCAGATGACCGCAAGACCTAACCCTGTTCCCCGTTGCCCCTTCGTTGAATAAAAAGGTTCAAATATTCGGTAGAGATTTTCTTTGGGTATGCCGCAGCCGGAGTCAGAGATTTTAACCTCCAAAAATTCTTTTTTCCCTTCCAGTTCAATCATCTTCCAGTTTTGCCAGCCGCAATCTCTGTTTGTGCAGCCTACAAACTCACCCTGTGTCGGGATTTCAAATGAATAGACAGAAGATGCGCATTTCGGACACTTGTTGTTCTTTTCGATCAGCGAAACATCGCAATGCGGGCACATTAACTGAAGTGTCTTGTTTTTACTATATTCGATACCGAAGTAATGTCTCGATTTTCCATAGATAGGGTCAAGATTTACAATACCGGAGCTGCCGTTTGAAAGGGCCTTTAGTTTTATCGAAGGTAAACCGTCTATTTTTATTTCATTATCGATAAGGCTGTGTCCCTTTGGGCATGCGGCTCGTTTAATTTGCATATAACCTTTTGGCGGCACATACAGTAGCGTTGTTGAGACATTTATGTTTCCACCGTTTTTTCCGATCGCATCATTCGCGTTGACTACCAGGTTAATAAATACTTGTTCGATCTGATTGGCGTCTATGGTTACTTTCGGCAGTTTTAAATCAAGATTTTTAACAATTTTAACATTGTTAATGGCAAGCTGGTTCTCTACCACACCGATCGCGTGATTAAGTATTTCATTGATGTTTGCATTATTCTTTTTCGGAACCGATTGTCTGGCAAAATCAAGCAGTCCTTTTACAATTTCCCTGCTTCTTTTTGTTTCTCTGACAATGACTTCCAAATCTGACTGCAAATCGGAATTGCCCTTGGTCCTCTTTAACAAAAAACTGCTGTAAGTCAAAATTCCGGTCAATGGGTTGTTAATCTCATGCGCGACACCGGCGGCGAGACGGCCGAGCGATGCCAGTTTATCGGATTGGAATAACTGCATTCGGGCTTCAGATAATTTTTGAGTCATATTGTTAAATGAACGGGCAAGCATTCCCAATTCATCATTGCTGTGTTCTTTGATCGTGTAGCTCAGGTTTCCGGCAGCCACATTTTTGGTGGCCTGAAGAAGCGTATTCACCGGTTTGTCTACTAAACTTCTCACGAAGTACCATACAGTCCCACTCAATAGAATGATGGCAATTATGGCGAACATAAGCATCTTGAATTTTGTTGATGCAATTTGATTGTCAATTGCCTTGATGGAAATAGTGACATCAAGGACACCCAGCACTGTCCTTTCAGATGGGTGCGCATGGCATTCGGCTTCCCAGCAGGAGGGTTCATTATAAATCGGATTAATGATACCTAACACTCTTGAAGAATCGGGTGCTAATTTATAGACACGCGTGCGCTTGTCAATCTCCAGCTTTTCCAGGGGTTTATTGGCCGCGTGGCAAGCATAGCATGCTTCGGTTTTTTTATCAACCATATGTCCGATCGCGGTGGTATCAGAAGAATAGATGATCTCACCTTCTTTATTAAAAACCCGGACTTCATTAATGCAGGGTTGATTCCCGATGGTCTGGATAATGTTATGAATATGCGCGCGTTCATTAAGAAGCATCCCGTATCTTGTGCTGTTCTTAACGGTTTCGCTTAACTGGTTTACATGCCTCTCCACCTCATCAAAAAGAGCCTTGCTCTGAGATTGCACATTTAGATAAGCAAATACGAAGATGATGATAATGGTAGCCGTTCCCACAGCTGAAATTAATTTGATTCCTATTTTCTTGAACATCTTACTTTTCCAGGTGTCAATTTTTATTAACTATTAAGATTGTGGACGGTACGCAGACAACTATATTCAATGAATTACCCGCGCGAATAAACAATACAAACCGTCAAAACTAATCTTACTGATATTACGAAACAATTCTATCCCTATTCAATAGTTTAAAGTTTTGGTCTTATCAAGCTACCGGGTTTTTTCGCCGGGTATTTATAATCATCATGACAGTTGTCACATGTTGGTTTTTTGTTAAAATTAAGGTCAACATGGCATGATTCACAATCATTGGCACTATGGTTCTCATCAAGAGCTAATCCGGTTACACGATGTTTAAATGTCTCGGGATTCCAGTTTTTGTGACAGTTAGTGCACGTAGGTTTCAGGCTTGAAAAGATTTTACTATCGCCATGACAGGCCTGACATTTTAAGGATGCGTGGTAGCTTTTGAGAGGCCATTTTGCAGTAACAGAATGGTCGAACGGACCCCTTTGCTTACTGCTGTGACATTTGGAACAAGCATCATCAGCGTGACAGGTGAAACAGCTCTCATGTTTTTCATCAGTTGATTTCTTAACAGTTGCCGGCTTAGTCGGGGCTGCCTGTTCTTTATAAGTAGATTTTGAAAGGTCGTGACAGCGACTGCAGCTCTCATTTGTATGACAATCAACACATTTAAATCCAAACTTTCCTGAATGTTCATTATGATAGAAAGTTACAAATTTACCCTCTTTGGCCGTGGTTTCGTAAACCACTTTTTCCGGTTCTTTAATTTTGGGATGTTTTGAGCCAATAATATCGCTTTTGTCCATAATCTTTGCATCGGGAACTTCAGTCCCTTTTAAAGCATGGCATACATTGCAGTCAGTTGTATGACTCCATTCGCGATGACAGCTTAAACACTGCCGGTGGTAAGCGCCTTTTAGACCCGGTTTACTAAGATCATCTCTTATGGGCGCTACTTCATGACATTCCTTACACGCGGCGATTCTACCGGGAGGGTTATGATGATGACATGACACACAGCTTCCGGACATTTGTCCCATTTCAGCATGCAACTTGTGCGGAAAAACCGTTGGTTCATAGATATTGGATAATATATCAATGACTAATGTATCGGGACCCTCTTCTGGGGTATGGTGAATTGTTACCACATTCCGTTTGAATTCAGGACAGCATGTTAAACATGGGTCCGCTTCCGTCGGGTTATCACAGCTGTGACAGGATTTGCAATCCAGGGCAAGTTTAGAATGATGCTCCTTGCTTACAGTCTGAGCAAACAACGGGGTAATGATGAGTAAAAAGCCAATAATCAGATTTAATTTTTTCATTTTGAAACCCCTCGAATAGCGAATTTTGTTTTTGGCTTATATCCTTTAACCGGTTGGCTTATCACAGGGAAAATCAAAACAAGAGCGCGGTACAACAATATTTCAAGAGAGATAAAGCCGACCGTGACGGAAATTTCACCGATTGACGGGAAGTATGAATTCATTGCATACGGGGGTGTGTAGGCAATGATAAATGTATTAATTCTGTTTAACAAAACTCCGAATATCACTAAAAGAGAAGCGGTAAACAACCAGTTCGGGGACTTCAGAGCTTTATTTGAGAGGAAAATCCTTAGTGGGATGATCACGCCGAACAGCATTTCTATAATAAACATGATGCTTTCTAAATTGAAATCCAATAAATAGACATATGTTTCGCGTATAACCATGTCCCCAATTTTAAAGGCAAGATAAATTCCCAACAATGGGCCTATTATTCGTCCTAAATTGGAGAGTACATGCATTTCCCTCTTTAATCCGAAGGACTTTGAAGCGATCATAGACTCAAGGACGACCATTGGAAAACCTACCGAGATCGCTGAGAGTAAAAACAAAAGCGGCGCGATTGGAGTCTGCCATAGAGGGTGAATCTTGGAACCTGCTAAGATCATCAGTGTTCCGAGTGATGACTGATGCAGACAGGATAGCACAACACCGGCAATCAAAAAGATAAACATGAACGGATTCAGAATTTTATCAAGAAATTTTAACAGGGATTCCAACGGTTTTACAAGACCTGCCAGAAACCCGTTTAAGTTCACCTGTCCTTTGAATCGTTCAATGACAACGGGGATAAATTCAATGTACAAAACAGTAAGATATGTCATAACGCATATACCTACTTCGAACAGCGCTGAATTCCCGTTCCACATATACATAACGTGATAAATAGAATAATATCGTCCAAGGTCAATAAAAACTCCAAGAGCGACAAATGTATATCCCAACATGGCTGTTAGCAGGGCGGGGCGCACTATCACGTGATAGTCTCCTCTGTGGAAAACATGTCCGAGGGCGGCAGTCGTAAAACCTCCCGCGGCAAGGGCTACCCCTGCAGCCACATCAATCCCGATCCAGATACCCCATGGGTGCTGATTATCCAGATTGGTCACAGCCCCAAGTCCAAAGACGAATCTCATCAATGCGAATATCAGGCCGTTTACAGCTAGTATCGTCAAGAAAATTACACCGGGTGTAAAATATTTTTTTTCAATACGAGCAGGTTTAATCATTTCTTCCATTATCGCCTCCTACTCCACTTCTTCTTTGTTCTTATTGATCCACATGATACCGCCAAGAAGCGCATATAGAGATACCGGTGGGATAAAATATTTAAATATTGCATGCTGAATGGCTTCCGAAGCACCGGGCGCCGGGTTATCACCTAATTTTGGGAAATCCAGATCAGAGAAATCTGTCGATGAAAGATACAACCATGATGTTCCGCCGACTTCTTTCTCACCGTAAATATGGTCAAAATATTTTTCGGGATTCTTTTTGATTCTTTCACGGGCGATTTTTAACAGATCGGAACGTTTGCCAAAGGTCAGAGCTTCCACCGGGCACATTTCTACGCATGCCGGAAGCAGGCCTTCTTTTGTTCTTTCAAAACAAAAATCACATTTTTGTACCTGTGGCGTAAGAGCATTTTTGTATTCATAGGATGGGATCTGAAAAGGACAGGCGACCATACAGTAACGGCAGCCGATACACTTATTGACATCATATATCACCGATCCGTTCTCTTCTTTAGAAAGCGCGCCTACAATACACGCGGAAACGCAAGCCGGGTGATCGCAGTGCATGCACTGAACCTTGACGTTTATGGGATATTTACCCCCGTTATTGTTGTCATATTCATTAACAACAGTGTGACCGTCAATATCCGGCCTTCTTAATTTTTCAAAAACAGACCGGTCATCATAAGATTCAATTGATCCGGTAGGGAAATCATGCGCCTTTTTACAGGCATACTCACATTTACGGCAACCAATGCAGACAGTTGTATCAACCAGGACACCATTCCGGTCTTCCAGCAATACATTCTTTGGGGCAGCCTTCGCCTGCTTGGCTCCTACACCGGTTAGACCGGCACCGACCATTCCGGCGGTTTTGAAAAAATCGCGTCGGCTCTGTTTACCCATTTTTAACTCCTTGTATTCAATTTCAAAATAATAATTTCACAAGATTGACACAACAGATAAATAAAACTTCAAAAATCTTTACTATTATTTGAATCTGGTTCGCTATGTGTGTTGATAGCAAAAGTTGTGCCTTTATTTCGGAAAGGGCGTTTTTACAAAATATAATCTGTTAGATGCAGAGCTGAACAGATTCTTTCGGGAGCAGCACTTTAATTTTTACGGGCTGAAAATAATAATTTCCGGATTAGTGAATAAAGTGTTTCAAATAGTGTTTCATACGAGAAATTTAAAATGATATGTTTCAAAACCTGCTAAGCAATGTTAACATAATAAAAATAAATGAATTAGCATTCAATTATGAAACATTTTGTTTCTGTTTCCCTGCTTTCTTATATTTTTTTGCAGATGCTGACAGGATAAGTATATATAAAAATCAAAATTAATTATAAACGAAAGTCTGGTTCTGCTGAACGCTAACCGAACTGGTATGTAATATTGCCCTTCGGAGCTAAAACAAATTTTGAGTATATTTATACCAAATAAAATAATATAAAATGCATTTTTCCTATTTTTAGTAAAAACTTCTTTTTATAACAGACAAAACGCTTCGCCAAATACAATACATTAGATGTTAAAGTTAAGAAATTGATTGATTTAACCGCGTTCGCTTATGATTCTCTGAAATGAACTTAACGGAGTAAAATTAATTGAATGAATGGTATAATATTTGTAACTTTAAAATTTAATAACATTGCAAGCGGAGGACTAATAAAGAATGTATAAAATTGTTGAAGCCGGCTTTCTTGCGGAAAATATTAAACGATTTGTGATTGAAGCGCCGAGAATTGCCAGTAAACGAAAAGCGGGTCAGTTTGTCATTATACGAATTGACGATCATGGTGAAAGAATCCCTCTAACCATCGCGGATTCTGATAAAGAAAAGGGAACGATTACGATTATTGTCCAGGGAATTGGGAAAACGACAACCGAGCTGAATCTGAAAGAAGCGGGAGATCAGATACTGGACGTGGTTGGGCCCCTGGGACAGGCATCTGAAATCGAAAAATTTGGTACTGTCGTGAGTATTGGCGGCGGAGTAGGAACGGCGATTGCATTTCCGACAGCGGTTGCTCTTAAAGATGCCGGAAATTATGTGATTACCATTAACGGCGCCAGAAACAAAGATATGGTCATCCTGGAAGACGAGATGCGGTCGGTCAGCGATGAAGCATATGTTACTACCGATGACGGATCCTATGGTTTCCATGGTTTTGTAACCCAGAAACTGCAGGAACTGCTCGATTCCGGCAAAAAGATTGATTATGTTTTGGCCATAGGTCCGATTCCGATGATGAAAGCGGTAGCGGAGGTAACGAGGCCCTTTAAAATAAAAACGATAGTCAGCTTGAACCCCATCATGGTTGACGGCACCGGAATGTGCGGGGGCTGCCGGGTTGTTGTGGGTAATGAATCAAAGTTTGCCTGTGTTGACGGTCCGGAATTTGACGCGCATCTTGTTGATTTCAAAAATCTTTCTGACCGGAACAAGATGTACGCAAAATACGAAAACTTATCACTACAAAAATTTAAGCATAAATGCAATCTGGATAAACAGGCTGAGGCACATAAGGAACTAGAAAAGGTTGAGAGCTGATCCAGGTATTTGGAAATCTAATAATATTCATAAGAATTAAATTTAAATAAAAAAATGGTGAACGAATGCAGAAGTTGACAGCAAAAGAACGCATGAAAATTGCCCGGCATCCGATGGTCGAACAGGATCATGTTGAGCGGGGACATAATTTTAAAGAAGTTAACCTGGGATACACTACCCAGATGGCACAGGAAGAGGCGATGAGATGTTTACAGTGCGCTAAACCGACATGTGTACAGGGGTGTCCGGTTAATATACAAATAAAGGATTTTGTTACTTTGATCGCGGAAGGTGATTTTATCGGCGCCGTGCACAAAATCAAAGAAGATAATGCACTTCCCGCGATTTGCGGACGTGTTTGTCCGCAGGAAGAGCAGTGTGAACAGGTTTGTGTAGTGGCGAAGAGAGGCGAGCCTGTTGCTATTGGAAATCTGGAACGGTTCGTGGCTGATTTTGAAAGGACAAGCGGAAAAGTCGAACTGCCGCCGGTAGGAGCCCCGACAGGGAAAAAAGTCGCTATCGTAGGAAGCGGCCCGGCAGGATTAAGCTGCGCTAAGGATATGATTCAGATGGGACATAAAGTGACCGTATTTGAAGCGCTCCATGAGTTGGGCGGAGTGCTGGTGTATGGGATTCCGGAATTTCGTCTGCCGAAAGATATCGTGCGGCAGGAGATCGAAGGTCTTCAAAAAATGGGTGTTGAGTTTGTGACTGATGCCGTAATCGGAAGGACAACCACTATTGATGAACTGATGGAAGAAGAAGGATACGACTCCGTGTTTGTAGGCGTAGGCGCGGGACTTCCCTGGTTTCTCGGAATTCCGGGCGAAAATCTGATCGGTGTTTATTCGGCAAATGAATTTCTCACACGTGTTAATTTAATGAAGGCATATGACTTTCCAAATTTCGATTCGCCGATTTTAGACTGCAAAGATAAGAATATCGCTGTTTTCGGCGGCGGCAACACCGCAATGGATTCAGTACGCACCGCGCTGAGGCTGGGAGCGAAAAACGCGTATATTGTCTATCGCCGTTCCGACAAAGAAATGCCCGCGCGCGCTGAGGAAGCGAAACATGCCAAAGAAGAGGGTATTCAGTTTTTGATGCTGACAAATCCCCTTGAATTTATCGGAGACGAAAATGGCTGGTTGAATTCCATGAAATGCGTTAAAATGGAATTAGGTGAACCTGATGCATCCGGTCGGCGACGTCCGGTCCCTATTGAAGATTCAGAGTTTGTCATGGATATAGATATGGCCGTGATCGCCATCGGAAACGGATCAAATCCCCTTATCAAACAAACTTCACCAGAAATCGAATTTACTAAACGCGGTACGATCGCCGTTGACAGTGAGACCATGAAAACGTCAAAAAAAGGTGTTTTTGCCGGTGGGGATATTGTAACAGGCGGGGCAACGGTCATTCTGGCGATGGGGGCCGGTCGAAAAGCCGCAGCCGCCATGAATGATTTTATGAATACCGGTAACTGGTAGATCATAATAATATAAACAGGGTGATTGAAATTTGATCGCCCTGTTTTTTTTTGCATATGAATGATTATAACATTTATTGCTTTGCATAAATGTAGTGGTTATATTTTTCCATCGTGTTATCTTCTTTGAAATCAATTATCCGGTATTACAACTATATTGTTTTTTCATCGTTTTAAAGTAAAAGGAGATCAAAATGTTAAACAAAATTGCAGTTATCGGCGGCGGAAATATCGGCGGTGTGCTGGTACAGGAAATCGTCCGGCGACGTCTGGCGCGTACAGTTGCCCTCGTCGATGTGAAAGAACCTGAGCTTGCCAAAGGTAAAACCCTGGATATTTCAGAGGGTACTCCGGTGATCTCAACGGATATCAAAGTCATCGGTTCAAAAGAGTATGATGTGATCAAAGATGCCGACATGGTCATCAATACCGCCGGTGTGCCTCGCGCTGCCCGGCCGGACGGCACTCTGCCAACAAGAGAAGAACTTCTGGCAACTAATCTAAAGATCACTGATTTTGTCAGCGCCGGAATTGGCAAATATTGTCCGAAAGCGATGGTCATTTCCATAGCAAATCCGCTTGACGCGATTGTATATCGGTTGAATATGAATCTAAAGCCTGATCGCAAACAAATGCTCGGTATGGCCGGCGTTTTGGATTCCGCGCGGTATCGCTATTTTATAGCCGAAGAAGCCGGTGTGAGTGTTGAGAATGTCGAGGCAATTGTATTGGGTGGACATGGTGACGATATGCTTCCGATACGCTCCGCGTGCCGGATCGCCGGTATGCCCGTCGAAAAATTTGTTTCTTCGGAAAAACTGGATGCGATTGAAGCAAGAACCCGCAAAGCGGGCGGTGAAGTTGTAAAACTTCTGGGCGCCGGTTCCGCTTTTGTTTCACCGGCCTGGAGTGCTCTTGAAATGGCGGAAGCGATTATATTTGACAAAAAGAAAATTATGGCGATTAGCGCGCTTCTGAATGGTGAATACGGAGTTAAAGGTTTGTTTATAGGTGTTCCCGCTATTCTTGGCGCGGGCGGTGTGGAAAAAATAATTGAGATGGATCTAACCGCGAAAGAGAAAGAAGCTTTCGCGAAGTCTGTTGAATCGGTTCAGAAAACCGCGAATGAAGTTGTCTCAATGACTAAATAATTCTGATATTTAAAAAGGAATCCGTTGTCCGGATTCCTTTTTTTTTATGGTATATTGGTAGCTAATGTCAGAAATCAGGATTCCGGAGAACCGTCATCAAGTTTGCGTGACGGATTTTTGCGACAAAGTTTAAACCCTTCCCAAAAAAAATCCAGATTGATTAATCCGGAGAAGAGACCATGCGATTGATCGCGGATGTTCTGGAATCTCTAGAAAACATGAAAGATCCGGCCCATGCCGAACGGCATCGCGCATATCATAAAAGCAATCTCAAATTTTACGGTCTAAAAGTGCCGGAGATGCGCAAAATAGCAAAGAAAGCCGGGAAATCAATTTTCACCCGGGATGACCTGCTTGAATTTTTCCGGCAATTGTGGGTACTGGAAACTTTTGAAACAAGATCAATAGCGATCTTTGCATTGATCAATCATATTGATTTTCTTTCAAGTGATGATTTTCATCTCTTTTATCCGGTCTTCAGGGAATGTGACGGCTGGGCGTTGACCGATTATCTTGCCACCGGAGTCTTAGGTGAATTTTTATGGAAGTACCAATCTCATAGTCCGGCTGTTGATCTATGGAAATCCGATGATTGTTTATGGGTAAGACGAGCGGGTATACTACGATTTATATCCATGGCGAGACACAGGCCTCACTGGTTAAAAGAAATGGAAATTATTTTAAATTATCATCTTAAGGAAGAGAATTTTTTTATAAGAAAAGCGATCGGATGGACACTCAGGGAATGGGCGAAATATCAACCCGAGAAGGTCATGAAGTATGCTGAAGAAAACAAAGCAAAAATGAGCGGTCTGACATTCCGGGAGGCAACAAAGCATATTATTGGGAAAAGCAAAAATTAGAATCTACCCATTGTTCCAATAATCTGTATTGGTCAATAATCAATTTTTATTTTGGCGGGAATTTTTTAAATTTTACTATTACTGTGATTCTTGTACCTATAAATTTTGGAGGTTTATATGATCAAATTGACCTATCTGAGCCACTCAGCGTGGCTGATAGAGACGGATCAGTATAAAATTGCCATAGATCCGTTTCTTGATGGAAATCCAATGGCACTATCAAAACCTTCCGACATCAAAGCCGATTTTATAATTGTTACCCATGCGCATGGTGATCACCTGGGAGATGCAATACCCATGGCAAAGGCATCAAATGGAACCATTATATCGAATTTCGAGATTGTTAATTATTGCGCTTCCAAAGGCGCGAACGCTCATCCAATGCATATCGGGGGAGCTCATGAGTTTCCGTTTGGAAAAGTGAAATTAACTCCCGCCTGGCACGGATCTTCGTTCCCTGATGGTTCATACGGAGGAACCCCCGCGGGATGTCTGCTGACAATCGGCGGCAAAACAATCTACCATACCGGAGATACGGGTCTGTTTCTGGATATGAAACTCATCGGAGAAATGAATCCTGTTGATCTCATGCTCGTCAATATCGGCGATAATTTCACAATGGGGATTGATGACGCGGTCAAAGCCGTTGAATTCGTAAGGCCCAAACTGGCGATTCCGATGCATTATAAGACATTTGATGTGATAGATGTTGATCCCGCAGAATTCTCAGCAAAGGTAAAATCAAAAGGATTTACGGCCAAAATCCTTGGTATCGGCGAGAGTCACCAATTATGACAATTTTGATGGCGCCTGTAATGCCGGGCAGGCGTCTATCATTTCAGGATGAAGAATTATATTATGAATGACACCCAGCTCCAGAGATTAATGACGGAACAATATCAATTCAATTTTCCGACTAAAAAGTACAAGTTAAAGGCGGAGTTCTATTCGACAAAATCACTGCGTCATACGATCAGCTTAAGGTCCGGTCAAATTTTAATCAGAATTTCCGAATTATTCAGATCTGTGCCGGAAGAAATACTTGCTCTTCTCGGCGTCATTTTGCTCGCGAAAATATTCAGATATAGAGTTGAACGGGATATCAGCAGCAAATACAGAGAATACGTTCGAGAGCATGTCCTGCCGCAACACCCGCTTAATGAGCGCCGGCCGTCACCCAAATATACCGCGGCAGGAAAATATTATGACCTTAATGAGATATTTGACAGTATAAATCTGCGATTTTTTAATAATAAGATACAAAAGCCGATACTTGGCTGGAGTTTGAACAAAAGTTACGGCCGGCTCGGGTTTTATTCGGACACAAGGAATCTCCTTGTCATCAGCCGGATATTTGATTCCCGAAAAGCCCCTTTGCAGGTAGTAGAATATCTGATGTACCACGAGATGCTGCATATTTACCTGCCGGCCAGATTAGTAAATGGGCGAAAATTGGTTCATACGGCGGATTTCAGGAAGCTGGAGATGCAGTTTCCTGATTTTGATAAAATTCAGAAGTGGATAAAAATTAAACGATACAGACTTTAAGAAAAAAGAATTACTTCAATTTTTGCAAATAATACAAGGTTCCCGGTGATGTCGAGATATGATATTTTTGTTGCAAACAAAAAATGAATTTCTTACTTTTTAGACTTATGTAATCGAGAGCTTTAGGATAAAGCACATCGCATATTTCGATATTTCGGAATGTAAAATTGAATTTACCTGAAGTTAAAATAAATCTATACATAAAAACGAGAACTGTAGTAAAGGAGGCAACATTGAAGGCTTTCCAGACTGAACAAATCCGCAACATTGCTTTTGGGGCGCATGGAGGCGCAGGCAAAACCACACTCGTTGAGGCGATGCTGTTTGACCTGAAAGAGACAACAAGAATCGGAACAATTGACCAGGGCTCGACAGTTTCGGATTATAACGAGGATGAAATCAAGAGACAAATATCACTCAATACGTCTTTAATGCACGGATTTTGGAAAGACCGCAAAATCAATATCATCGATACTCCGGGATATTCAGACTTCTTCGGGGAAGTGGTCGGGGCGATGAAAGCTGCCGATACTGTTTTTGTAGTGGTTTCCGCGAGCTCAGGCGTGGAAGTGGGTACCGAGATGATATGGAATGAATCAGAAAAGAATAAACTCCCCAGGTTTATCATTTTAAATAAACTGGATCGTGAAAATATTAATTTTGATAAAGTTTTTAACGGCCTCGTAGAAAGTCTTGGCCATAAGATTGTGCTCGCGCAATTTCCGGTTGAAACGGGACCTAATTTTGATAGCATAGTCGACCTGTTCAGAATGAAAGTTTTAAAATATGCAAAAGACGGCAGCGGTGAATATACGGAAGAAGATATTCCCGCGGATTTGAATGAGAAAGCGAAAGAATTACACCTCAAGCTGGTTGAGGCCGTCGCGGAAAGTGATGATACATTGATGGAAAAATATTTTGAAGCAGGCACATTAAGCGAAGACGAATTTATTGTAGGTTTTAAAAAAGCAGTCGCGAAGGATGAAGTTTATCCGGTTTTTTGTGTGTCCGCGACAGAAAATGTTGGGATTAAAAGGCTGCTCGATGTGATTGTTAATTTCTGTCCCGCGCCGAATGAACACGGAGAGAAAGCGACAAAAGGTGAAAAGACAATAAAAATCAGCTCCGCAGATCCCGTTTCGGCATTTATCTTTAAGACGATCTCTGAAATGCATGTTGGAGAACTTTCATATTTTAAAGTAATGTCCGGCACCCTGGCGACAGGGGCTGACGTCATGAATACCACCAGGGATCATACTGAGAGAATTGGTCAGATTTTTATTCTAAACGGTAAAAACAAGAAGAATATCGATGAGCTGCATGCAGGGGATATCGGCGCGCTTGTTAAACTCAAAAAGACTCACACCAGTGATACGCTTACGGAAAAAGAAAGACCTGTCATTTTTCCCGCGATTGAATTTCCGGAACCGATTATCAGAGGCGCAATCAGACCAAAAGCAAAAGGTGATGAAGATAAAATTGGTCAGGGCCTTCACATATTGCATGAAGAAGATCCAACATTTGTTTACCATCAGGATCCGGAACTGCATCAAACGATCATATCAGGGCAAGGCGAACTTCATCTTGCTATTATTTTACAGCGCCTGAAACAGAGATTTGGGGTGGAAGTTGAAGAAGAAGAACCAAGAATACCCTACCGCGAAACAATAAAAGGGAAATCCGAAGCTCAGGGTAAATATAAAAAACAATCCGGTGGCAGAGGCCAATACGGAGATTGTCATCTGAAAATTGAACCGATGGCCCGGGGTGAAAAATTTGAATTCGTTAATGGGATTGTCGGCGGTGTGATCCCGGGGAAATACATCCCTGCTGTTGAAAAGGGTGTCGTGGAAATTATGGAAAAAGGGGTGCTGGCAGGTTATCCTGTTGTTGATGTGCGTGTGACCTGTTTTGACGGCAGCTACCATAATGTCGATTCATCAGAAATGGCGTTTAAAATCGCGGCTTCCATGGGTTTCAAAAAGGCTTTCCATGATGCTAAACCGGTTTTGTTGGAGCCGATCTATTTACTTGAAGTCCGTGTTCCGGATGATTATATGGGTGATGTGATGGGTGATATCAGCAGCCGCCGCGGAAAAATTATGGGAATGGACAGTGACGGGAAATTCCAGGTTATCAAAGCGATGGTGCCATTAGCTGAATTGTATAAATACTCAACGACATTACGGTCCATAACTCAGGGACGTGGAATTCATAAACGGACTTTCTCGCATTATGAGGATGTACCACCGGACAATGCGGCTAAAATTATATCCGAGGCTGAAAGTGAGACTGAAGAATAATATTACCTGTTGATATGGATACAAATTAAAAAATATAATTATAGATTTTAGCCCAATGCTGTTTATCGGTATTGGGCTATTTATCTTGAAAGGAAGGAAGGAAATATGAAACGGCTTTGGGCTCCGTGGAGAATGGAATATATTTTGAATGAAATCGATAAAAAGCCCGAGGGTTGCATATTCTGTGATCTTCCATCCGAAAAGGATGACCGGAAAAATTTGATTGTTTACAGATCGGAAAAATGTTTTGTGATGCTAAATAAATTTCCTTACAACAATGGGCACCTGATGGTCGTCCCGTATCAGCATACGGGAGATATTTTGGATTTGGATGATGAAATAATGCTTGAGATGCAAAAAGTCATTCAAATGACAGTAAAAGTACTCCAAAATGAAATGAATCCCCACGCCATGAACATCGGCATGAATCTGGGGCGTGTCGCCGGAGCCGGAATTGCAGATCATTTACATTATCACATTGTACCCCGCTGGGATGGAGACACCAATTTTATGCCTGTAATAAGCGGTACGAAGGTGATATCGGAGTCATTAACAGTAAGCCGGGATAAGCTGCATGCGGGATTTAAAAAAATATCAGATAAATAATTTTTTGGGGAAATCTGGATGAGTGTGCTCATAAAAAATATCGGGAAAATATTTACCCCTGTTTCGGGAGAAAAGTACGGCACCGTTCGGGAAATAGAGAATTGTCATTTGCTGATCGAAAATCAGAAGTTTTCCAAAATCTTTACAAAAAGTACAGGTTTACCGGATGTGAATATGGTGATAGATGCCCGGGGTAAAACGGTCCTGCCGGGGTTTGTCGATTCTCACACACATCCTGTCTTCTGGAAGACACGCGAAGATGAATTCATTATGCGGATCCAGGGAAAAAGTTATGAAGAAATTGCCGAAGCGGGCGGGGGAATCCGGAATAGTGTCAGAAAATTCCGCGAAGCCGGTAAAACTCAAATAAAAGAAGTGACAAGAAGCAGAATAAGCCGTTTTTTTGAGTATGGGACAACAACGATAGAAGCAAAAAGCGGCTATGGTCTCTCCACTGCGGATGAAGTTAAATCACTCGAAATCATAAAAGAACTGTCGATGGAGCAGGATCTGGAAATGATCCCCACTTTTCTCGGCGCGCATGAAATTCCTGATGAATATCAGAAAAACCGTAAAGCATATATTGATATAGTGATAAAGGAAATGATTCCTCTGATTGCGGAACAAAAATTAGCGGTTTTCTGCGATGTATTCTGCGAAAAAGGTGTTTTTACTGTTGATGAAAGCAGGGATATACTGGTCGCCGCGAAGGAGTACGGATTGATGCCCAAAATACATGCTGACGAACTTTCCGCATTTGGAGGCGGAGAATTGGCCGCGGAAGTCGGGGCTGTTTCGGCAGACCATCTGGTGAAGGTCTCAGACAAAGGGATAAAAGATATGGCGGAACAGGGTGTCATCCCCATATTGCTTCCGGGAACAACATTTTTCCTCCGTAAGGACGAGTACGCTCCGGCGCGCAAAATGATTGACGCCGGGTGTGAACCGGCGTTGGCGACTGATTTTAATCCGGGTAGTTCCGCTACACAGAATATTCAATTGATGTGGACCATTGGAGCATTAAAAATGGGGCTTCTGCCGCATGAACTTTTATGGGCAACAACTCTGACAGCGGCAAAAGCGATAGGCATGGATGAGAAAATCGGATCTGTTGAAGAAGGAAAGATTGCCGATCTTATATTACTGGATATCCCAAATTTGAATTATCTTCCCTATCATTACGGTATTAATCATATAAATATGACTATCAAGAGAGGAAAAATCGTCTATCACAGGGGATCAAACTAAAATTAGTCTTAATAGCCGGTAATATTCAAGTCACGATAAAAGTGAACGATACTCAATATACAATCCCTTTCAACCCGAGATTTAATTTTTTAATCCAAAAAGAAGGAATTATTTCATGAGCATTGAGATGCGAATTAATGAGAGCGTTCTTCATTTGGAGAAAGGCGATATTACGGATTTGTCAGTAGACGCCATAGTCAATGCCGCAAACCAGCACCTGATCCTCGGTGGAGGCGTTGCGGGGGCAATTTCTGCAAAAGGCGGACCATCGATCCAGGAGGAATGTAACCGAATCGGAGGTACTTATGTCGGCGGGGCTGTAATAACCGGCGGGGGTAATCTTTCGGTTAAAAAGATTATCCATGCAGTCGGCCCCAAAATGGGTGAAGGCGAGGAAGATACCAAACTAAAAAACGCTACGATGAACAGCCTTATTCTTGCTGAAACCTACGAGCTTGGAAGTATCGCTTTTCCGGCGATCAGCACAGGCATATTCGGGTACCCGGTCGAACGGTGCGCGGAGATCATGCTTAGTACAACGATCGGTTTCCTACAGAGACCGACTAAAATCAAAGATGTTTATTTTTGTCTGTGGAGCGATGATGATTATACGGTTTTTCAGTCAACGTTAGAGTCAAAAATGGAAAATTTGTAAATCCTCATTCCCGAAAAGTTTTTACATACGGAAGATCATAGAGTTTCAACATAATTAATCTTTTCTCAGGTAGTACTCCGAAGTCAGTTTAGGTTCATCGGTTATAATTCCCTTAACCTGGTCAAAACAGGCAATTCTGCTCAAGTCCTGAAGATTATTGACAGTCCACGCGTAAACAGGTAAGTCTCTTTTCCGCGCCTCGGACACCAGATTTTTATCAATGAGCGAATGAAGCGGATGTATTGCGTCAATTCCTTTCAGATTTCTTATAACCCTGTGAAAATGAAAAAGACGTTTAAATAAAAATCCTGTTCTGATTTTATCGTTCATGGATTTGAGTGAACGAAGCAGAAACGGATTGAAAGAAGAAATCCAGATTTGCTCCGAGGTTCCGCTTTTTCCTATCACTTTACCCAGATGATGAGCAAACTCGCGATTTGCTAGAAATCCGGATTTTGCTTCGATGTTTATCGGCACCGTATCTTTAAAATGTTCGAGAACTTCTGATAGTTTTGGTATTTTCACTGCGGCGGATTCTACCTGATTTGTAAATCTCATTGCCTGTAATCGCTCTAAAGTGGTGCCGCTAACCCGATCAGGAGATCCAAATAAACGTTTTAACGAAAAATCGTGAAAAACCACAAGCTCATGGTCACCGCAAAGCCGGACATCGAGCTCCAGTCCGTTTGCCCCTTGCTTTAACGCTGTTTCCATGGCGGGAATGGTATTTTCGGGGTACGTGTTACCGTTTCCCCGGTGGGAGATGATAAGCGGATTCAACTTCAATTTTACCGGTTCAATATTTCATTGTAATAATCTAAATAAAGCGGAACGATTTTGTCCGCGTTATACCTGCTTACGGCTAATTCCTTCGCGTTCCTTCCAAGTGACAATCTCAACTCCTTGTCATCGAGAAGATGAGCCACATGCTCCGCAAACGCCTTAGTATCGCCGATATCGACGGTAAAGCCTGTCTCGCCGTGAATGTTGACTTCCGGCAATCCACCGGCGTTAGTGGAGACGCAAGGGACGCCGCAGGCCATCGCTTCAAGAACCGCTAACCCAAAACTCTCATTTTCACTCGGCAGCAGGAATACATCGGTGCCGGCCAAGATTTCACTAACATTTTCCTGTTTGCCGAGGAATAATATGTAATCGCATAATCCTTTTTCCCGGCATTCTTTTTCTACCCGGTATCGTTCCGGCCCATCACCAACCATAAGAAGTTTGAATTTGAATTTTTTTGAAAGCTGCTCAACAACAGGAATCAATTCGTGGACTCTTTTTAAAGGCCTGAAATTGGAGATGTGTGTCAGTACAAATTCATCCTCATTGACACAGTAAGGTTTTACACTTTTGGAATCATGAGTTTCCAGGAAATCATCTGGAATAAAATTTGGAATGACTCGAATATCATTTTTAATCTGAAAAGTGCTTTCCGTTTGTTTTTTTAGAAAATCAGATACAGCGGTAACGCCATTACTCTGCTCGATAGAAAACTTTACGATTTTAATATAGGAAGGATCCGATCCGATCAGGGTGATATCCGTACCATGGAGTGTGGTGATAAATTTAAAATTCTTCTTCTCCGTCATTTCTCTTGCCAGATACGCGCTCGTCGCGTGGGGAATCGCATAATGCACATGAAGAATGTCAAGATTGGCGGATTCTATAATTTCAGCCATTTTTGAAGCCAGTGAAAGGGAGTAGGGTGGATATTCAAATAATGGATATTTTAGAACTTCGACTTCATGAAAAAATAGATTTGCGGTGAATCTGTTTAAACGGTATGGCAGGGCATAGGTGATAAAATGTACTTCATGCCCCATCAGCGCGAATTTTTTACCCAGCTCGGTTGCCACTACTCCGCTTCCGCCATATGTCGGATAACATGTAATACCTATTTTCATCTGCTACATCACCATTTTTTCGTTAAATTCTTTAATCTGATTTCGTCCGTTTCGTTTTGCATAATACAGCGCGGTGTCCGATTGATTTATTAAACTCTTATAATCAACAGAATCTTCCATCAAAGATGCAACTCCTATGCTTACCGTAATATTTCCGTTCGGCTGCACTTCTTCGTGCTCAAATGCCGCGCTTTCGATTCTTTCTCTTAAACGTTCAGCGAGGACCGATGCTCCATCCTTGTCAACCGCCGGTAGAATCACCGCGAATTCTTCCCCTCCGTATCTGGCGACGATGTCATTTTCACGAACAGTCTCTTTGAGAATATGACCGAGTTTACGTAGAACTTCGTCCCCTGCCTGATGACCAAGCGTATCGTTGTAATTTTTAAAAAAATCAACATCCAGAATCAGTAGTGAAAGTCCCGTTTTGGTACGATTATGCCGCACAACCTCTTCTTTCAGTCGCAGCTCAAAATACCGGAAATTATGCAATTCAGTCATTCCGTCCGTATATGAAAGCTGCTCGACTTCGTTATATAATGCCGCGTTTGTTACGGCTACTGATATCATATTGCTGAGAATGGAAATTTGCTGTAATTCTCTTTCTTCATAGTTTTGCTCTTTTACTCTGGGACCAAGACAGATAAGTCCTTCAAGCGAATTTTTGACAATAATAGGGGTAATGATCTCAATATGCAGGTTCAGCATTTTTTTTAACGCGGATGAATTATTTAGCTTGTGGCTCATATCTCTCAGCATGACCGGATAGCCGCGTGTTTCGAAGAATTTCTCCAGGGGATCGCTTTTTTGAATTACGAGATCCTCAATATCTTTTTGAAAGAAGCCTTTTGAATTCATAACTTCGAGTCTTCTGGTGGCCGGTTTTAACGCGTATAAAAACAAAGCGCTTTTGCAGGAAAACTGCCCGATAATAGTCAGCAGCGTAGAGTTGATCAATCTCTTCATTTCAAGAATCGAGTTGAGCTCCATGGAAATTTCAAACAGGGTATGGAGCCCAAAAATATTTTTTCTTAATTCCCTGTTTTTCTCAATCAGGGTTTGATTGAGATTGTTGATTTGCCTGTTAGCGGATGCCAGTTGCAGAGATTGACTAAGAAGCAGTTCATTCAGTTTCTTTAGCCGCAAGGCCGAATTGACGCGCGCGATCAGTTCATCCAGATGAAAAGGTTTTATCAGATAATCATCAGCGCCCGCGCCCAGACCCTGCACAATGTCGTTCACTGTGTTTTTGGCGGTGATAATAATGATAGGAGTATAATTAGAACCCTGATCGATCTTTTTAATTTCTTTAATTACATCCAGCCCGGACATCCCAGGAAGCATAATATCCATAAGAACCAGGTCCGGTTCCTCATCCTTGAATTTTTGTAGACCCAGCTCACCGTTTTCAGCTTCGATGGCCGTATAATTCTGAGATTTGAGATACTTTTTAAGTATCTTCATCATGTCCTGATGATCTTCGACGATCAGGATTTTCTTTTGGTCGGTAACTTCCATATTTTTCTCATTGGCCTTTTGATTAAATGATCATATTGATTTAGAATATATAAATATCTAATTTCATTAAAAATAATTATTAAATTTTAGTCATTCGGATTCCAATCCGGTTCCTGTTTGATTTTTTATGCGTCATTTGATAAATATATTTATCAAAATATCAGGGGTGTTGATGTGAAGCAAATCAATTTTTATGCGTTTTTTATTGTTGGTTCGATTATTATGAGCATTATTTTAATGCAAAGCTGCGATAGCGGAACAAATCCTGCCGATATCGATTATGTGCTGCCTGAAAAAAATCTGAGTTATTATGACGACCTCCAGCCGATGTTCAATGGAAAATGCGCGTTTGAATCCGGATGTCATGGAACAGATAACCCGGAATTATTTATAAATTTTGATCAGAAAAATGATGTAATGAACTATCGTTTTCGCGTAACGGGAGAAAAACTTGTTGACATTGTGAGAGATCTGCCGAATCCCGAGTTATCGCCATTATACCTGATTGTTACAGAAGGATACTTTTCCTATAAAGAAATAAAACGGATGCCGCTGGATCGGAACCGTCTTCCCCAAAATAATACCGATGGTATTAAACAATGGATAAAAGAGGGCGCTAAAGACTGATAAATTTCAGATTATAATTTCAAATGTATATAAGAATAGGGTATAAGCCGCACCGGTCCGTATAACCCGTATTCCCTTGTAAAATATTCGTTGTTGCCGCCGGCATTCTGTTCCGCCAGATAATTTGACAGGTTGTTCGCGACAGTGATGCTTATTTTATTTTCTCCGGCGTTCACATAGTTTGTAATGTCAAAAAGCCATGGTGGGGAATAAATACTTCCTACAAACTGATTATTGACAGACAGTCTGCACCAGTCGCTTAAATCTCCCAGATCAAGCAGCAGTTTTTTATTCTCCTGATAATCTTTATTAATAACGATGAGTTTGTGATAAGTTAGAAAATCACTGTGGAACGGAAACGCGGCGCTCTGATCGCCAAGATTTACCTTGTTTTTAAAATGTTTGCTTTCCATGAACCAGTTTTCGGTACTTACCACCAAAATGGGAAGTTTATTTTTTACTTCATAGGCTAATTTTTTAATTTCCCCGTCTTTTCTGACCATTACAGAATATTCACCGATTTTTCTTTGCCATCCGCTCAGTTCCAATTCAGATTCATTTTGATTAAGAATCTCACAATGATCCATTTTTACTTCACTGATCTGCCAGAAGTTTTCAGCTTCAGTTTTGTCAATAATGATCAGATTGCTTTCTCCGCCGTGTAATTTAACATAAAATGTCAAACCATCTGAGTCGCAGACCCACCTGGGGACGGGCACTTTCCGGGCATTTCCAAATTCCCACTTATAGGGGACGCCAACAAGACGCGTTTTAAATTTAACCTCAATTTTTTCATCCCGGTTGGAATTAAATAGAAACAGAATATAGGATTCATCTGTTTCACGCAGAATATATTTAAGTCCGGGGTGTTTTGATTCGGGGAAGATTATTATATGCTGTTTAATGTCCTGCAGAACTTCGGAGAAACGTTCGATATTCTCCTGAAAGTAGCCCATCCCTCCCGCGCCGTTAAACTTGAAATGAGTGCTGGGCAGATCGGCTTCATCCGGCCATATTTCACTCTTAAGCTGATTGAATCTGTCTTGATTTTTTGATGAATTATCTTGTGAAGGGAGCTGCGCCAGGGCAATAACAAAGCCGCCATTGGCATAAAAAACCGCCAATTTTTTCATGGTGGGCAGAGTCACAGTATTTACACCGGGCAGAATGATGAATTTAAAATTTTTATCCCGAAATTTAAACAGGCCATTCACAACCTGACAATATTTATCATCTTCCAAAGTACTAAACTCAATGATATCATAATCCAGACTCAATTCTTCCGCTTTTTTTATGGTATCAAAAAATGAAGTTTTATCTTCATCAAGTTCGGGATAAACGATAAGGAATTCAGGTCTGTGTTTACCTTGCAGAAGATATTTTTCCAATCCCCGGAGATAATCATACCAGTGTACATATTCATTAAAATTAGGATCAGTTTTAGGAAGATCGCTGTAAAATTCACGCTCAAACGCGGGTAATTTAAAATAAAACCGATTCACTCCGCGGCTCATCAGATAATCAATCTGATATTTCTTTTCGTGAAATGAATATCCTGTATTTATAATATCATGAATGCCGGCTTTAATTTCCTTTACATTGTTTTTAAGGGCTTGTCCGGACGCTCTTTTCAAATTTGCGATGACCCGATATAAATAGGGATTTTCGGGAAAGAATCGTTTTTCATCAATCATGAATATACATTTTGTGCTGAATTGAGTTCCGGGAATGATGGAATTTATGGCTTCAACGGTAAATTCATTTTTATTGTTCTTGCTGCTTAAGAGGGGGTATATTTCTTTGTCAATATAATCGCGAAAAAACCGGTTAAATTTTATGTTTTGACTGAATGATTTCCCACCGTTTAGTAAAAATTCCGCCATATCATAATTAAATTCACTTTTAGTAAATTTTTTATACGCGTTCCTGATGGATTCGGTTGAGGAGACTAAAAAATCATTTTTTATAATACGATTCAGGTCGAAGTATATGCCCGGGTCAGGATGAATTTGATTTGAGTTTATATTGTCGCCATTCTTACCGGTTAATGAAGACGAATAATCTTGATAAAATACCGGCTTGTTTTCAAGGTAGACCTGTAATCTCCGTATGATGATAATCCGGATTTTCTCAACAGATCCGGTCCTGACGTGGAGTACGCCGCTATTCAGATTAAGATTTTCAGTGACATCTTTAATTTCCTGATCCGGGGAAGTGCCCGGCGACATAAATACAGCTTCGATATCTTCAGGTGAAGGAAGGGTAAGTATCGCGTGTTTTTTCTCGGCGTTTATGATGTAAATTTCCGGTTTATCTCCCCAGAAATTAAAAATATCAAGCCCGAGATAATGCTGATTCTTATGGTATTGGTTTGTACAGAATAACAATGGCTGGAGAAGTTGCTTTAACTGATCACGGTGCTGATTCAACAACCGGAGAGAATCGAGAGTAATATATCGGGAGCAGTTGATACCCGAATCAGAATGATCAATATTATGATAAAATGATTCTGGTTTTCCGGATAGATCCCTTATCGACAAAGACTGTATTTTCATTGATTTTAGAATAAACAGAATGTCAGAGAAATAAGTATTGTCAGGCTGGCCGTTGATGTCGATAAATGCTGAAACCGCCTGAGGAAGGCCGGATGTTGTCAAAATCCCTCCTCCTTCGGCTCTTTCGTCGGGCGCGCTGAATTCAGAATTTATCATAATTTAAAATTTCTCCGGGATTGCCGGATAAGGATTCCGGTTTGTTGTTTCGTTTCAGATCTTCAAATATATTTGTTTTAAGCGTAAAATATTTTAAAATACACTTTTGTTCGGAGGAATACCGGGTATATCGATAATTTTTGATTTAAGTTATTATTATCATTACAAATTTGTTGAGTAATAAGTCACATTTCAACCATTTTTTTGATAATTTATAAAAATGTAAAATAACTGATTCTTTAGCAATTTATAAATTCTCAGAAACGAGTAAAATAGAAATGACCATTAAAAAAAGAATATTAATAGTATTACTGATATTATTTAGCGCCGGGTTCATACTTGGAGGATATATCTATTATTCGATACCCGATTTGACCTATCTAAAAGGGAAAAATCCGGAAATGACCGCGCTTATGAATATGAGGGTCGCGGATGCGAAGGCCGCGGGAAAAAAACTGCACATCAGACAAAGCTGGGTTGCCTTTGATAACATACCGGATATTCTGCAAAAATCCATACGTATTACGGAGGACGCGTCGTTTTATACCCATCAGGGCGTTGACAGAATTGAATTATGGGAATCGTTGAAGAGAAACTGGGAGAAGGGCAGATACGCGCGTGGAGGAAGCACTATCACGCAACAGCTCGCGAAAAATTTATTTCTCAGTACCGAAAAAAGCCTGCTCCGGAAGGTCAAAGAAATTATAATTGCCCGAAAGATGGAAGCAACTCTGAGCAAAAACAGGATATTCCATCTTTATTTAAACGTCATCGAATTCGGTCCTGGAATTTTCGGAGTTGAAGCGGGATCAAAATTTTATTTCAATAAAAGCGTTAATGAACTAAATCTGGAAGAGATCGTGCGCCTGACAGCCGTAATCCCACGGCCTCTTGTTACACGCCCGACCGATAACAGCAGGTGGCTCAACTGGAAATCAAGATGGATTTTAGGCAAACTGTTGAAATACGGATATATTAGTCAGGATATATATGATGAAACTATTGAAAAATTCGAATCATAAAAATGTTGTTTGGAAATCTGAAACCTCCGCAAATTCAGGAATGCTCAATTAAGCGGTCACTTATGAATAAAAATATATTATTTCTGACATCAATTTTTGTCATAATCCTTTGTTTCGGGTTAAACGCGCAAAATTCCGTCACGATCAGAAAGGTGGAATTTGCCGGTAATTTAACCGCGCCTTCCGCTGAAATAAAAAAGGGTTGGGAGCTCAAAAAAGGGCGGATATTTAATAAACAGAAACTGGCGGAGAGTGTTGATAGATATGAAAGCTATCTAAATGACCTCGGCTATCTGTTTATGAGGATTGATTCAGTCCAAACATTATATGAAAAAGACTCAACAGCAGTGCTGCTCAGAATTTATGGCGACGAAGGAAAACGGGTTGTATGGGGGAAGATTGAAGTAAAATCCGATTCCGTATCAGCAGATTTGTACCGCAGGCAATTAAATGTCACCGAAAATTCAAATTATTCGCGCAGCGGTCTGGAAAAGGATTTGAAACGGTTGTTGTCCGTGGCCGCGGATTCAGGATTTTTGTTTGCCGAAGTTGATTTTCAAAACATGCAATTCAGACCTGAAGACAATAACTATTATTTAGACGCTGATATCAAAATCAATGAAAATGAGCGCGCTTATATACAGAACATAATGGTAAAAGGTAATCATTATACAAGAGATAATGTTATTTTAAGGGAGCTGAATGTCAGCAACGGGGATGTTTACTCCGACCGGAGGATAAAACAGATTCCGGAAAAATTGACTCGTCTTTCTTTTTTTAAAAATGTAAAAAAACCGGCCATTGTAATGAACGGTGAAAAGGATATAGATCTGATAATTGAGGTGGAAGAGGGGAACGCGACATATTTTGATGGTGTTGTGGGGTATATACCGGGTGACAATACGGTCGCTAACCCCGATGGTTATTTCATGGGACTGGTTGATCTAAATTTTAAAAATTTATTTGGGACCGGACGCCAATTTGATATTCACTGGAAGAAAGCCGATCAGTATTCGGAAGAATTCAGCCTGGCATATACCGAACCGTGGATACTGGGCTATCCGCTTGACATGGGTTTGGGGCTGGACAGGGTGGTAAGAGACAGCACTTACGTTGAATGGAATTACAGTCTGAACGCGCGTCTCAAAATATTTGATAATCTGTCTTTAGTAAGCTTGTTGGAACAAAAAACAGTGACTCCGGATTCGGCCGCCAGCCGGGATCTGAGACTGGCAAAGAATTCGGTGTTAAATATGGAAATAGGTGTTGAATATGATACCAGAGATTATCAGATAAATCCGAGATCCGGAATATTTTATAATAGTTCCTATAGTTACGGGGTCAAAAATAATTCGGGTCCCGGCTATCTCCTGGATGAGGATAATATTTCAAAAAGTGAAGAGCTTCAGACCATTAAATTAAGATTTGAATGGTTTTATAATTTTTATAAAAATCAGGTATTCTCCATCTCAATGAATGCGAATCAAACCAAAGGGGACCGTCTGCAGTTGTCCGATTACTTTTGGTTTGGAGGCGCGAGAAGTCTGCGCGGATACAGGGAAAATCAGTTCAGGGGAGACATCATAGCCTGGTCAAACATCGAGTATCGCTTTATTCTAAACCGGAATTCGCGTATATTTCTATTTAGTGACTGGGGGTATTACCAATATACAGAGAATGACAGGGTTATTGATGACACGCTTCCAGGGTATGGTATAGGTATCCGCATGGATACGCCGATGGGTATTCTTGGCGTGGACTTTGGTCTTGGACGGGGCGATAGTTTCAGCGAAGGTAAAATACATTTTGGCATTATTAACAGGTTTTAACGCGCGGGTGATCAAAGACCGATCGAAATCGATCATAAAAGGTCTTGATATTCTCTTTTTGGTATTAAGTCTCGGCGCCATCGCCAGTCTTGTCGCGCAGTATGGTTTTTATCTTTCCGTGACAATGGAACGGTGGTTCGAACGTATGGATATAATAATCGTTCACTACTTTGTTCTGCACTATATTCTCAAGCTGATACTGGTTGATGACCGGCTCGATTATCTTAAGAAACACTGGTTTCAGGGTATACTGGTGGTACTGATCATCTCACAGACGGTGTTGATTATCAATACGCTGGGGATTGACTTAATTCAAAAATATTTTTCCAATTTAAATGTCTCCGCAATTACAAAACTTACAATTATATATGTTCAGGTAATCATCCTTCTTTCTGTTATCAGCGCGGCAATCCGCTATAATCGTAAAATAGCTTCCCTAAGGTTTCATCCCGCTCAGACAATTTTGATGAGCTTTTTACTGGTTATCCTGGTGGGTACCGTGTTATTGCAAATGCCCAGGGCAAGCGCCTCGGGTGAAACCATTGGTTTCCTTGACGCGCTATTTACATCCACCAGCGCTACATGTGTGACAGGATTGATCGTGGTGGATACGGGGAGCTATTTTTCTTTAACCGGTCAAATCATTATCCTGATGTTAATCCAGATTGGCGGGTTAGGAATAATGACACTCTCAAGTTTCCTGGCGATGTTTTTCGGTCAGGGGGTCGGAATCAGGGAGCGGGTTTTGCTTCAGGAGATGATGAATATCAACCGGCTTGGAATGATAACAAGCAGTTTGCGAAATGCTGTTCTCCTAACGTTCTCGTTTGAGGCAATCGGATCAATTATACTTTTCTTTTCATGGAATCATCCGGATTGGTCAATGGGGGAGAGGATTTATCATTCTGTATTTCATTCAATCTCAGCGTTTTGTAACGCGGGATTTTCACTAAATTCAGATTCTCTTATGAGTTACAGCCATAATTACCCGGTTTTGCTGACCATTGCCGTTTTGATAATATTCGGCGGGCTGGGTTTCGTTGTAATCATGGAACTGGGCGGCGCGCGTGTCTTTTCCGAGAACAAATCTGCAAAAAATAAAAAATGGTCGGTACAGACAAAACTGGTTATGCTGATATCAACGATATTGCTGGTTGCGGGAACATTTGTTATCTTTATTCTTGAAACTTCTGACGGTTCGATCGGGGACAGGTTAATGCAGGCATTCTTCAGTTCCGTAACGGCCCGCACGGCCGGTTTTAATACGGTGGATTTTGCCCGGTTATCCGTGCCCGTCACATTGCTGATTTTGATATTAATGTTCATAGGAGCTTCACCCGGGTCAACGGGAGGCGGAATAAAAACAACAACGCTTGGAGTGTTGTTCGGAAGCTTATATTCAATTATAACCGGTCAGAATAAAATTAAAATGTTCCACCGGAATGTTTCTTTTACGGTGCTGAACAGAGCCCTGGTGGTTTTTGCGTTTTCGATAACAGTGATAGCAGTTTCGACATTTTTTCTTTCAATCACGGAGAACGCGCAATATCTTGATATTCTGTTTGAGGAAATCTCCGCGTTTGGCACGGTAGGGCTTTCGAGGGGCTTGACGCCAAATCTTACAGGATGGGGAAGATTTATTATCATTTTGACGATGTTTATCGGAAGGATTGGGACGTTGACGCTGGCATTCGCGATAACCACTCCTAAAGAAAACCAAAAAATTGAATATCCTACCGAACGAAATATTATGATAGGATAGAGGAGTTATTTATGGATAAATATTTAATTGTCGGCCTGGGTGTGTTTGGGAGAGAATTGGCGACAAATCTGATCGAGAAGGGCGCCGAGGTGATCGTTGTGGATAAAAGCATGACTCTTGTTGAAGAAATGCAGGATATGGTCAGTTACGCGGTAAAACTTGATGCCACGGATGAATCCGCTTTGTCAGCGCTTGGTGTCGCGGATATTGATGTAGCAGTGGTGTGCATAGGCGAACATTTTGAATCGAATCTATTGGCCGCCGTTAATCTCAAACATCTTGGAGTAAAGAAAGTGATCGCCCGCGCGTCGGATCCGGTTCACGTCAAAATTCTGAGAGCAGTCGGCGTGGATATGATCATCACACCAGAGGTTGAAGCGGCGGAAAAACTATCTTACCGGCTGGTGCATAAAGGTCTGATTGATATTACGTTTATTGGTGACGGTAACGCCGCGGCCAAAGTTGTAGCTCCGAAAGTATTTATAGGCAAGTCAATCGCGCAGATTGCGTTGCGGGTAAAATACGGCGTAAATCTGATAGCAATTCAGTCTCCGCAGAAGGAGGACAAAGATGGAAAACCCCTGCCGTCTGACTCCAATAATAATCCCGCGGCGGATACAATAATCACTGAAGGTGATATAATGATTGTCATCGGAAGTAACCGTGATTTGCAAAATTTGACCAAATTATAGTTACCGAACGCGAATAAATGAGTTAAATCTGTTTTAAAGTGCATTTTTTCTTGACATTAATGGCCTTGTGAAATATATTTCGCCTCCGTGTAAAATCATGCGCCTGTAGCTCAATTGGATAGAGCGTTGGATTCCGGTTCCAAAGGTTGGGGGTTCGATTCCCTCCAGGCGTACTTTTTATGGGTAAAATTAGTAACTGTGAAAGAGTCCCGAATTTAAATGCTTGACGTCATGCCGAAATTATCGTCCGGTTTTATTTTAACTTTCCAAACAGGGTTTTTCACAAAGTTAATATCTGAAATAGATTGAGGATGTTATGGCTGAGAAGGTGACACCGAGAGAAGTTGATTATTCACGCTGGTACACGGACGTGGTTTTACAGGCAAAGCTGGCAGATTATTCACCCGTAAAAGGCGCAATGGTTATAAGGCCGAACGGATATGCTATCTGGGAAATGATCCAGAGCAATCTGGATAAAATGTTCAAGGATTCAGGGCACGTTAATGCCTATTTCCCGCTTCTGATACCAGAGAGTTTTATGAAAAAAGAAGCCGAGCATGTAGAAGGGTTTGCCCCTGAGTGCGCGGTTGTGACGCACGGCGGAGGTCAGGAGCTGGAAGAAAAATTATATATCCGGCCCACTTCAGAGACCATGATCTGGAGCATGTACAAAAAATGGATCATGAGTTACAGGGATTTGCCGATCCTGATTAATCAGTGGGCAAATGTCATGCGCTGGGAACTTCGCACAAGGTTATTCCTGAGAACATCAGAGTTTCTTTGGCAGGAAGGTCATACCGCTCATGAAACTTATGAAGAGGCGGAGGAAGAGTCATTAAAACTGCTCGAAATTTACCGGACTTTTTCCGAAGAATTTTTGGCGATTCCCGTGATTAAGGGTAAAAAATCGGATTCTGAAAAATTTGCGGGCGCGCTTCATACTTACTGTATTGAAGCGATGATGCAGGACCGTAAGGCGCTTCAGGCAGGGACTTCTCACCATCTGGGACAAAATTTCGCGAAGGCGTTCGACGTGCAGTTTCAGGACAGAGAAGGCAAATTAAACTATGTGTGGGCCACTTCCTGGGGAGTGAGTACAAGATTAATCGGCGCGCTTATCATGACTCACAGCGACGACCGTGGGGTTGTTATTCCGCCGCGTGTCGCTCAGCGGCCCGTAGTGATAGTTCCGATCTGGCGTGGTGATGATCAGAAAAAAGTCGTTCTTGATTATGCCGATTCCGTATATAAAGAATTAAAGACTCAACATAATGTGATATTTGATGACCGGGATCAGTATAAACCCGGGTATAAATTTGCAGACTGGGAACTGCAGGGAATACCTATCCGGCTCGAGATCGGTCCAAAGGATGTCGAGAATAACCAAATGGTTATGGTTCGAAGGGATACGCTTGAGAAAAAGAACGTGAACAGGGAAGGGATTTTGGAACGGGTCACCTCGGAATTGGAGCTCATGCAGAAGGAATTATTGGAACGGGCAAGGAATTTTCAGAATGAGAATACGTTTGAAATTGATAATTATGATCGGTTCAAAGACGTTATCGCGAAAGACGGGGGATTCATCAAAAGTCATTGGTGCGGAAGCCCTGAATGCGAGGCAAAAGTAAAGAATGACACAAAAGCGACTCTCCGGTGTATTCCGTTTGATCAGAAAAAAGAGAGCGGCAAGTGCATTGTCTGCGGTAAAGATTCAGACGGACGCGTTATATTCGCAAAGGCCTATTGATAAGTTTTTGTGTTCTTTGGAAACTTAAAGAATGTTTTTGGAGTAGATTTTATAAAGTGGATATTCATTGAAATAAAGAAGAAATATGAATAACAACAAGTCTTTTGGTTTTGGACCGGGCGGTGTCCTGCCTCCGGCTGTAAAGAATATCATCTTCCTCAATGGGGTGGTGTTTTTAATGCAGTTTATAAATCCGAGCCTCAACAGCGTTCTGGTTAATAATTTCGCGCTCGATCCGTATGGTGTGTTGCACCAGTTCAAAATATGGCAATTGGTGACATACATGTTTCTGCACGGCGGATTCTGGCATGTGTTTTTCAATATGTTCATTTTCTGGATGTTTGGAGCGGAACTGGAACGGGAATGGGGAACGAGGGAGTTTTTAAAATACTATTTTTTAACGGGAATCGGAGCGGGTTTAACAGTAATTCTACTCTCCAACGCCCCGACAATCGGCGCCTCAGGCGCGGTATACGGTATCATGGTTGCCTATGCTTTAAGATATCCGGACCGGATGATATATATTTACTTTCTTTTTCCGGTTAAGGTAAAATATTTTATGGCATTTCTTGCTCTGGTCTCCTTCTTTTCGACACTTGGTCCGGGTACAGACGGGATTGCGCACGCGGCGCATCTTGGCGGAATGGTGATCGGATTTGTGTATCTGAAGTACTGGTATTTGTTTTATAAAATCAAAGGCAGCTTTGATTCTATATCTAAAAAAGCTTCTCATAATGCAGATATGAAATATACCAAAGGCGGGTCGGATAAAACCCAGTATTACAGACAAGTTTTGGATGATTTGCTGGACAAAATGAATCGGGTCGGATTCATGAATCTGACCGAAGAAGAGCGAAAACTGCTTGATGAGAGCAGTAAATATCTCCGCGAACATGATGAAGAAAATTATAATTAATGACAGATAAGTCTTTCAAGGGAGGCTGTCTCAATGGCTTACTTCGAGAATTTACGGTGCAGCGCTGAAGATTGTCATTATAATCATGATATGTTATGCTATCGGGAATCAATCACACTTGACCTAAACGGTACGTGTGAGGACATGACGGATTGCGATGATTTTGAATGTCAAGATTGTGAGTTTTTCGATTTTTGTAAAAAAGAAAAAAAATTCAATTCAGCTGCTTTCACGGGGAACGAAGATTATTACAACGAAGACGAATATTGATCCCCGTCGTCGCACGAAATGAAAAAGCCCGGTAATTTGCCGGGCTTTTTTTTATAATGGATATGAATAAATCCTGTATTTCTTGTATATCCGCGAACCAACAGCCTCAATCGCGCGATTCATGGCGTGGTTATCTTCCAGAATCCATGACATTTCACCCGCCTGATAGCCTAATCGTCTTGCTCTGCGAATCGATTCAATATAAAA